>CAJICM010000289.1_pt1 | contig 14405 bp, 10 predicted proteins | sample 9199691 | NCBI WGS metagenome assembly CAJICM01 (sample SAMEA7708338, study PRJEB35096) | sediment metagenome | biome: marine neritic benthic zone biome [ENVO:01000025]; feature: sediment [ENVO:00002007]; material: shallow marine sediment [ENVO:03000034] sea grass bed [ENVO_01000059] ...
TGTCGGCTTCGCTGCCTTGCAACAAGCGACCACCGGCAGCTTCAAGTTCGGTAACGAACTGGTCGTAAATTTCATCGACCACAACCAGTACGTTTTCCGATGAACACGATGTGGCGTTGTCGAAGGTTTTCGATGCTGCAATCTTTTGTGCCGCCTGTGCCAGATCCGCAGTTTCATCGACAATCACCGTCACATTGCCTGCGCCGACACCAATAGCCGGAGTGCCGGACGAGTAGGCACGTCGCACATTGTCCTGGCTGCCGGTGACGACCAGCAGGTCGGCGGTTTCCATCAGGCGTTGGGTCTTCACCTTTGAAGACGGTGCCGGCACCATCTGTACGAGATCATGATCGAGGCCGATTTTGTCAAACTCGGCATGGATGTAGCCGATCAGTTTCTCGCACACCTCGGCACCCTTTGGTGACGGTGACAGGATAATGGCATTCCCGCATTTAAGCGCATTGACCACATTGTTGACCGGTGTTGCCACCGGGTTGGTGGACGGGACCACAGCGCCGATGACACCAATCGGGCGGGCAATTTCTGTAATGCCGCGGGCCGGGTCATCAGACACGATTCCTTGTGTTTTCGCACCCTTGATGTCGCGCAACAGCCCCAGCGTCTTGCGATGGTTCTTGGTAATCTTGTCACTCACATTACCAAGACCGGTTGTGGCAACAGCCAGAGTAGACAGTTCGACATTGCGGTCTGGCTGCATCAGCGCCCAGGCCGCCGCCAGCGCCGCGGTGTCGTAGCGGGCCTGGTCAGCACCGGCCTCATACTGACCCTGAGCGACACGGGCACGCTCGACAATTGCGTCTACGATGGCTTCTTCGTCTGTCGGCTGAACTGAAAAAGCGGCTTGGTTTGACATGAGATCGGGTCCGATTGTTGTTGGGTTACTGAAGGCGGAGCGGAACATCAGCTCCGCCTTCTGAGATTGGATTGCCGTCGCAGGGTTTAAAGACCTTTCAATAGTTCCTTGAGAACCATCTGGCGGTCTGCCCACATTTTCTGCACTTCCTCGCGGGTCATGATTTTCATCGGCGAACCGCCGGCTTTCATGCGCTTGGCAACCCGTGCATGCGCAAACATTTTCGGCACCTGCATGGCCAGTTTGTCGATGACTTCCTGAGGTGTTCCCTTTGGCACCATTAGGCCGCGGAAGTTCACGGACGAATTATCAACATCGAGACCGGATTCCTTGAGCGTGGGGACGTCCTTGATGAAGTCATTGCGCTCCAGATCTGCAACGCCGAGTATCTTCACATTACCGGCTTCGCGGGCGCGGAATGCGTCAGACAGGTTGTTGATGCCGGCCAGCACTTCGCCACCGATAACGGCTTTCATGGCGGCAGCACCGCCGCCCTTTGTCGGGATATAGGCGAGTTTGCAGGCACATGCTTTTTCAATCTGCAGTGCGGCAATGTGATGCCCTACAAACAGACCGGCGCCTGAGGTTGTTGTCTTGCCCGGGTTGGCCTTGGCATGATCGATCAGATCCTGCATGGAGTTGAACTTGCTGTCCTTGCCGACAACAACCACCGCAGGATCGGACCCCCAATTGGCAATCGGCTCGAACGAGTCTGCCGAATACTTGACGCCACCTTTTATCGACTGCGCGATGAAGTGCGGGATGTTGTAGGCCGACATGGTGTAGCCATCAGCCACAGCTTCTGTTGCAAACCAGTTCCAGCCCTTGCGTCCACCGGCGCCGGGTTTGTTCAGAATATAGATCGGCTGGCCCAGTATGTCTTCATTTCCCGCGACCATGGTCACGATACGTGCCTGAAAGTCAGTTGCACCACCGGCACCGTAAGACACCGCTACGCCGATGGGACGGTCCGGAAAGTCGCCCGCAAATGACCCGGTTGCCGCAACCGCCAACGTGGCGACTGCCAGAACAGCAGATTTGATTAGTCTTTTCATATTGTCTTCCTCCCAGAAGCTGCTTTGGTTGAACCAATCGATATGAGCCTCACCCACATCAAAAGAGAATTCCCCTCGGCGTGTGGACCTGCAGGACCATCGCAAAAAGGGCATAGATGACGGCCATGAATGCACCCGTCACAAATATCCGCTTCATCCAGTCTTTGCCACTGGACCATGAGGCGGGGTCGTAAAAACTGTAAATGGCAAAAAAGGCGAGCGTGGAACCGAGATAGAAACCAAGATGTTTTGCGCCAAAAAACACAAATGCCAGCATGACGATCAGTCCCGGCGCCAGGTTCTTCACGGTGGCAAGGGGAATGCCCTGGCCGACTTTCGACATACCGCCAACGGCCCGGATCAGATTCCAGATGGCCAGTGTAATGAAAACGACCGAGATAACCCGGGGAAACAGGAAAGCCTCTGCGGGCTGTTCTGTGAAACTCAGCCAGGTGACGACGCATGCAAGCAGAAAAATTGCCGAGCCAGGAAGTATGTGCTGTAGGCGACGTGATGTCATTTCGCGTCCTCCGATGCAGTCGCTCTTGCGGGGGTATCATCGCGCGCCAGCATGTTGTTCCAGAAAGAGTAGGCGATCGACGCAACCACCAGACTAATCAGGATGATGTTCAGCGTGCCGGTAAAGAAGTACACCCAGGGACCATCTTGCGCAGCCGCCAGCGTCATGCCCTGAGTGAAGTTGTCGCCTGCAATCGGTCCCAGGATAAGTCCCAGCACCAGCGGGGCCGCGGAGAAACCGAACTTTTCCAGAATGTACATGCCGACGCCCAGTGCCAGCATAATGTGTACGTCACCAACCGACTGGCCTACCGAGTAGGATCCGAATACCGCCAGCACCAGCACACCTGCTGCCATGATCGGCGCAGGCGCGCGGGCAATCTTGGCTGCCCAGCTGGCAATCAAGATACCGAAGATCACCATCAGGATCTGCCCGACCAGCATGGAGTTGATAAACGTCCAGACCACTTCCGGATGGTTGTCGAAGATGTCAGACCCCGGAAAAATTTCCTTGATCAGCAAGCCGCCGAGCAGTACCGCCGCTGTGGGACTGCCGGGAATAGACAAGGTCAGCAGCGGGACGAGGGACGGCCCCACCATGGCATTGTTGGCAGATTCCGCGGCCACCAAGCCCTCCGGGTGCCCGGTGCCGAATTTTTCCCGCTGCGGCGACAACTTGCGCGACTGGTCATACGCGACAAGTCCGGCAATTTGCCCGCCGACGCCCGGAATCAATCCGATAATCGACCCCACAACTGTACCGATAGACAAGGCGCGAACGTATTTGGTGAGTTCGCGGAAGGACGCAGCAATTTTCTGTTTTGGCACTTCAAGCGCTTCAATGAGCGAGTCCACACGGCCCTTGGCCATCATGTCCAGAACCTGCGGAATGGCAAAAAGACCGATGAGCGCAGGAATGATCCCGATACCGCCACTGAGTGCATCGGCAAAGATAAACCGCTCGGTGCCTTGTATTTCATCATACCCAATGGTTGAGAGCCACAGTCCGATACAACCAGACAACAGCCCCTTTACGAATGATCTGGAATCAAGGGAACCGATCACGGTGACCCCGAGGATGGCAATCCAGAAGACGTGTGGCGTCTGGATTTTCAGCACCCATTGCGCCAGTACCGGGGTCAGGAAAATCAACAGCAGAATTCCGATAATGCCGCCAACGCCGGACGACAGGAATGACAGGTGCAGCGCTCTGGCTCCTTCACCGCGCTTGGCCATTTCATTGCCGTCAAGAGCGGTGGCTATGTTGGCTGGCGCACCGGGAATCTTGAGCAGGATGGCGCTGACCGCGCCTCCGGCAACTGTTGATGTGTAAGCCGCACCCAACAGAACAAGGCCATGTGTTGCCGACATGTGAAAAGTAAACGGAATCAGCAGGGCTACTGCCATTGTCGGCGATAATCCAGGAGTTGCACCCAGGATCAGGCCGCCGATCGTGCCACCCAGCAGCAGCATGAAGGCCCAAGGTTCAAACACGCCGCCAAAGTAACTGAGGAACTCCATTTGCCCTGTTTCTTCCCTGTTGTCTCGCTTCCCAATTCCAGTTGCCGGTTGTATCCGGCTTTATCCGCAATCAGAACGCTACCTGATGAAAACAAAAATGCAAACGTTTTCATTTTCGTGGTAAAATCCGACCGATGAGGTACTCAAGATCCAGAAAAGGCGCGCCGGGAATTGTCGAGGTCGCTGCTAGGGCAGGGGTTTCGATAGCCACGGTCTCGCGGGCGTTCAGCCAGCCGGATATGGTTCGTGCGCCCACAAGAGCGCGTATCGAACAGGCGGCGGAAGAACTGGGTTACATCAGAAATCGGGCAGCAGGCGCCTTGCACAACAGGTTTTCCGGAACGCTTGGTCTGGTCGTGCCGACTATTGACAATGCCATCTTTGCCGAGCTGATCGAGGCGTTTTCATCCCGGCTTCGTGATTTCGACAGAACCACGCTGATCGCCGCACATGGTTATGATCTCGAGCTGGAAGTCGCGATTGTGCGCTCCTTGCTGGAACGGCGAATTGACGGCATTGCCCTGGTGGGCTTCGATCACGCCGCTGTTTCCATGAACATGCTGCAGCAAAGAGACGTGCCCGTTATATCGGTTTGGAACTTTCGTGAAGAGTCCGACATTCCTTGTGTCGGAGCAGACAATTTTGCGGCGGCACGTGCGGTTGTCCGGCACATCCTTGATTTGGGGCATCGTGATATTGCACTCCTGTTTCCGGATGTAGGTTCAAATGACCGGGCAAGAGACCGGATGAACGGTGTCCTGTCCGAACTGCACAGCGCCGGCGTGGAAACTGCTCCCGACAGGCTGATATCCTGTCCGTACGACATTGGTGAAGCAAAGCGTCTGGTCAGGCGCCTTGTGTCCGGCAAGCGGCGCCCCACTGCCATAATGTGCGGCAATGACATTATCGCTCATGGTGCCTGTTATGCCTGTTATGCCGAGGCGGTTCGCATCCCGGATGATATTTCAATTGTCGGCATCGGAGACTTTCGCGGCTCTGCTCATCTGGAGCCAGGCCTGACCACCATCCGCATGCCGGCGCGCAGAATCGGCAGCATCGCCGCCGACAGCCTGGTTCAGATGAGTGAAACTGGCATGCCGCCGGATCCGTTCAATCAGAAGGTCGAGATCGAACTGAAAGATCGCGGGTCGGCGATCGCCTTGTAACGTTTCCACGCGCTTTACACCGGGTATGGCCTTTGGAAAAGTGGGGTCGGGTCAGAATGCCGGACCATTGGGACCCATGCGCACTCCCTTGCGCAATCGCGTGAACGGAATCCGATCAAGCTGGCAGGGATTTGCACCGGGACTTTCCGCGAATATCACGGTTTCCGCAATGGGTTCATAGTCTGCCAGAAAGTGAACTGCACTTTTCACGACAACGATTGCCTTGCTGGCCGGGTCGATACCCATATGCGCGAAAATGGCCTGATCGGCGTTCTGCGTCCGGTTGGATCCCACAACAACAGTCACGTCGCAACTGCGATCGAGAATTCTCAGGGCAGCCATCGGCCCGAGGTTGGCCTGTGCCCCGCCATACATGGGGCCGGTAAACATGAACTGCCCGTCAGACAGGGCCGCGATGCTGACGCGTGCCTTGAACGGGCCGGTGCCAAGCTGCGGAAATCTGCCGCCGACTGCCACATCGATCTCTGCGCCAAGTCCTGCCGAATGAGCAATAGCTGCCGTTTCCGGGTCCCACAACATACCTATCAGGGCGTTTTGGGCACCACCCTCAACCAGCGCCGACAAAACCCCCGTTGTGTCACCGGTGGCTCCGGCGCCGGGATTGTCCTGCGCATCTGCGATCAACACCGGCCTGGATGTGTTTCCGGCAAGCTGTCGAGCTTTTGCAACCGCGTCGGCCGCGGGAACCAGCGGATTGTGCAATTCGTCTTCAGCTGCCTGCAAGGCATTGATCATGGTGTCAGCTGCTCTATCCACGGCTTGTTGATTGCTGCCATAGGCAAAAACGGAACATCCGCAATCGGCGACATCTGCAGGTGGAAATCCAAACACGAAATCGATGGAGCTCACACCATTGCCTGCCATGCCCGGCAACATGCCATAAAGCCTCCCGCCGGGTTCACGCCGCGTCGATTGCGCCTGGATGGGTATGATGTAGTCCAGTTGCCGCCAGGCCCTGGCAAAGGGTGTTCCGCGGTTCAGTTCCTCGCGCAGCAGCTTGCGGGCACGGGCTCCTGTGTCGGCCATGTCAACATGCGGATAGGTGCGATAGATGGCAACGGCTGAGGCGCGTTCAAAAAAGTCCCGCGACAGATTTCCATGCAGGTCAAGGCTGACGGCAACGGGCAGTGTCGGGCCTGTGACATCACGTATCCGACGCAACAGTTCTGCTTCGCCATCTTCGTGCGATTGCGTAACCATTGCGCCATGCAGATCAAGATAGACACCATCTATGTCGCCGGCGTTCCTGATGCCGTCGACAATCATGCCGCTGATGCGGTCAAAGGCATCATCCGTGACATAACCGCCGGGTTCAGCGAAGGTCCACAGCAGGGGAAGCAGGTCAAAATCATCGCCTTCATCCAGAAACCCGCCCATCGGCAGGTTGAGTCCGGACAGCGTATCGATAACTTCTGCGCCAAACTTCATGGCGGGCCACGCACCGCCATTCCTGAATGTGTCATATGGCGTCAGCATCGGGGCAAAAGTGTTGGTTTCATGCTGAAACCCGGCAACGGCGATGCGCGGACGTTTCATTCCAGTCATCCTTCGCGGGTGAACAGGTGTTTGGCCATAACGCCAACCCTGGACTCGATTTCCTCACATGCATCCAGGATCAGGTCTTCGCGGAAGCGTGGGCCGACTATCTGCACACCAACCGGCAAGCCGTCATTGTAGTTGGCCGCAATATTGCCGGCGGGCAAGCCGGTGTAGTTGAAGGCGATCGAGTAAATTCCTGCTTCAAGCGTCTCCCTGACACCTTCAATTCCCTGCGCATCGCGGTCCCAGGCGTAGGTTGGTGCCGGCAGGAAGGGTGTCAGTACCAGCGGATAGTCCTGGAACATCAGGTTGAATTGACGATGGTAGTAGTTGCGCTTGGCCATGGCGAGCAACAGGTCCTTGCCCTCGTGCGGCACGAACAGTTCATAGTAGTCAGCGAAGATTTTCCTGAGCGTGTCCGACCCTTGTTTGAGAATTTCGTCGCCCAGCAATGCCTTGACTTCGCCAAACAGCGAGCGAGCGCCGTCTCTTGCGCATTCGCGCAACTCCGGCATGTCTGCCTCCTCGACCACATAACCTGCATCGGCCAGACAGTCGCGGGCTGTATCAAGGGCTTTCTCAATGGCTGGGTGCAGATCAAATTCATAGGTGTTCTTGGTGAACGCAACTTTAGGTTTTCCATCCGGGGCTGGCCCGTCAAATGGCATCGGCACCATCCAGGGATCGTGCGGATCATACTCCACCAGCGCCCGCATGCCGGCACGGACATCCTTGACCTCGCGGGCAAGGACGCCTTGCACGGACATGATCTGGGCAAGCAGCCCGCGCTCGGCATTTTGTGACGGGTTCCAGGCTGGCACGCGTCCCAGTCCGGGTTTTACGGTGGCGGCTCCGGTTGCTGCTGCCGGGTAGCGCAACGAACCGCCAATATCATTGCCGTGCGCGATATGACCCATGCCGGACATCACTGCAGAAGAAGCGCCGCCTGAGGAGCCACCCGACGACGCCCAGTCGTTCCAGGGCGAGTACGTGCGGCCATGCAATTCGTTTGATGTCGTGGCGCGGAAGGAAAACTCCGGTGTATTGGTGCGACCTATCACGATTGCCCCTGCCTTCTTGAAATTGCGCACAACAGGAGAATCGTCCGGCGCCAGGATATTCTTGTAGGCTTCGACACCGTTGGGTGTGGCGCGTCCGGCCTGGTCGATGTTTTCCTTGATAGTGACCGGAACACCGTGCAGCGCGCCCACCGGACCCGAGTTTGCCATCAGTTCGTCGTGTGCCGTCGCCTGCGCAATCGCCTCATCGCCAAGATCATCCACAACTGCATTCAATCGTGGGTTCACCGAGCGCATGCGCTCCACCGCTTGTTTCACCACGTCGCTGGATGACACCTCGCCGGCAGCAATTTTTGCCGCAACGTCGCAGGCGCTTAGTTGCCAAAGCGGGTATTCGGACATGCATGTTCTCCTTGCTGCATAAAGACCGGCGCGAAATACAACAACAAGTGCACGCAGTTGCACAAGAGCATAGCAGCTATGCCCTTGCATCGAAGAAATTATGGCTCAGCCGTTGACTCACTTCCCCCATGACAGACAGACTGCAACCCTGGTCGAAAGCCCTCGCGGCAAAGACGGTCAGTAATAAGAGGAGGTAAGACTAATGTTACGCTGGACAAGACGACATGTTTTGGCAGCCGCAGCCGTATTTGCAACTGTGATTGCCGGACCTGCGCTGCCTGCACAAGCAGAAAGCATACTGCGGGTCATCCCGCATGCGGACCTGAAGAACCTGGATCCTATCTGGACCACGGCCTACATTTCGCGAAACCACGGTTACCTTATTTATGACACGCTGTTCGCCATGAACGAGAAGTTCGAGCCGCAACCGCAAATGGTCGATACCTATGAAGTATCCGACGACAAGATGACCTGGACCTTCAAACTGCGCGATGGTCTGAAGTTTCATGATGGTGCCGATGTAACGTCGGAAGATGTTATCGCTTCATTGAAGCGCTGGGGTGCACGTGATGGCATGGGCCAGCAACTTATGGGCGCCATGGCGGAGATGGTTGCGGTAGACGCTTCCACATTCCAGTTCAAGCTGAATGATCCATTTGGTCTGGTGCTTGAATCAATCGGCAAGATTTCATCAAACGTACCGTTCATCATGCCCAAGCGGGTGGCGGAAACCGATCCGTTCAAGCAGATCGAGGATTACACCGGATCAGGACCGTTTGTTTTCGTCAAGGAAGAGTGGGTGCCGGGTTCGAAGGTGGTCTACAAGAAGTTCGCCGACTACAAGCCGCGCTCTGAACCGCCAAATGCAGCATCGGGCGGCAAGATTGCCAAGGTGGATCGTGTGGAATGGACCTATTTCCCGGATCAGACCACGGCCATGAATGCCCTGATCAACGGTGAAGTGGATTATTTTGAATCTCCCGCCAATGATTTGATGCCACTGCTTGAAGCCAATGAAGGCATTACTGTCGAAATCAATGATCCGCTCGGCAATATCGGCTTCTCGCGCTTTAACCATCTGTTGCCGCCGTTCGACAATGCCGATGTCCGTCGCGCGGCCATCATGGCCATGAAACAGGAAGACTACATGCAAGGTGCCGTTGGCGACCAGAAGTTCTGGAAAACCTGCTACTCGGTATTCCCGTGTGGTACGCCGCTTCAGAACGAGATGGGTTCTGACGTCATCAAGACCGCTGATCTTGAAAAAGCCAAGGCCGCGCTTTCTGCTGCCGGGTATGACGGTACACCAGTTGTCATCATGCAGCCGACTGACATCCCGTTATTGTCTGCATTCTCGCTGATCACGGCGGAAAAACTGCGCAATATCGGCATGAAAGTGGATGTTCAGGCCATGGACTGGTCGACCCTGACCTCTCGTCGGGCCAAGCGCGATCCGGTCACCGATGGCGGCTGGAACATGTTCCACACCTGGTGGATTGGTGCCGACGTGATTGATCCGATGGCGATCGCATTCTCCGGTGACCCTGAAAAGGGTTGGTTTGGCTGGCCGAAGGATAATGATCTTGAAGCAGCTCGCGCCGCCTATGCAAAAGCAACAACGGCAGAAGAAAAGAAAGCATCGGCAGAAAAGGTGCAGGAGCGTCTGTGGGCTATCGGTGCCTCCGGTCACCTTGGACAGTTCTTTGTTCCGGTTGCTTATCGCAACAACGTCAAGGGCCTGATCAAATCGCCGGTCCAGTTCTTCTGGAACATGTCACTCGAATAGGCCTGTTTACATGACTTGCAGCACGGCGGTGTCAGTTACCACCGCCGTGCTTCACTCCAAATTCCTATAATCAGCATCGGAGCGGCTTGTGGTTTTCTATATTCTCAAGCGAATTCTGGCGACAGTGCCTGTCATGGGAGTCGTGGCGCTGTTTGTCTTCCTGATGCTTCGACTGTCTCCCGGAGACCCTGCCGCCGTCATTGCCGGTGATTACGCAACGACCGAGGACATCATCCGGATCAGGGAAAGTCTGGGTCTCAACGATCCGATCGTTGTGCAGTTTACAAAATGGATCGGCCAGCTGGTGCAGGGTGATTTGGGAATCTCCATATTTACCAATCTGCCGGTGACGACCCTGATTGCCCAGCGGCTCGAGCCGACCATCATGCTCACCCTGACGACCATCATATTTACCATCGTCGTTGCAGTGCCGCTTGGCACCCTTGCCGCCTGGAAACAGGGCAGCCTGATTGACAGGATCGTGATGTTGTTTTCAGTGGCAGGCTTTTCAGTACCGGTTTTCGTGCTCGGTTACATACTGATCTATATCATCTCGATCCAGCTGAGATGGCTGCCTGTCCAGGGATACAAGTCGATGTTTACCGACGGTATCATACCGTTCTTCCGCCATATAATCCTGCCCACCGTTACCTTGTCGGTTATTTTCATAGCACTGATTGCACGCATGACGCGGGCCTCGGTGATGGAGGTGTTGCAGGAGGATTACGTGCGCACCGCGCGGGCCAAGGGTCAGAGCGAATTCAAGGTCCTGATGAAACACGCTGTGCGCAATGCAGCTGTTCCGATTGTCACTGTCATAGGGCTGGGCATAGCGCTGTTGATCGGCGGGGTGGTCGTCACAGAGAGTGTCTACAATATTCCGGGCCTCGGCAGGCTGGTACTTGATGCGGTGCTCAAGCGTGATTATCCGATCATTCAGGGTCTGATCCTGCTGTTCAGTTTTGTCTACATCCTGATCAACCTGCTGATTGATCTGAGTTACACCTTGTTCGATCCAAGGATCAAATACTGATGAGCACGCAATCGAACAAGGTTGATTTCACAACGTCTGCCGAGGCGACGCTGACTTCACGCAAGGACGCCAGCCTGGCCTCGCTGATGTGGAAACACCCTTCGGTATTCTGGGGTGGACTGTTGTTGGTGATCATGGTCCTTGTAGCCGTTTTTGGCCCGCTGTTGACATCTGATCCCGTGGCCATAAATCCGATCAAGCGCCTGAAAGTGCCATCTGCCGAATTCTGGTTCGGCACGGACTATCTCGGACGCAATGTCTATTCGCGCGTCATATATGGCGCGCGGGTGTCCCTGGTGGTTGGACTGGCGGTAGCCATTGTAGCCGTTGTGCTCGGCCTGATCACCGGATTGGTATCGGGTTACATGCGCTGGCTGGATGCCATTATCATGCGGATAATGGATGGACTGATGGCAATCCCGGGCATTTTGCTGGCAATTGCCTTGATTTCCCTGTCCGGTGCCACATTGTTCACTGTCGTCATCGCCATCGTTATTCCTGAAATTCCCAGAGTGGTGCGGCTTGTACGTTCAGTTGTTCTGACGGTGCGTGAGGAGCCCTACGTTGAAGCGGCCATTGCCGCAGGCACCCGTACCCACCTCATACTGGTGCGCCACATCCTGCCCAATACCATCGCGCCCCTGATCGTGCAGGCAACATATATCTGCGGGTCGGCCATGCTGACAGAATCCATACTTGGTTTTCTGGGCGCCGGTATCCCGCCGGAAATTCCCAGCTGGGGCAATATCATGTCGGAAGGCAGAACCTACTTTCAGCTGTCGCCCTGGATTATCTTTTTCCCCGGCATAGCGCTCGCCCTGACCGTGCTTGCGGTCAACACTGTGGGCGATGGTTTGCGCGACACGCTGGACCCGCGCATTGCGAGGAAGATGTAATGGCTGAAAGTACTGCATCGCAGCCGGTTCTGGACATTCGCGGCCTGTCCGTAACCTTGCCGGAAGGAGCAGACCGCGAGTTTGCCATCGAGGATATCTCGCTCACTGTAGGCCGCAGCGAAATCGTTTGCGTGGTGGGCGAATCCGGATCTGGTAAATCGGTGAGCGCGCACACCGTTATGGGCCTGATTCCGCGCAAGGATCTGACGCCTGTCGCCGGCGAGGTCATGCTGCAGGGAGAAGACCTGCTAAAAAAATCCGAGATCGAATTGCGCGAGCTGCGTGGTGTGAAGATGGCAATGATCTTCCAGGAACCGATGACGGCGCTCAATCCGGTTATGCGGGTTGGCGACCAGATTGGCGAAATGCTCGAGATCCATACCGCCATGTCGGCCACCGAGCGCCGTGAGCGCATCATGGAGGTGATGAATGACGTCGGTCTGCCGGATGTCAACCAGATGATCGACAGCTATCCGCACCAGCTGTCCGGTGGCCAGCGGCAACGCATCATGATTGCCATGGCGCTGGCGCTGGAGCCTGCGCTGCTGATTGCGGATGAACCAACCACAGCCCTTGATGTTACGACACAGGCCCAGATACTCGACCTGATCAAGGACATACAAGAGCGTCATGGCACCGGTGTGATGTTTATTACCCATGATTTTGGTGTGGTTGCCGAGATTGCCGACAGGGTGGTGGTGATGCAGAACGGCAAAGTGGTCGAACAGGGGACCGCGGAACAGGTGCTCACCAAGCCAAAGGAACCTTACACCAAGATGCTTATCGGTTCGGTTCCCAGCCTGACACCGCCCAAGCGCAAACCGATTACGGCGGGCGAGCCAATACTGGCGACCAGCGGCCTGGAGAAGATCTATGGCGCACTTGGCTGGTTCGGCGGCGGTCGCGTGGTTCACGCGGCAAAGCAAGTCGAGCTGGAAGTCAGGCGGGGTGAAACGCTGGGGGTTGTTGGTGAATCGGGATCAGGCAAATCAACGGTAGCGCGCTGTATTGTGCGGCTGATCGACCCGACGAGTGGCGAAGTTCTGATCGACGGCCAGAATATTGCAAAGATGAGCCAGTCGGAATTGCGTTCGTATCGCCGCAATGTACAGGTGGTGTTTCAGGATCCCTACCGTTCATTGAACCCGCGTCGCACCGTTGGACAGTCGATTGTGGAAGGGCCGATGAATTTCGGCACCACGCAGGAAGAGGCTCTGACCCGGGCCCGCGACCTGATGGAAATTGTCGGATTGTCTCCAAACGCACTGGACCGGTTTCCGCACCAGTTCTCGGGTGGACAACGCCAGCGTATCTGCATTGCCCGCGCACTGGCCATGGAGCCGAAGGTGCTGATTGCCGATGAGGCCGTATCGGCGCTTGATGTGTCTGTTCAGGCTCAGGTGCTGAAACTTCTGGATGATGTGCGCAAGCGCTTTGATCTGGCCATGTTGTTCATTACGCATGACTTGCGGGTGGCTGCGCAGATCTGCGATCGCATCATGGTCATGCAGCATGGCGAGGTGGTCGAACAGGGATTGACGGCCAGCGTTTATGCCAAGCCGTCCCACCCCTACACCAAGCTGCTGCTGGACGCAGCGCCCGGACGCAGTTCATTTATTGCCGGTTGATCTGCGTTGCATGCAGGTAAATTCACCAAGCGTATCATGTGCCCAGATCCCATGCTCTGGACAGGCTTGTTCATAAAATGGAAAAGCGCAAAGATGTATTTCCTGCCACCTTTCGTTTGGTTTTCCAATTAGACTTGAAGCGCTTTGACGGGACGGCTCGACATGAAACCCACCATCCACGAAGCAACAACTCCCGAACAACGTCATGACGTGTTTCGGTTTCGCTATGACATATATGTCGAGGAGATGGGCCGGTACCGGTCAATAGCCGATCATGATCAGCGAACATTATCAGAGCCCGAAGACGACACTGCCAGAGTATTCTATGCCACCGACGGTGAGAATATCGTTGCCACCATGCGGCTCAACTGGGGCGGGGATGCACCCATATGTGACCGCCAGATCGAGCAGTACGACCTCGCCCGTTTTCTTGAAGATATTCCGTGCGAGCAGATGATCGTTGGAGAGCGATTCATGGTGGCGCGCAATCAGCGCGGAACCGATCTGATCTTCCGGCTGTTTCAGACCTATTTGAAATTCGTCAATGAAAAGCGTGTCCAGCTGATGTTCGGTGACTGTGAACCTCACCTGTTGAACCTGTATCTGGGGATGGGCTTTCGCACCTATGCGGAAAGGAATGTCAACAGCAAGGAAACCGGCTATCTCGTGCCGCTTGTCTTCGTGCCGGAAGACATGGCTTATCTGAAGCAGTTGAAGTCGCCATTTGCAAACGTGCTGCGTGATTTCGGCGACCAGGCGAAGGTGCCATCCTGCTTGCCGGATCTGCTGTCATCAGGACGCCTTGTCTTAAGCCAGACACTGACGCCCAGGAAGGAATATCACGCGGAAATTGAAAAGGCCATTCAACTGGTGGAGAACCCGACGCATCTGTTTGATGGACTGACGGAAGATGAATGCCAGCGCTGCCTCTCCAAAAGCAATGCAA
>CAJICM010000262.1_pt1 | contig 14342 bp, 13 predicted proteins | sample 9199691 | NCBI WGS metagenome assembly CAJICM01 (sample SAMEA7708338, study PRJEB35096) | sediment metagenome | biome: marine neritic benthic zone biome [ENVO:01000025]; feature: sediment [ENVO:00002007]; material: shallow marine sediment [ENVO:03000034] sea grass bed [ENVO_01000059] ...
AAACCGCCGAATGCTGGGAACTAGCTCTGGAAGCATCCCGCACTCCCTCCATTCTCGCTCTGACCCGTCAGAAACTCACACCCACCCGGACCAAATTCAAAAAGGAAAACCTTTGTTCCCGGGGCGCATATGATGTGCACAGCGACGACGACGCCAAGGTGGTCATATTCGCTTCAGGATCAGAAGTGGAAATTGCCATGCAAGCATCCGCCAAGCTGGCGAAATCCAACATTGCTTCGCGAATCGTGTCAGTACCCTGCATGGAGCTGTTCCACCAACAGGACGATGATTATCGCAAGCTGATAACTGGCGATGAACCGGTGCGCATCGCCATTGAAGCCGGCGTGCGTCAGGGTTGGGATACCTTGATCGGTGTCAACGGCACCTTCATCGGCATGTCCACATTTGGTGCCTCCGGTCCTCATGCGGAACTCTATAAGCACTTTGGCATTACCGTGGACGCTGCAGTACAAGCGGCAATGACCGGCCTGGAAGCCAAAAGCTGAATCGCCATACCGGACGGGAACCGCAATACGCCATGAGCAACTTCAGAACACTTGATGATCTGGACGTGAAGACGCAGCGGGTAGTGGTCCGGGTGGATCTTAACGTTCCCATGCAAGACGGCAAGATTACCGACGCGACCCGTCTGCATGCCATTGCTCCCACTATCCGCGAACTGTCGGACAAAGGTGCACGGGTCATTCTGCTGGCCCATTTCGGTCGGCCTCGGGGAAAACAGGTCGCTGACTTGAGCCTCTCCCCCATCGCACCGGCCCTGGCTGAAGTGCTCGGTCGCCCTGTACAGTTTGCTGAAAAGCAACCCGGCCAACTTTCAGACGGCCAGATCGTATTGCTTGAAAACACCCGGTTCAACGAGGGCGAAGAGGCAAACGACCCCGCCTACGCCAGAACCCTCGCTTCGCTTGGTGACATTTATGTAAATGATGCCTTTTCCGCTGCTCACCGCGCTCACGCCTCTACGGAAGGTGTCGCCAGGTTACTGCCAACTGCCGCCGGCCGCTCCATGGAGAAGGAGTTGTCTGCGCTATCAGCGGCGTTGACCGATCCCGCGCGTCCGCTCGCCTGTGTGGTCGGTGGCGCCAAGGTTTCCACCAAACTTGAACTGCTCGGCAACCTGTCCGGTTTGGCTGATACAATCATCATTGGCGGAGGCATGGCCAACACTTTCCTTGCCGCCAAGGGCGTTAACGTCGGAAAATCATTGTGCGAACACGACATGGCAGCCACCGCACTAGGCATTCTGGAGCAATCGGAGGCCAATGACTGTCGCATCGTGCTGCCGGTGGATGCTGTTGTGGCAAAGGAGTTTGCTGCAGGCGCTGTCCACCGTGTTGTTCCGATCACCGATATCGCGGAAGACGAAATGATGCTGGACGTAGGCCCGGCTTCTGTCGCAGAGGCAATGGCCGTTTTTGACAGTTCCGCTACTCTGGTCTGGAACGGACCTTTTGGCGCTTTTGAAATTGCGCCGTTTGACGCGGGCACTGTTGCTACCGCCCGACATGCAGCTAAACTTGCAAAATCAGGCAAACTGGTTGCCGTTGCCGGCGGGGGCGATACAGTTTCGGCATTAAATCATGCCGGTGCAGCAGTAGACTTTACCTATGTGTCCACTGCTGGTGGAGCATTTCTTGAATGGCTCGAAGGCAAGGCGCTACCAGGTGTCGAAGCACTGCGCGCAGACTGAAGGGCCATTGGTTTTTGAAGGGGCTTAGATCGATATGAAACAGACACTTGAAGACATTGCAAACGCCATGGTTGCACCCGGCAAGGGCATTCTTGCTGCAGATGAAAGCACCGGCACAATCAAGAAGCGGCTCGATTCAATCAATGTTGAATCAACCGAAGAAGCTCGCCGCAATTACCGTGAAATGATGTTTTCAACAAAATCTGCCATGAGGAAGAATATCTCTGGCGTCATCCTGTTTGATGAAACCATTCGCCAGTCGTCTGCCGACGGCAAACAGACCCTTGTGGAAATGATTCAAAGCTCCGGTTCAATTCCCGGAATCAAGGTTGATGCCGGCGCTCAGGATATGGCCGGTTTCAAGGGTGAAAAGATTACAGCCGGCCTTGATGGCCTGCGGACGCGGATGAAAGAATACTACAAGCTCGGGGCTCGCTTTGCCAAATGGCGGGCAGTTATCGATATAACCGCGTCCACACCATCTTGCGGGTGTATCAAGGCCAATGCCCATGCGCTGGCGCGTTATGCTGCCATTTGCCAGGAAAACGGCATCGTACCGATTGTCGAGCCGGAAGTCCTGATGGATGGCCCTGTTGCAAAGCACTCGATCGAACGCTGTTACGAGGTTACCGAACAGACCCTGAATGTTGTGTTCGCCGAGCTTTTTGAAGCACGGGTAAACCTTGAAGGCATGGTGCTTAAGCCAAACATGATCGTGCCCGGCAAAAACGCCGCCAAGCAGGCAAGTCCGGTCCAGGTCGCCGATATGACAGTAAAGTGCCTGAAGGCCAGTGTGCCGTGCGCCGTTCCGGGCATTGCTTTCCTGTCAGGCGGTCAGTCCGACATTGAAGCAACCGAACATCTCTCTTTGATGAATTCAAGACATGATGTGCCCTGGAAACTGACATTCTCATACGGCCGGGCGCTGCAGGCCGCCGCACTCAAGACATGGGGTGGTAAATCAGCCAACGTCAAGGCAGCGCAGGCAGCTTTTGCACACCGGGCCACCATGAACGGGCTTGCCTCCAGGGGCAAGTGGACCAATGCAAAAGAGAAGGGCAAATAACCCTGCACTGTCATGCAAACATCGCGCCTCATTCATATCGTCTCAGCCCATGCCGAGGGTGAGGTGGGCGATGTAATCGTCGGTGGTGTTGCGCCACCGCCGGGTGAAACTCTGTGGGAACAACGCGCATTCATTGCCAATGACCAGACGCTGCGCAACTTCGTACTGAATGAGCCGCGAGGCGGGGTATTCAGACATATAAATCTTTTGGTGCCGTCAAAACACCCTGACGCTCAATTCGGTTTCATAGTAATGGAGCCGGAACATACGCCACCCATGTCCGGCTCAAATTCGATTTGCGTCTCAACCGTATTGCTGGACAGCGGCCTGATAGAAATAAGAGAACCGGAAACCCGTTTTAATCTCGAAGCACCCGGCGGCCTGGTGGCCGTGACCGCCCATTGCGAAGCCGGCAAGGCAAAATCCGTTACCGTGCACAATGTTCCGTCATTCACCGACAAGCTGGACGCAAAACTTGAAGTGGAAGGTCACGGTACTCTAAGCGTCGACACTGCCTATGGCGGCGACAGCTTCGTCATCGTTGATGCAACTGCTCTTGGCTTGTCTATACGCCCCGATGAAGCAGCCGATATTGCAGCACTTGGCGCAAGGATCACCAGAGCCGCCAATGATCAACTCGGATTCACTCATCCCGACAATACCGACTGGTCTCACATTTCATTCTGCCAGTTCGCCATGCCTCTCGAGCAGGATGACGGCATCCCGTCTGGTCGCAATGCAGTTGCCATTGATCCTGGCAAACTGGACCGCAGTCCTTGCGGCACCGGTTGTTCCGCTCGCATGGCGGTACTGCATGCAAAAGGCCGATTGAAAATCGGTGAGCGATTCATAGGCCGCTCCATTATAGGATCCCGTTTTGATTGCCGTCTGGAAGCGGCGACCAGTGTTGCCGGTCATCCGGCCGTCATACCCAGCATCAATGGACGTGCATGGATCACTGGCACCCATCAGGTCATGCTTGATCCTGACGATCCCTGGCCGGAGGGTTATCGTCTGGCCGACACATGGCCGATCAAAATGTAATGCAGATTGTTGTGACACGGTGATATTCAGTCTCATTTGCGCCTCGTGACAATCTGGCTATCAATGAGCTTGCAGCACATAGCCATACCGGACTGATTCGCCTTATGAGTACAAAACCTGTTGAAGGACTGCCAAATTGCCGCCTCTTCCTGATGCCACCTTCGGACCTGAGTGCGCACACCATCGCCGCGCGTCTCACGACTGCCGCAGATGCAGGCGATGTTGCCTGCCTTGTCTTGCCGGCGGACAAACAGCTAACAGATGAAGTGATGCCGATCGCACAACAAAGAGACATTGCCGTTCTGATTGCTGATGACATCCGATATGCCGCTTATGAAAAGGCAGACGGTGTGCACATCTTCGCCGGCATTGAAAATGCTGTTGCCGCTCGCAAGACGCTAGGCCGCAATGCCAGCGTTGGTTTCGTTGCATCAGGTTCCCGCCATGCTGCCATGCAAGCCGGCGAAGCCGGAATTGATTATATTGCGTTCGATCTTTCCTCCCCGGCAGGAGTTGACTTGCTAACCTGGTGGACACCGTTGTTTGAAGTACCTTGTGTCGGGATCAACGCCGGTTGCGAAGCTGTATGCCTGGATGCAATCGCTGCAGGTGCGGAGTTCATCATGCCGCCACAAGAGATTTGGAGTTCGGCGGAAGCAGCCGCAAAAATTGCCGCCACTCTTACCGTTGCCGGCAATAGGAGCCACGAATGAAAGTTTATCGTACATTCTTGTTGCTGGCCTTTCTGTCCTTGCCATTTGCCGCGCCCAATGCGCAAACAACCAAGCTTGCCCCGACATTCAAGGAAGCAGCAGCGCTTTATTCGGATGAAAACTTCGCAGCGGCTTATGAGATCGCGGTTCCTTTAGCTACCAAGGGAGATGTCAAGGCGCAGATCTTGTTGGGCGAGATGTACGAATTTGGCCGTGGCAGGAAAATTGATATCAGCAACGCGATGCAATGGTACGAGATGGCCGCCGCACAGGAACACCAAGGCGCCATGTTCCGGCTCGGCATGTTGAACCTGACCGGCAAGGCAGGATCACTTGACCCGTCAAAAGCCCGTGAATGGTTTACCAGGGCCGCCGCAGCCGGCCACATGCAAGCCAGCAACGAACTGGGTCTTTTGTATTATCAGGGCAATGGTGTACCAGCGAGCCCGGTAGAAGCGGCCAAATACATCCGCAAGGCAGCCGAGGCAGGTCTTGCACAGGCGCAATACAATCTTGGTCTTCTGTACGTGAACGGCCATGGCGTGGACAAAGACCTGAATACGGCCAGTATCTGGTTTCAAAAAGCAGCTGTTCAGGGTTTGCCGGAGGCAGCTCTGGATTACGGTTTGATGGTTTATGGCGGAGATGCCGGGATCCGCAAAGACTATGAGATCGGCGCACAATGGCTGCTTGTCGCTGCCAATGCCGGCAATGCAAGAGCTCAGCTGTTCATCGCGCGCATATTGGCAGCAGGGCGTGGTATGAAAAAAGATCGCATTGAAGCAGGTAAATTCTACACACTGGCCAAACAGGCAGGACAATCGGATCCCAACCTCGATGTCATGATGTCACAACTTTCCAGTGCACAGCTCAGCGATGCCGAACGGCGCGCCCGGGTATTCGCGGAGGATCTCAAGAACAGGCGCCTCAATGCATCGGAAGGCAAAACCGACAACAATGGCTGAACCTCTCGCCTATATGCAGCGCACTCGCGAATGGTATCTGGCGCTTGGTTATGACAACCCGTACGTTTGGGCACACAATCAGGACGTTCCGTTTTCCGGCTTGGCCCGACCCCTTTCTAGATCGCGAATTGCACTGGTGACTACGGCTGCACTTTTCCAGCCTGGCAAAGGCGACCAGGGTCCGGGGGCGGCCTACAATGGCGCCGCAAAATTCGATGCAATATGGTGCCATCCAATTGATCCTGAACCGGATGTACGGATTTCCCATATCGCTTATGACCGTGTTCACACACGGGCCGAAGATCCGCGCACATGGTTTCCCCTTGCCGCTCTGAAACAGGCCGAGGCACTTGGGCGAATTGGCTCCCTCGTCCCTCATGTGTACGGGTTCCCGACCAAAAGATCACAGCGGGTCAACATCGAAAAAGACGCACCTGCCTTGCTAGAGGCATTGGCAACTGAAGGGGCCCAGGCAGCGGTTCTGGTTGCCAATTGCCCGGTATGCCATCAGTCCCTGTCACTTGCAGCCCGGCATATGGAAACTGCCGGAATCGCCACCGTCGTCATGGGATGTGCCAAGGACATTGTCGAGCACTGCGGCGTACCGCGATTTGTGTTTTCTGATTTTCCACTTGGCAATGCGGCAGGCAAGCCTTTCGACGAAGCAAGCCAGCAATTCACCCTGGGCCTGGCACTCAGCGCGCTGGAGATCGTTTCGCAGCCGCGCACCACGCTTGTGTCACCGCTGGAGTGGACGCCCGGTGATGATAGCTGGAAGGACGATTATTCGAACCCGAAAAAGCTCACCGAAGAAGAATTGCAGGCGCGGCGTAAAGAATTTGATTCCGCGAAATCTGCCGCCACAAAGTCTGCACAGGCCGGATAAGCTGATCCGAGGGGGAATTTGCCGCCTGCCTTGAAGACCCACCGGTTTTAACAATCCAGCCAGGCATGCAGTTTAACAGACCCACCATGCATCAGGGCTACTGGTCAACCCGACAGTGCGCTGATACTTCGTGTCTGCATGTGGACGCCCGAAATACTTGCGCTTATAGCCGTCACATTTGTTGTGGCAGGATTTGTCAAGGGAACCATCGGACTCGGCCTGCCGACTGTGACCCTGGCCGTGCTGACGCTGCCGCTTGGCCTGAAGACCAGCCTGGCCGTCGTCGTCATACCGTTGGTGGCAACCAATCTCTGGCAAGCCCTCACTGGTCCGCACCTGAAGACCATACTGGCCCGGTTCTGGCCGTTTCTGTTGACTGCCGTTATCACGGTCTGGATCGGCATCCAGGTACTCGCCACTGCGCGCTCTGATTACCTCGTCGCCCTGCTGGGTATCATATTGATCGTCAACTCGCTGATCTCATTTACCCGCTTTCGTATTCCGGCGCCGTCACGGGATCGCGAAACAGTGTGGTCTGTGGTTTGTTCCGCACTCGGCGGCCTGATGTTCGGCATGACCGGCAATTTCATTGTACCCGGCATTCTGTTTCTGCAGGCACTGGGCATGCATCGTGATATGCTGGTTCAGGTGCTGGGGGTCACTTTCGTGACCATTTCGACCACCCTGGCGGTTTCTCTCACCAGCCGGTCATTGATGAGCGGTGATTTGACGATCGTTTCCGCTATCTCAGTGATACCGGCATTTTTCGGGCTGTGGTTGGGCAGGCGATACAGATCATCCATTTCCGAAACGCAATTCAGCAGGCTGTTCTTCATTGGACTATTGGTAATCGGTTTTTCCCTGACAGCCGGTGCCATTCGCAATCTGATTGTTGGTTGAAACAGGATCAAACCGCTGCGATCACAATCGTCAATTCAAATGTGCCAGCAGCGATACAAGCAAAGATCTGTACTTAACGCCCCGCAACTGGCGCCCCTGGCACCCGTTTTCTGCCTGTTTTCGCAGATCAGGCTTTGGCAGGTGCAGTCCTGACCAGCTCCTGATCAAATTCCAGGTCTGGCGTTGACATTTCACATAGCCTGTTTGAACAAGGCAGCGTAATCCTCCGCCGAGGCCTCCCGCGGATTGGTCCGGTGGGCAAGATCTGCCAGTGCATGCGGCACAAAATCTTCGATCATGTCTTCGCTGATACCCATTGCGCCCAAGCCCGACGGTATGCCGATTTTCGCATTCAGCGTTTCAATGGCAGCCGCCAGATCAGCATTGGACGGCAAACCCATGGTGGTGCGCAGGCGGTCATACTTTTCCTCACACACCGGTTCATTGAAACGCAGTACGGCTGGCAAGATCACCGCATTCAGCGTGCCGTGATGCAGCCGCAGGTCTTCGCGCCGTCCAATAGCGTGGCTCATGGCGTGTACAGCACCCAATCCCATTGTAAAGGCATGAGCGCCTTCAGTGGATGCCATCATCATTTCCCAGCGAGCGTCTCTGTCAGAGCCGTCCTTTACTGCTGCAGCGATGTTGCGGCAGCCGCGCCACAACCCATCCAGACCGATCCCGTCTGCCGGCGGGTTCACTGTTGGCGTCAGAAATGCTTCGATACAGTGGGTAATGGCATCCATGCCGGTGGCCGCCGTCAACAGTGGCGGCAATCCTAGTGTCAGTTCCGGGTCACAGATGGCAACGGTGGGAATGAATTTTGGATTGCCGAAAGTCAATTTGCGCCCGTCGTCCATGATAATAACCATGCCCAGCGATACTTCCGAACCGGTCCCGGAGGTAGTTGGGATTGCAACCACTGGCGCAATAGCCTTTACCAGTTTGTTACCGCCCTTGAGTGGGTCAAACTGACCAAGAGGTCCGCCGGAGCCGGCCAGCAGCGCCACCGTCTTGCCAAGGTCCATGGCTGAACCGCCACCAAGGGCGATGACACCGTCACAGTTTTCTGATTCGTAGACAACCGACGCCGCCATGACCGCCCGCTCAGTCGGGTTGCCCGGTGTCTCGTCAAACACCGGAGCAGATGCAGCGTTGTTCATTGCACTGCGCACCGTGTCCAGAATGCCGGCCGCTACAATGCCCTTGTCAGTGGCAATCAAGGGGCGCTTGATATTGTTGCGGTCGAGTGATTTCTGCAACTGGGTGATGGCACCATGGTCAAAATGCGTGGTGGTCAGAAACGAGAGTACAGGCATGCTGGCGGTGCTCCGGGCTAGACTATGAACTCATAATCAGGGATGGATCAAAACTGCAGGCCGCACAATCGCGACTTGAGCCCTCCACGTCAATTATATCCGTCACTTTCCCCTACCCATTACGATCCAGCCCTGCTAAACCCCGCCCATTACGACGGCAGCGATCGCCGTTAACTTACGTGTTCTTTGAAAGCTCCAGGTAAATCGAATGAAAATTAATGGTAATGAAATCAAGCCCGGCAATGTGCTGCTGCATAACGGTGACCTCTATATTGCGGTCAAGGTTAGCCATGTGAAACCGGGTAAAGGCGGTGCCTTTGCCCAGGTCGAAATGAAGGGCATTGTCAATGGGACAAAACTGAACGAGCGCTTCAGATCTTCGGAAACGGTTGAAAAAGTGCGCCTGGAGCAAAAGGATTACCAATTTCTCTATCAGCAGGGCGACATGCTGGTGTTCATGGACAACGAGACCTATGAACAAATTGAGCTTCCGGAAGAGTTTGTCGGTGAACGAACCGCATTTCTGCAGGACGGCATGACTGTTACAGTCGAGACCTATGAGGAAAAGCCGTTGGGAATCTCACTGCCGGACTATGTAACCCTTGAGATTACCGAAGCGGATGCCGTCGTAAAGGGTCAAACGGCATCATCGTCATACAAACCTGCGTTGTTGGAAAACGGTCTCAAGGTGTTGGTCCCTCCGTTCATCGCAGCCGGTGAAAAAATCATCGTTGACACCAATGAGGCGACGTACGTGCGCCGTGCATCTGAAGGCTGACAATACACCATGCCAGCCTCCCCCCTGATAACCGTGATGACAGGCGCAGCACGCAAGGCCGCGCGGGCTGTGTCGCGCGATTTTGGTGAAGTCGAGAACCTCCAGGTGTCACAAAAAGGCCCAGCAGATTTTGTCACTCGTGCTGACCGCAAGGCCGAAAGGATAATTGTTGAAGAACTCCGCAAAGCACGCCCCAAATGGGGCTTCCATCTGGAAGAAAGCGGTGAAATCGCCGGTGTGGATGGTCAGCACGTGTGGGTGGTGGATCCGATCGATGGCACCACCAATTTCATTCACGGCATTCCCCATTTCGCCGTTTCCATCGGGCTGACCCGCAACGGCGAACCTGTTGCGGGCATCATCTACAATCCAATCGCCGATGAATTGTTCGCCGCTGAACGTGGCGGAGGCGCATATTTGAATGACCGCAGACTGCGGGTATCCGGGCGTCGAGATATTTCGGACGCGGTTATCGCCTGCGGCATCCCGCATCGTGGACGTGGCGATCACGCGGAATTTCGCCGTGAACTTGCTCAGATACAGGTCAAGGCAGCAGGCATTCGCCGGGCTGGTACTGCCTCGCTGGACCTTGCCTGGGTGGCAGCTGGCCGCCTGGATGGCTATTGGGAGCGCGGATTGAAACCCTGGGATATTTGCGCCGGCATCGTCATGGTGCGCGAGGCTGGCGGGTTCGCGGCTGAAATAGATGGCGGACCTGACGTCATGAACACAGGCGATATCATGGCGGGCAATGAACACATGCAGGCTCAGTTGAAGGCATGCATCAAGGCCGCAAAGTCTGCTGACTAGACAGGTGCCGCAATACCTCCACACGCTTCAATTAGGGTCAGGTCTAGTTCAAGTAGACAGGTGACAAGGTTGAATCTTTGGCTACACTGCGCATAAATTTGTGCTCGGGAAGGACATGAGATCGGCATGCTGGCATCGGATCATCTAAAAGTCTTGGAATTGCCACGGGTGTATCTCGTGCGCATGGCAGTTTTTACTATTCTCATCTGTATTGGGGCAGCTGTTTTGTTCCCCAACATTCAGGTCGCCTTCATGGCCAATCCCGGCCTTAACGGTCTTATAATCGTCGTGCTGCTTCTGGGCCTTGCGTACACCTTTCGGATGGTATTTCGATTGTGGCCGGAAGTGAACTGGGTCAATAGTTTCCGCATTGCCAATCCGGGCCTCGAGATCCCGCATATCCCGCGTCTGTTGGCGCCCATGGCAGCCCAGCTCCGCGACCGCGAAGGTTTGACCATCTTGTCGCCTATCACATTGCGGTCATTGCTCGATTCACTCGCCTCCCGCCTTGACGAAGCACGCGATATTTCGCGCTACATGATCGGTTTGTTGATCTTTCTTGGCCTGCTGGGCACTTTCTGGGGTCTGTTGCAGACCGTCGCAGCCGTCGGAGAAACCATACGGTCACTCAATATTTCAACGGCCCAGTCCGGGACAGTGTTCGAAGAGCTGAAAGCCGGCCTTGAAGCGCCTCTGGCTGGCATGGGTACTTCATTTTCGTCATCCTTGTTCGGCCTTGCAGGTTCATTGGTTCTTGGCTTCCTGGAATTGCAGGCCAGCCAGGCCCAGAACCGGTTTTACAATGACCTGGAAGATTGGCTCGCTACCCTGACCGACATCGACGCTGGCGAATTTGCCAGTTCCATTGATTTGCCCTCCCATATCCAGGCTGAAATGTCGACGCTACGATCTGGCATGGATCGCATCAACCGGACGCTCGAAACAGCCGTGCAAACCGATGGTAGCAGCCCGCAGAATGCGGAATCTATGGAACAATTGGCCGGGGCCGTGCATGGGCTGGTTCAGCAAATGCGCGAAGAGCAGAAGGTTGTGCGCCAGTGGGCCCAGCAACAGTCTGAACAAAATGTGGAGATTAAACGTATGCTGGCCCGAGTCGGTGCGCCACCGGGCCGGAGCCGGAGCTAGATCGTGGCGAGTCTTGGCAGAGGACGCAGGCGAGGGCAGGACGGCTCCGGATTTTACTGGCCGGGCTTCGTGGACGCCATGGCACAACTGCTGCTGGTCATCACATTTCTCCTGTCGGTTTTCATGATTACCCAGTTTCTGCAGGCGCGTGAAATATCGGGACAGGACAGCGCGCTTTCCCGCTTACGCTCTGAAATCAGCGAATTGACCGAGTTGCTTGCCCTGGAAAAATCGTCCAAAGCCGAAATTGAAACGACCCTCGCCGCGCTCACCGATGATCTCAAGTCTGCGCGCGACGAAACCAGCCAGTTGCAGGGAATTGTCGATACCTTCAGATCGGAAGGTAATCAGGCGGGATCACAGTTATCTGCCCTGCGAACCCAGCTCGACAGCGAGCAGAAAATCTCGTCTGAGGCTCTGGCAAGAATTGAGTTGCTTAACCAGCAGATAGCTGCACTGCGCCGGCAGATTGGCGCCTTGAACGATGCTTTGGAAGCCGCGGAAACGCGGGATCAGGAAAGCCGGTCACAGATTGTAGACCTCGGTCGCAGGTTAAATGTCGCACTTGCCCAAAGAGTTCAGGAGCTAAACAGGTTCCGTTCAGAATTCTTTGGCCGCTTGCGGCGCATTCTGGCCGACCGGGACGATATACGGGTGGTCGGAGACCGTTTTGTATTCCAGTCGGAGGTTCTGTTTGGAAAGGGTGCAGCGGCACTGTCGCCTACCGGCCAGTTGGAAATCGCCAAGCTGGCATTGGCGATGCAACAACTGGTACGTGAAATTCCGGAAGACCTGAACTGGGTTCTGCAGGTGGATGGTCATACGGATGATGACCCCATCAATACGCCGCAGTTCCCGTCCAACTGGGTATTGTCGTCGGCTCGTGCGATTGCCGTTGTAGAGGCACTGGTGGAACAGGGCATTCCACCTAAGCATCTGGTTGCAGCAGGTTTTGGCGAATTTCAGCCCATCGACCCCGGCGTTACCGAAGATGCCAAAACCCGAAATCGCCGCATCGAGCTGAAGCTGACCACTCGGTAACTTCCACTAGGGCGATTCAGGTTTTGATTGAATCAGAACCGCGCGCTAGTCGTTGAACTGTAGCTTGGCGAGCCGCGCATAAAGCCCACCCTTCTTTATCAACTGGGCATGACTGCCTTGTGCAACTACAGAGCCGCTGTCCAGCACGAGAATCCGGTCAGCATTGCGGACCGTCGCCAATCGATGGGCAATCACCAGCGTAGTACGATGTTGCATCAGGTCATCAAATGCTGCCTGGACATACCGTTCGCTTTCTGCGTCCAGCGCACTGGTGGCTTCGTCCAGCAGCAGCAAGGGCGCATCGCGCAGCACGGCACGAGCTATTGCTATCCGCTGCCGCTGGCCACCTGACAGGGTCACGCCGCGTTCGCCGACCTGGGTCGAAAACCCATCTTTCAACCTGTTGGCAAACTCGTCGACCCGCGCCAGTTTCGCTGCCTCCATGACCTCGTCATCGTTCGCGGTTGGTCTGGAAAAGCGGATATTGTCGAGTACGCTGGCAGAGAAAATGACGGTGTCTTGCGGGACCAGTGCAATCGAGGCCCGTAGACTGGCCAGCGCAACATCGGCAATATTCACCCCGTCAAACCTGACCAGGCCTGATTGTGGGTCATAAAACCGCAATATCAGTGCAAACAGCGTAGACTTGCCCGCACCCGATGGGCCAACAATTGCCACCGTCTCACCTGGCTTTATTGAAAAGCTCAGGTCTTTCAGCACTTGGTCATCGGGTCGCGAGGGGTAAGTGAAACTCACCTTGTCAAACCTCACCGCACCCAGTGCAGGCGTGGCCAGCGCCAATGGCGCTTCAGGATCTTGAATATCGCATTTGGTATCAAGTAATTCGGACAATCGCTCCGCCGCACCGGCTGCCAGCTGAAGCTCGCCCCAGACTTCTGACAACGATCCCATGGCACCTGCTGCAAACGCTGCATAGAGTAAGAATTGCCCAAGTGTACCGGGAGACATAGCTCCGGAAAGAACTTCCTGGGCACCGTACCACAAGATACCGATAATGGCGCCGAAAGCCAAAAATATGATGGCTGCCGTCAGAAAAGCCCGTCCCTTGGCCCGTGCGGCGGCGGCGTCAAATGCTTCCTGTGTTGCCGAATTGAAAGTCTTCGCAATTCGAGGTTCCTGACCGAACGCCTGAACGGCCTGCACTGAGTAAAGAGTTTCCTGAGCCAAAGCTGCAGACGCAGCAAGTGTATCTTGAGCATGGCGCGAAAGTTTCCGCACCTTTCGTCCAAAAAACACCATCGGCAGGACGATCAGGGGTATGACCAGCAACACCATGCCGGACAGTTTCAGGCTGGTGGCAATCAGCATGGCGATTGCCCCGACCAGCATCACCAGATTTCGTAGCGCAACTGAAACAGTCGACCCGAATACGTTCTTGACCTGCGTCGTATCGGCCGTCAATCGTGCCAGCACTTCGCCTGACTGGGCTGTGTCATAAAACGACGGGGACAAATCCAGCAGATGCGAGAACACCTTGTCCCGAAGATCTGCCACAACACGTTCACCGATCCAGGTAACGCAGTAATAGCGTCCTGCTGATGAAACGGCCAAAACGGCGACCACCAGCAACATGACCGAGAAATACTGGTCAACAAATCCTGCATTCTCACCCGAAAAACCATTGTCGATCACCCGGCGCACGGCGACAGGCACAACGAGAGTGGATGCCGCTGCCAAAATCAGAAACACAACGGCAAGACCGATTTGCAGGCGATACTGAAACAGAAACGGCAGCAATCGGGACAACGGTTTGAGGTTAGCGGCTTTCGCCCGCCTGCCTGGCCCGCCGGGGTCGATTGTCGAACCGGGTTCAGTGGATTGTGATGCCTCAGCGCGTGATTGAGTGAAGTGCGGTTCGGCCCGCCCGGTTTCTGCTGTCAACGTATTCAATCCTCACATAGCGCAAATTCGCTGACCACCTTTGCCACGCCAGACCTTGCAC
>CAJICM010000107.1_pt1 | contig 14209 bp, 10 predicted proteins | sample 9199691 | NCBI WGS metagenome assembly CAJICM01 (sample SAMEA7708338, study PRJEB35096) | sediment metagenome | biome: marine neritic benthic zone biome [ENVO:01000025]; feature: sediment [ENVO:00002007]; material: shallow marine sediment [ENVO:03000034] sea grass bed [ENVO_01000059] ...
CGGTCCTTACCCTTCCCGCGAGCAGCACCAGAGTCTGAAATTGGCTGTGGATTCAATCGATCGCCGCAACACACTCTGCAAACTTCTCAGCTGGGGTTTGATATTGCAAGGTCTTGCGGGGCCGTTCGTTCAGATAGTCTGTTTTCGGGGGGATTGTGTTGCAAAAGTCCGTTTTTGGTGAAGGCCAAAAAATTTCAAGCCCGTAGGCGGCCCTTACGAAATTTGAGCTGGGGGGAGGTCGAAAAATCAAACTTTCGCTGTATGACGATCTGAACAACATTAGCGGGGAAACAGCGGCGCATTTTTGGATGCAAGCGATTTCCGCCAAAAATTCGGCAATAGCAAATTTTGAGTTTTGCAACACAATCCCCCCAACAACAGACCCTGCTGGCGATCGGGCGCAGAGTCCGAGATATGCCATTTTCGGAAGTTTGCTCATGGTTTGCAAAGCACAACGTGATGCGTAGAATGGACGCTTTATGCATGCACAAATTGGATGGCGGGGATGGTATTATCGGAACCGGAAGTGCAAGCGTTCCAAGAGTTTGAGAAATCTGGTTGGGAGCAGGCTGCTGACCCATACCACCAACATTGGGGCCTTCTATCCAGTCAATCGGCAGGTCCGATGTTGGATGCCGCCAAGGTGTCATCGGGCAGTGTGGTCCTCGACGTTGCGACTGGAGCTGGCTATGTAGCGGCGGCGGCCAGTAAGAGGGGCGCTACGGCCGTGGGTATCGACTTCTCTGCTGCGCAGGTCGAATTGGCCCAGAGGACATATCCTGACGTGAAATTCAGGGAGGCAAGCGCCGAAGCCTTGCCGTTCAACGAAAGCACGTTCGATGCGGTTGTAATGGGGTTTGGCATGAATCACCTGCCCAATCCCGAAGCGGCGTTCCTTGAAGCCCATCGCGTATTGAAACCAAGTGGCTGGTTCGCATTTACAGTGTGGGCAGCACCACATGACAAGCAAGGCTTCGGGATTATGCTGAACGCCATCGACGAACATGGTGTGCCGAACACCACGCTGCCTCCAGCCCCACCTTATTTCCGTTTCGCAGATGCTGAGGAAGTCCGCCGAACCTTCTTTCAATCTGGTTTTGTGGAGCCAAATACGCAAATCGTGCCCCAGAATTGGCACCATAGTTCGCCAGACTTGGTTTTCGATGCTTTCAACGAAGGGGCAGTGCGCGCAACCGCTATGCTGCAGTCGCAACCGGCAGATGTAAGAGAAATCATACGTTCAGTGGTTCGGGCCGAAGTTCTTAGTCTGAAGCAAGACGGCCAGTATGTCATTCCTGTTCCCGCAGCATTGTCGTTCGCAAGAAAACCCTGACCCAGAATGTCGCCTTCGGGTCATTTTTCCCCTTTTTGAGCCGAGGCCAAGAACTTCCGAAGTACCCCCAACTACGGACTCCTTTATCGAAATCGTCTGTAATACGCCCGAAACCCGACTCATTTCAGCTCCCGTTAAACCAGTGAAAATGTACCAGCAAGCGACATGATCAGATCTATTCATGAAGAGCAGCTGGGAGGACTTTTGAGACCTTTGTCGAGTGTCGCAAACTTTGATCAAAGCAGTTATGGTTTTGGCTAGTATGTGACAGTCCAGGAGGTGAAGGATGAAAATTCGTTTACTGAACGAGAATCTGGTTTCCGACTTATGCTGGCTGGCCGAGTGGGGGTTTTCTGCCTGGGTTGAGTATGGAGAGACGAACATTCTGTTCGATACAGGCTGGTCAGACGTTTGGTGCCGAAATGCCGAGACAGCAAATATCGACTTGGGCACCGCCGACATCATTGCCCTTTCTCATTTTCACAGCGACCACTCTCGCGGACTGCTCTTCCACCCTTTCAAAGAGAAAAAAACACTTGTCCTGCATCCACGTGTGATGACAGCGCTGCTTGATCCGTTTATTGAGCCGGTTGATCGTGACCTTCCGCACAAATACACCGAGATCGAGCAAAAAATTCGCACTGATTTTCAGATCGTTGAGGCAGTGGAGCCGTTGGAGTTCGCTCCGGGTGCGTTTTTTCTTGGCCAAATACCCAGGGTCGTATCCTTTGAGCGAGGATATTACTACGAGGACCCAATGGACGACGATACTGCCTTAGCCTTCCGGACTGACAGAGGAGCAGTTGTTCTGACGGGGTGCTCGCACAGCGGCATCTGCAATATTTGCACTCACGCGAAGGATGTGACCGGACAAGATTTGTACGCCGTCATTGGCGGGTTTCATCTTGTTCATCCGGAGAAGCCTGCGGTGGAGGAAACGATTGAATGGTTTAGGTCAGAGAAAATTCCTCGTCTGCTGCCAGTTCATTGCGTGTCGTTTGACATCCAGGCACGTCTCCAAACAGAATTTGGTTACGATCGACCTGGTGCGGGTTCCTTGATTGAAATCTGACGGTAATCTTGTCTGATTTGGGCTCTGCGCTGCCGTTAAATGCGCTGCACCAAGACGTCCGAGTCGGGTCATTTTTCCCCGTTTCGCGGGGGAAGGAAACACTTCCGGACTGCATCCAAGAGCGGACTCTTTTTGCCAACTTTCAGTACGGTGGAAATGCGCCATTTTCAGTCATCCGCACGTGCTTGAGTAGTAGTGCGTTTTGCGCATGGCGATGCCGGTGCGGGAGCCGCCCACAATGTCAGGAACGGATTTGTTTGTATTTGAATCTACCGCTTCATCGAATCTACTAATCGGTGAATGTTAAACTTGTACGAGTATTCACTCTGAAGGGCTAAAAGCAGGCCGAGCAGCCTTAGACAACACAGACATCAGGACTTTTTTAAGGGCGAACTGTGCTGGAGAAAGAACGGGAACTCAAAAGCGAAGTGTTGGATAAACGCAAATCACCTATGTCAGGTCCTCAGTGTTTGGCAGACTTTACCCGTCATCCAGACGACGGACCAGGAAGTCCAGCTTTGTGTAGCCCATCCATGATCAGGTCCAGGAAGTCTTCCGGAAATTGGTGAACAGCAAACCATCGCCGCGCTCGTGTGTCGAACTGCGGGTCAAGTTGACGAATATGCGCCAACGACGCTGTAGCCTTCTCCGCCATGTCCAACTGGCCGTAGATTGCCGCACGGGTCGCCTCCATCAACACCATATGATTTAAGCCAGCGGCCTCAGCATCTGCCAACGCCTTTTGATAGTCACCATTCTTGTAGTGGTACAAGGCCGGAACCCATGGGTACCAAGCCGGCGGGGACACGGTCTTGTTGGCGGCTTCCTCAACTAATGAATAAGCCTCCTTCCACCTTCCTGTCGCATAGGTCCGGTAGCCCAGTTGCATAAGCGCTTCGTTGTTTTGCGGGTTAGTCTCAACTGCCTTGCGTGCTGCTTTGAGCGCGGATTCAATCTCGCCATTTCCGAACAGCGCAATAGAAAGCGCTTGATACGACAGGGCGTCACTTGGATTGAGTTCAACCGCCTTTCGACCAGCATCGATTGAGCGCCGGTAGGCGTTAGGCCGTGAGTTATAGAAAAACCGATACTCATCGACATAGATATGGGCCAACAGTGCCCAAGCTCGAGAATAGTCCGGATCAGTCTTGACTGCACGTTCGAGGCAGGTCCGCGCTTTGCCGTGCAACTCTGGCAAAAAGGTTGCGCGATATTGATACCCTAAAAGCACGCATTTGTAGGCCTCCAAAGTAGGATTATGGCCACTTGCGATACTACGGCTGGAAATCTTGCCGAGCAGGCCAAATGGCTCGGCAAGTTTTTTGGCAACATTACTCGCAATCCTCTCCTGTATTTCGAAGATCCGACTCGGTGAAAAATCTCCGTCGTAACGTTGCGACCAGATATGACGACCTTGGACTGCGTGTTGTAACCTTGCGGTGATCTGGATTTTGTTTCCAACCAATTGGACAATTCCGCTCAGCGCATATGCCACTTCATTATCGTAACTATTCGAACCAGCTAAAACTTCGGAAATTGGAACAGCCGACCCGGCCGGATAGAGCTGCAATTCATTAAACGTCGACAACTTATTGATTAGTTCGATGGTCACGCCTTTGGCAAGCGATAACTCGGACGGATCTCCGGTACTTCCTTCGAATGGAAAAACAAAAAGAGTGGGGCCAACAATACTTCTGCTGTCACTTACAATGTCCTGCGTATTTCGCCAGAAGAAGAGGCTGGCAGAGACAATAATGACGGCGAATATCACGCCGTACAATGCGAGCGTACGGGAAGTGAGAAATGAAGTCCGTGGCAGCTCGTTAACCGCTTCGGAACCCGATACATCCGAATATGCACCGCTGGGACCATCTTCGTTGCCGTTATGTGCGACAAGATCAAAGGTCGGCACATAACCGCCTTTGGGAACATTGATCCGAACTTCATCGCGAGATCCGGTAGTCAGATAATAATGTTCCAGATCCCGCCGAAGCTTACGGGCCTCAACGCGAACGATTGGATCCGATTGTTGGTCAAAATCTGCTTCGCGGCCATAAACCTCTACGGCTACTACAGAACCCTTGATCTGTTCTGCCCGACCTTCAAGCGTTTCGGTGACAATGAACTTCAGGAACCGTGAGCGGTCAGAATTTGAGCCAAACTCATCGCTCGCCAAGACCCTTGCCAAGGCATCTTTGACTTGCTGTCTGGAGATCGGTTCTTCGGTCATAGGCATCTGAAAAATAACAACTTCTAGGCAACAGTGGGACCAACAAGACTCATGTTCAAACATGTTCACACAGGTTTAAACCTCCCGCTTAGTCCCAGTCCAGGTTAGTGATCAAGCATGCATTCCGGGAAATATCAATTGCTGAGGCAAGAGGAAACCAAATTGAATTGTGAGGAGTTGATTCAATTCTTGGGCCGCGGCAACCGTCAGCTGACGGAGGAAATCCTTGGGCTGGTCCGTTGCAATCAGAAGTTTCAGGAAGTCATAGAGGAATATTTGATGGTGACTGCCGCCTCGGAGCATTGGACAGCAAAAAAGGGACCTCATTGCACTGAAGCCAACCAGTACCGCGCCTTGATGGACGACCGCATGGATGAACTTCACACGATCCTTCGGCAATCCGGTATCTCGATTACTCAGCAAAAAGGTATCTGAAATGAAATCCAAAATTTGTACTTACCTCTCCTTGTCTGCTGTGGCGCTCATGCTTCCGTCTCTTGTTCTCGCAGAACAAACGGAAAAGGAATTCGCAGAACTAATGCCGCGCACAGGCACGGTCGAGACTTTCTTTGGTGACTTCAAACTCGATCACGGTTTCCCGGCCGGTGACGCGCCAGATCGTCTTTACGATCTGATGGATCACAGTCGCGCAGCTCAACTCTATCTCTGGGGGCTGCCATTGGTTGGGATGCAGCAGTGGCTGGATGGCTATCGTGCAAACTATCCTGATTTCGATTTCAATAAGCTGGTCTCGGCAACGACGTTCAATGCGCGGCGCGGTATCCTGACTGCGAATGAAACGACTGATTACTTTTTTGGCTTTTCCAATACCCGCGATGCCGCAGTTGTCCTTGAAATACCGGAAGGCCTGTTCGTCGGTATGATCGTGGATATGTGGCAGCAAAGTCCGAGTGATGTTGGTGTCTTTGGTCCCAATGCTGGAAAGGGCGGTAAGCATGTGATCGTCGGGCCGAACACGCCGCCTGAAACTTTGCCGGAGCCATCAGATGGACAGATTGTGCACCGTGTAATAAGCGACAAGGTATTCTATGTGCTCCGCGCCATTGGCACGCCGGAAGAGGTCGCCGAGCTCAGCGGCAAGCTGCGCCTGTACAGCGCCGGTGAGGAGCCCAGGATCCAGATTATAGACGGTGGCGACACTTTTACAGCGCAATATCAGCCGCGTGGCCTTGCTTTCTGGAAGACAATGCAAAACGCCGTGGATAATGAAGTCGTTGCCGAGCGGGACCGACTTTTTATGTACTGGTTGCGGACACTCGGCATCGAGAAGGGGAAGCCCTTTCAACCCAGCAAGCGCCAAACGCGTATCCTTGAAGACGGCGCCAAGGTTGGTGAGCTGATGGCAAAGTCGCTAGTTTACAATGAACGGCTTGAAGGCGTGCTGCGCCAGAACAATTGGCGGATGATTCTAGGCGGAGAATGGGGCGACGGCATCAAGAACACGCAGCGAATGCGTGATTATGACACATTCGACCCGCGTGCGCGTTACACCTATGAAGCTGTCACCACTTCGCCGGCCATGACCGTCCCAATTCCCGGCAGGGCGCAGGCCTATATCGGCAAATTTGAAACCGAAAATGGCGAACGTTTGCAGGGCGGCAACAACTATGTGATCAATATTGCGCCTGACGTACCGGCTGAGCTGTTCTGGTCGGTAGTGATCTACGATACAGACACTCGCACCCTAATCGACAATCGCGCTGGACCGGCTGGTGGCAAGGCCACTCTAAGCAGCAAAAACAAAGCGTTGCGCAAGAATGCCGATGGCTCGATTACGATGCTGCTTGGTCCTGACCCGGCACCAAAGGGTTGGGAAGCCAATCATGTGCAGACCATTCCTGGCCGTGGCTGGTTCCCCTACATGCGCGCCTATGGTGCGACTGCAGGCTTCTTCGACGATACCTATCCTTTCCCCACTGTCAAAAAGGTCAAGGATTTCTCCAGTGTGATCAAATAAAACGGGATTTATTGCTATGAAAGCTACATTGCTCACAACGGCATTTTCGGGAGTTCTGGCTCTCGCGGTTGCAGCCAATTTTGCGGTCAATCTGCAGGCTCAGGCACAGGAAGAAAGCTATCCGAACAAGGTTACAACTCATATCGGTGAACTGACGTTCGACCACGGAATCCCCACCGAGGAGACGTCAAAGAAGCTTTACTATGAGATGGACTACCATCGCGCAGTGCAGACCTACCTTTGGTCGTTGCCCATTGTGGGGCAGGCTCAGTGGCGGCAGTCCTACCTCGACCTCTACAATATGAAGCCCAACCAGTTGGTGTATGCGACCAAATTCAATGATCGCTCATTAATTCTGACGGCAAACGAGTCGACGCCGTATCTTTTTGGCTGGACTAACGTGCGTGAGAAAGCTGCCTTGGTCGAGATCCCTGAGGGCCCAATCATCGGGCTTGGGATTGATTTCTGGCAGCGCGGATTGGCGGATTTTGGCATGTTCGGCCCATTCTCGGGAAACGGAGGCACTTGGGTGATCTCCGGCCCTGAAACACCAAAGTCGGAGATTCCGTATATAGAGGGCGCAAAATACATCGAGTCCAAGACCAACAACTTTTGGTTCTTGATCCGAGTCAACGCTCCCCAAGACAAGCGGGCGGCGCTTATAGAAGGTATCAAGCTCTACTACGCGGACGAGAATCCTCACTCTGCGAGCATCATTGACGCCGACAACAAGCCGGGCCGCAACTATCAACCACGCGGCATGAAGTACTGGCAGACACTGCACACCATCTTGCAGGAAGAACCGGTCGAAGAGCGTGATCGCTTCTTCATGTATTTCCTCAAAGAAATGGGCATCGAAAAAGGCAAGCCCTTCAATCCGAGCGAGCGCCAAAAAAAGTTCATGGCCGATTCAGTAGTTGTGGGCGAGGCCATGGCCAAGAATATGGTTTTTCGCGAACGTTTACCTGGTGTACTGCGCGATGATGGCTGGCGACTGATCCTTGGACGTGTCAAGGGCACAGAACCCGGCGACGCCATGGAACACACGCAGCGGACGAAACATTTCGACCGATTCGATCCGCGAGCACGCTATACCTATGAAGCCTGTACGACATCCGAGCGGATGTCATTTCCCAAGCCGGGGTTCGGCATGGGCTACGGCGGCATGTTCATGGACACCAAAGGTCGCGCACTCGCGGGTGATCGTTCTTACGTCATCAATGTACCAGCGAAACCTCCGGTCAAGCTATTCTGGGCGGTCACCGTCTACGACGTGGACACGCGTGGCTTGATTACAAGTGATCAGCAGCGGGCCGAGCGTGGGTCCGTACATAAGGGAGTAAAGACCAATCCGGACGGATCGACACCCATCTTTATTGGTCCGAAAGCTCCCAAGGGCTGGGAAAACAACTGGATCAAGTCGGTCCCCGGGCGTGCCTGGTTTCCCTATTTCCGTTTCTATGGCCCGACTGAGCCCTTCTTTGATCAAAGCTGGAAGCTTCCGCAAATTGAGGAAACCGATTTCGCCAAGTTCGCGAAATAGCCAAAGTTGGTGGGTTGGCATGGCGCCGACCCACTAATCAACATTACGAGGTCGGCTTCGGGTCATTTTTCTCCGTTTTAGGCGGGAACGAAACACTTCCGGACTGCCTCCAAGAGCGGACTCTTTTTGCTACCTTCCAATACGGTGGAAATGTGCCAAAAGCAGTCATTGTATTACTCATGGTGAATTACACGACCGGTCAAGAAGAAGGCGCAATCTAGCATTGTTTGGCGGATTGGCGTTCAGGAAGCCCCAGAAGCATTGATCCAGAACAATTTCTCGCCATAACCAACTCCTGAACGACAACAATTACGGCCCAGTTCTACGGGGGCTAAGGCAATGGCGTACTGTCTGCCGGGCAATACCAGATTCACAAACGGCACTGGTAAGGTTTTCAGTCCGTGCAAGCACAACGAATGATCGCATCACTCCCGCCTGCATTGGCGGAGTTAACTCGGTTTTGCGGATAGACTTTTCACCTGTGCTGCGTCTAGTGCCGTCAACCTCGGTCGTTGCAAGGTTCTCGGTTACAACCTCACGTTGTAAAGTTCATTTTACCGCAGCGCACATCAAATCACCATGTCCGGTATACCATATTTCACATTGGTAACGTGATTTTACAGTTGTATGACATTCGAATTACTAATTCTTGACTTTTAGTTCGTTCGACAGAGTTCTTGCTCGAAATTTGATGGAGAAAATCGCTTACCTTACTCACGTCGACAAAAATTTCGGTCACATTTTCACCTTATTTTATCGAACATAATCATCTATTTATGTTAGCAGGCTGGATGGAAAAATGTGTAATAATACCACTTGGCCAACCTTCAATTCCTGCTCTCTCGTAAACCAAAAACATGTCGGTCGGAACGAGCCTTGGTATTCAAATTTGTTTGGTGCGCGAGCAAGTCTGTATTCGGGGATTAAGGTCTTTGCCATCATGCTCGCATTGTCGTTAGGCACCCTTCTAAGTCTCGCCGGGCCAGTCACTGCCGCAGATGACGATACACTTATACCGCGAGCGAAAATGGAGGCGGCCGAACAAGCAATCAAAGCCCTGCAGATGGAATTGGCCGAGGCGCGGAAAGACCGCGCAGCGCTGCAGGAGCAACTAAAAATTACAAATGGCGATATCGCGAAGCAGATTGAAAAAGTTTTCACCAGCAAGTCTTGGAAAAGCGACCCTGAGGTCGTGGTTCTGCGTGGCAAACTCGACGCAGCCGGCAGGGAGGTCGAAAGACATGCTGCGGCGACAAAAGCCTCCGCTGAAGAGGTTGCGGCCCTAAAAGTAAAACTCAAGGCCGCAAGTTCGCAAATCGATATTCTTGGCAAAGAGAAGGCTGGTGCCCTTTCTGAATCTTCCAAGCTTAAGGACGATCTCGCTGCCGCCCTTGCCCAAACAATGCGGCTGGAGGCTGAGAAGGCCAAGTTTGCGGAATCCGAAAAGGCGCACAAAGCAACCGCTCAAAAACTTGCCATTGCGTTGACCGCCAACAAGACCCAGGACAAAAAACTGCTAAGTGCAAAAAATACTGTCAAGAAATTTCGCGAGGAACTCCGAGCGGCTGGCAAGGATATCGCGGATCTGGAAGCCCGGCTGACCAAGACGGAAGAACTGCAAAGCGCCCTGCGGCAGTCCAAGCAATTGGTCGAAAGCCTCAAGACCAAACTCGACAAGTCCGGCAAAGAACGCAACGTCCTGAAAGTCCAACTCGATGAGACACAAAATGAAATTGCACAACGTATCGAGAAGGTGTTTGCAGCAGCCTCTCAGGAGGTCAAAGAGTCGAAACAGCGGGTCAAGCAACTAGACGCCCGCATAGAGTCCGTCGAAAGTGAAAAAAGCAAATTGAAACAGAGATACCTGGAAGTGCAGCGGCAAGCGGCCCAATTGGACAAAAAGGTCAAAGAGTCTCGTGCCGAAAGTGAAAAGCTGAACAAACAAGTGCAGGCTGCGCTGGCAAAAGCCGACTCAGCTTTGAAAGAGCGCGCTCAGGTGGAGCAATCAGCCGCGAAAGAGGCAGAAACTTTGCGCGATCAACTGGCAATGGCAAAACAGCAAATTTCCAGTGCCCAGGCCGAGGCAAAAAACGCGCGCAGTGACCTTGCCAAACGCATAGAGAAATTGATTTCGGTCGCTGCGGCACAGGCCACTACTGAAGTCAACGGACTCAGAGAAAAGCTTGCCGCCGCAAACGATGAGATTGAACAGCTGAAGGCTGTGCAAGTTAAAAAGTCAACCTCATCGGTTACGCAACAGCCGGCATTTCCAAGCGGCGCTACGCTTGAATCGAAAAAGAAAAAATTTATGCGATACCTGAGTGGCGAGAAAGATCTGAAGACAATAAAAAATTGAACGCTAAATATATCGTTGGACGAAACCTGACCTTCCTTAGTGCGCCGCTTTTTTAGTACCGGGGGACGAAAAGGACTTGAGAGTAAGATGAGTAACAGGCGTAAAATATCGTTTATAATGGCTTTCACCATACTGATGTTCGGTTCCCAGCAGGTTTTAACCAAAAACAAGAACACCTGTGACAACCCATACAGCTGTATTGGTATGGTGATCGATTCAGGTGATCCTGTATTGATCCAAATGGGGCAGGAAATGTCGAAAATGGTCACCGATAAACAGGCGGGCACCGTGGTCAAGCCGACTGCCGGCCCTATCGCCAACGTTGGCAGGCTGTTGAGCCGGGAAAACGCCGGTCTCAGTGTCGTGCCCTCCGATATGTTGCTTTATACCGCACGGTCGAAAAATCGCCGGATGCGGCTTGCCAAGGACCGTTTGCGTTTTATCATGACCATCGGCCGGAAGGTTGTGCATGTAATTGCGCGGACAGACATCCGCCGTTTGGAAGATCTCGACGGCAAGCGTGTGGTCATGGGACCCGACAATACGGCCTTGTGGGTGGTGTCGAACAACCTCCTGCATATGCACGGCGCAACGCCTTCGCAGCGACTCCAGTTGAAACCTGTCGCAGGTATTACGGCTGTCTTACTGGATAAGGCCGATGCGGCATTCGTCGTCGGTGATGCGCCCATGGGGGTAGTTGAGAAACTCAGTACGATGCGCCAGAGCGAGGAACTCGGACGCGATACTAAACAGATCCATATGCTGGAGCTCAAACTTCCGGCATCGGCGACGGAGTATCAGTCTGCGACCGTAAACTATCCCGGCTTTGCTGAAAACCTGGACACCGTCGCCATCCTCCCGACGTTGGTCAGTTACGATTTCACCCATAAGTCGACGCCGTATTTTAAACGCCGCTGCGGCGAATTGGCAAAAATCGGCACGACGGTACGCGACAGATTGGAGGAATTACGCGCTTCTGGCCATAAGCAATGGCAGGCAACGACCTGGGATCTGGAAGCCGGCAATTGGCAGAAAGATTCGTGCTTTTTTGGCAGCGCCAAAGAGCAGCTTGTCAGCAAAGCTACCGAGACCGTCAAACCGTCGTCGCAACAACAGTCTGAAGCCAGGCTAACGAAAAGGAGGGAGGATGTTCGTCAAGCCCAAAAGATCCTGAATCAGCTGGGGTATAACGTTGGCATTGCGGATGGCATCCACGGACCAAAGACATCAGCCGGACTAAAAAAGTTTCAATCAGATCAGGGTTTGACACCCAACGGCCAGCTCAACTACCTCATCTTGAAGATATTGCGGGTCCGGGAGAATTTGTCGGGATAAAGCAGTTAGTATTGGTCTTTCCTTATGTGCCGAAAGTGTTGCAAAAGTCGTTAGCGATTTGTCACGAACAATGATTGCATTTCGTTGATGCAGCAGCGGCGCAGGCGCGACGGTGATGGGCGGACATTTGGTCAGGATAGCGAAGCCGCTAAGATGTCACATAAAGTGGTTCCACATCTTACCGAGGCAGCGAAATGGATGCGCAAAGCCGCTGAGCAGGGCCGAACCAAAGCACAGGTCAAACTTGGAGCACTATACTTTAGGTCAAGGCGCGCCAAAGGATCTCGTGCTTGCCTACATGTGGGCCAACCTCGCTGCCGCACACGGTGTCGAGATTGCGCAGGAAGTCCAGGATATAGTTGCTTGCGAAATAACCCGCGACCAGCTTGCCGAGGCCGAGCGCATGGCCAGCGAATGGACGGCGGAGCGTCGGCAATGATGCCTGCGTGTCCAGGCTGGGCTTCCGCTAAGGGTCTTGGTTGTGTCGAAACGCGTTGAGATAACTGACTTTGACGCGCGGATCGGGCATTGGCGTTCTTGCGGGGCGTTTTTTAAGATTTTCTTGCTGTTCGGCGCTGTTGATGACCGCAGAAGCACTATGAAGCGGTTACAGACAGGAAATGGCCTGAATATGAGCCAGGAACCACCCGTCACGCCTGGATTGCCGCCACCAGCGGCTTGATGCCGATGATGTTCATGACGCGGGTCAGATTGTAGGCAAGCACGCTCAAAGCCATCTCGGTTTTGACATTGTGCAGCCGCCTCATCAGGAAGTGGGTCGCACCCATCCGCATCTTGATAGTACCGAAGGGATGTTCCACCGTCTCGCGGCGCACACGCATCGCTTCAGGGTTCTCATCCAGCCGCCGCTGCATATCTTCTGCAAGATGTTCATGCTGCCAACGGCTGATGCGCCGTTCCTTGCCCGTGGTGCATTGGTCTTTGAGGGCACAAGCACCGCAAACATTTGCCCAATAACGGCTGATAACCAGACCGGCCTCCTCGGTTACACAGCGCCAGATCAGCCTTTCGCCTGCCGGGCAGATGTAGGCGTCTTCATCGGCCACATAACGAAAATCAGTTTTGACGAACATACCCTTCTTACGGTTGCTCGATGTCTGTGGCTTGGGCAGCGTTGGCGTGATGTCGGCAACAGCGCATTCCTTGATCTGATCGGCACTGAAGTAACCCCGGTCAGCAACCACATCGAGTTCATCAACGCCTAACGCCTGCTTGGCCTGTTGTCCCATCGGCACAAGCTGCGCACGGTCACTACCGGTCTGCACCACGTCATGGGCGACAATCAGGTGATGGTCGATCTCCACGGCTGCCTGGACATTGTAGCCAACGACACCAGAGCCACGGCCACTTGTGGCCATCGAACGGGCATCGGGATCGGTGAGAGAGATCTGCCCGTCTGGCGTCTCAAGCATCCGAGCCTCAAGTGCCTTCAGACGTTGCATCTCCTCGTCCAGTTTATCGATCTTGTCGCGCAGACGATCAACCCGAGAGGTGATTGCCTCTGTCGGCTCCTGGCGGTCGGCACTGTCAAGCTGCTGCAGATAACGCGCAACGCTTTCTTCTATCTGCTGCATCCGCCGCGCCATCTTGGCTTTGGTGAAGTTCCGGTCCCGGTTATTGACCGCCTTGAACTTGCTGCCGTCGATGGCAACGCTTGCCGCCGACAAAAGCCCGATCCGGCGGCACAGCTCGACAAACTGCGAACACACCTTGCCGATCGCAGCACCGTTGTCTTTGCGAAAGTCCGCAATCGTCTTGTGATCCGGCACCAGGCGGCACGTCAGCCACATCACCTCGACATTACGCCCAGCCTCGCGTTCAAGCCGACGGGAAGACTGCACCCGGTTGAGATAACCGTAGACATAAAGCTTCAACAAAACTGCAGGATGATACCCCGGTCGACCGGTCGCTGCTGCTATGGCACGCTCAAATCCCAAGCCATTCAAGTCGAGTGCATCAACAAATGCGTCAATCACCTGAACCGGATTGTCTTCGTCAATCCAGTCTTCGAGCCGATCTGGAAACAGTGTTGACTGGCTGCGATCGGTGCCCTCAATAAAGCGATTCATAAGCCCCTCCGATTACTCAAAGGACTATACCTGACTCGCGCGTTTCCACACAGTCAGGGTCAGAAGCGGAAGTAGTCTGCTGCCAAGTGGGACTTCCGAACTAGCCTCCAAAGCAGACATCATCACGACCGTAAAGTAACCCATTTTACCCAAGATCACGGAAACCGGCCGGGTGATGGTTCCCAGGTTTCGGAAAGTGGAACGATTTCTCGACTAAGATATTGAAATATAATTGTTATTTTGAGGTAATGGTGCCCAGGGGCGGAATCGAA
>CAJICM010000067.1_pt1 | contig 14170 bp, 12 predicted proteins | sample 9199691 | NCBI WGS metagenome assembly CAJICM01 (sample SAMEA7708338, study PRJEB35096) | sediment metagenome | biome: marine neritic benthic zone biome [ENVO:01000025]; feature: sediment [ENVO:00002007]; material: shallow marine sediment [ENVO:03000034] sea grass bed [ENVO_01000059] ...
ATAATATGCGGATGCAGCGCGAGCGTCAGCACTCGCGGGTTGTCTTCGATCTCGCGTTCAAAGACGGCAACCGTGGCTTCCAGGCGCTTCAGCATCTCATCCGACGAACTTTGCTGGATGGCGTAGATCGGAACATCGTTCAACTCGAATGTATAGGGCAGAGCCACCATCGGCCCGTGTTTCGTCCGCATCCATGTGGGCAGGTCGTCGAGGGCCCAGTCATGCAGGAACTCTATACCTTGCGCCTTTAGAATATCGGGTGTGTCCTCGGTCTCGCCCAGACCGGGCCCCAGCCATGCGCGGGTCTTCTTTCCACCGGCTTTTTCCAGACGGTCCAGGGATTGACGGATAACTGCGGCTTCGTCGTCTGCCTGCTTGAGCGACTGCTGGAACCAGCCATGTCCGACCAGCTCCCAACCGGCATTGACGATTGCGTCACTCAGCTCGGGATAGACGTCGCAGACCTGGGCGTTCATGAAAGCAGACGCCGGCAGGGAGCGGTCTGACATCATCTTCATGATCCGCGGCATGCCAACCCGCATGCCGTATTCAACCCAGGAATAGTTCGGGATATCAGGCGGCGCCGGGGTCACACCGTGTGGTGCGGGAATGATCCCGCGCGGCATAGGTCGGTCAAACGGCCAATACTCGACGTTCATCACAACATGCACCATCAGCGGCTTGCCATTCAACGGCTCCAGCCGGGGACGGTCGCAAGCCATCTGGTACGGTACGCGCGGATTTGGCCACATTGGAGTATTCCTCGCCCTGCTTAATGAGTGTGAAGACGCATCGCGCCCGGCGTCCAGTAAAGCCGCACACCGGACCCCGGCTGCGGCAGATCGCCCAGGTCATCGACAACGCGCGAGATCATGTCCTGGCCCGGGCTGACGGTCACTATATGAGATGTGGTAAGGCCCAGATAGACAGCCTCATTGTAAGATCCGGAAACCGAATGCCCCGGTTTCGCATCAGCATTGCCGTTGCCAGTGTCCATACGGGTCAGTTCTGATCGAATTGACAAGGATACGTTGTCGCCAACGGATACGGCCAGACCGCGACTGTCCACCTTTAGCGTTTCGCCATTGCCAATACCGACCATCACCTCGGACCCGGATTTTCCGGTAACCTCTCCTGACAGCACATTGTTTTCACCGACGAAGTTTGCCGTGAATTTGCGTTTCGGCGCCCGGTAAATGTCGCGTGCCCGGCCTTGCTCGATCAATTCACCATCAGCAATCAGCGCGATGCGATCGGCAACTGTCATCGCCTCTTCCTGGTTATGAGTGACGTGAATGAAAGTAATACCGACCTTGTGCTGCAGATGCTTGAGTTCCAGGCACATGTCCTTGCGCAACTGCGCATCGAGCGCGGCCAGCGGCTCATCAAGCAGCAGAACATCGCGTTCCAGCACCATGGCACGTGCCAGCTGCACTCTCTGCTGCTGGCCGCCTGACAGCTCGTGCGGCTTGCGGTCGGCGTATCCGGTCAAGCCCACGAGATCGAGTGCGGCGGCGCCTTTTTCGCGAATCTGCGATTTCGGCAGCCCGGCGATCTTGAGACCATAACCAACGTTTTGCAGTACATCCATATGCGGAAACAGCGCGTAGGACTGGAACACCATTGACGTTGGCCGCTTGTCCGGCGGCAGGTGGCCGACATCCTTGCCGTGCAGCAGGATTGAGCCCTTGGTGGGCTTGTGGAATCCGCCGATCGTGCGCAGCAACGTCGTCTTGCCGCCACCGCTGGGTCCCAGCAGGACGAAATACTCGCCAGCAGCGATCGACAAATTGACATCCGTGAGAGCAACCACCGATCCATAATGCTTGGCGAGACCCCGCACCTCGACGGCGGCGGGGCTTTGAGTACTGGTGTTGGATTTCACGGGGATCTCTTTCATTCGGTTCATGTCGACATCACCGGCTCTGCTTTGGCTCTGGCTTCACGGGAAATGGTCTCGGCCCGGATCAGGGTGTAGAGGATGATGGCACCGATCAGGGCAACTGCGATGAAGCTTACAAAACTCGACATTGCATAGGATTGCTCCGACATACCCTCGTTCAGCATTTGGCTGACCAGGACTGTGGTGAACGTATCAAACCCTCCCTTCAGCAGGCTGGTGCGGGTGTATTCGTTAAAGCACAGGATTACAGTGAATGAGCAGGCACTAAACACACCGGCCCGAATCTGGGGGAATTCGATATCCCAGAAGGCACGCCAGCCATTGGCTCCGCAGGCGCGCGCTGCCTCGGTCTGCTCGTTCCGGTAGCGACCCATGGTAATCAGGATGACGATAAACGAATAGGGAATTGTATAAATGATCAGTCCGATAAGCGCTGTCAGGAAACTCAGCCTGAACCAACTGTCCATGAACGAGACACCCAGCATATCGCCAAGCCACTGGAAGGCACCGTTCAGGTTCTTGAAGAATACCAACAGTGCCGATCCGAGTATGTCAGGCGCTACGAAAAGTGGCGCAAGCATAAGAAAAACGACCAGCAGCTTGTTGCTGGTAGCCTTGTAGAACTTTGCTGCCAACAGCGCCATGGGCACGGCTATCAACGTCGTTACCACGGCCAGGGTCATCGTCCATCTCAGTGCCTGCATCAGCAATTGGTCCGAAAAGATCAGTCCGTACCATTTCCAGGTAAAGACGTACTCGGCCGCGCCAAACCCGTTCAGGTTGAACGAGATGTACATGACGTAGAAGACGGGGCTCATCAGGGTGACGACAATCAGCAGAAGATACGCCCATTTCGCCCGATGCGCCCAGATGTTTTCATAGTCATTCATCGCCAAATCTCATCAGTTGATCGGGGCCAGGATTTTCGTCAGATCGAAAATCCGATGACCGATGTATAGCAACGTCATGAGGGTTATCATCATAATCGCGCTCACGGCCATGGCGAGTGGAAAGTCAAGCGCAGCAATGGCTTGCGTCGCGATAAGACCTGCGTTCACCGCGCCAGGACCACCCAGTATGTTGGGTAGCAGCGCCACACCGATACCATTGACGAAAATAAACACGCAGCCTGCAAATATACCCGGAGACGCAAGCGGCAGAATTACGTCTCGCAGCCGCGCAACCGGGCCAACACCGAGATCGTCACAGACCTCAAATATATATTTCGGGACTGCTTCCATCGCGAGAAACCCCGCGAACACTATGAAAGGCAAGAAAGACAGAACCTCGCCGATAATGACACCGGTGTGAGTGTAAAGAAGAGCCGTGACCGGTTCGTCGATGAGGCCCAAATTCTGGAGCGTCGTGTTGACAAGTCCATTGCGCTGCAACACCGGGCGCAGGGCAAATATGCGGATGATCTCAGACACCATGAACGGCAGTATGAATAGCAGAATGACCCGGTGTTGAGCCACTTGCGGTACCGATTTGCGCAAAAAGATAGCGATTGGAAACCCCAGCACAAAACAGATCGCAACAGCGATCGATGAATAGTACATGGACGACAGAAAATTACTGAGTCGCGCCGAAAAGAAGAAATTCTCATAGGCTTGAAGACTAAGGCCCGGCTCCATCCAGAACTGGGTTCGCTCGAACAAGCTGAACACAACGGTGAGCGCCATCGGCAGGGCAAAGAACAGCAGCATGAAGGCGACGGGCAGGTAGAACACCCAGTTCACCAGGCGTTCTTTCAAGCCTAAGCGATATGGGCCGGCGGGGTGTCCCCCGCCGATCGCAGTTTGCGTGCTGTCGGACATTGATGGTTAGGCCGCCTGAACGCGCGACCACCAGTCCTGGTAATCTCGGATGTTGGTCGGGAAAACATTCTGCCACGAGTTGCCGGGTACCGCGAGGCGCTCTTTCTTGAGTGCAAGGCGGGCCTTGATCGCTGCGTTTTTCTTGGCATCGAAATCGTCCGGATGGGCATCCACGTACTCAACTACCCCGGTCATCTGGGGGGTAAACCCAAGACCTGCGAGCGTGCGCGCGCCGAACCATGGCGAGAGATACAGGTTGGCCAGCTTATAAAACGCGTCTTCCATGCCACGTTCTTTTCCCCCGCGGGTAAGCATGACGACATTGTTCCAAGCCTGGTGGCCTTCCTTCATGGTGCCATAGCGGATGTCCTTTCCGCTTTTGCGACCGGCAATGATCTGGATCGGTTCCCAGCAGGACGACACCAACACCTCTTCGGAGGCCAGGAGACTTACCCCGTTCTGGAAACCATCCCAGAACGTGCGGAACTGGCCCGCTTTCTTCTTGTCGATCAGGAACTGACAAACTCCCTTGACTTCAGCTGCGCTCATATCAGACGGGTTTTCAATGTCCTGCTTGCCTGATTGCTTGAGATAGATCGCGGTATTTGTCAGCGTCGGGCCAAAGTCATTCTGAAGCGCCGCGCGACCTTTGAACTGCTTATCAAAGAGCACTTCCCAAGAGGACAGTTCTTCGCCAATTACATCGTGGTTGTATGCCATTGAGTCCGCATTTGAGATGTAGGGGATGGCCACGACTTTGCCTTCGTATCGTATCGTATCGGCTGCAGCCCCGCCTTCAAGATAACGCGGCTCGATATTGGCCCAGTTCGGAATGCGCGATACATCAAGCTCAACGATGGCGCCCTGGCTGGCCAACGCGTCTTCCATGCCACCGCCATTGTCGGTCATTGCGTCATAAAGCGCATTGCCGTCACCGACCACCATCTTCTGGATCGATTCGTCCGCGCGCGCACTCTTGGCAATGGCAGCAATGTTGACACCGGACTGTTTGGCCATGTCGCTCCAGTCTTTCTCGCCAACCTTTGCGATACCCGGTGCCCAGAATTTCAGCGCCGCGTCCTGCGCGACTGCACTGACCGGAAGACCCGCAGCGACCGCTGCTGAGCCCATTAGCGCCATCAACTGGCGGCGATTGAAATCTGTCTGGTTCATGATGTCTTCTCTCCGTTGCTGAGGTCCTTACCGGGATACTCAGCTTGTTCACTTTCATCACCAGTGTTCCCGCGCGGCGTCGCGCCGTTAACCCCGATGATCATCTTCTTGACCGCAATCCGGCTGTGCCATCCCGTCTCGCAACAATCAGTTTCAACACTGACAGACTGGCGATCTCATAGCCTAGGGACCCTAGTCTACCTGATGACGAACACCATAGTTTCGTATACAAAAATTGGAAGGAAAAATTTGTCCAAGGGCAAAAAATGATTCTGAATGTATGGATATTTTCAAGTTTTTTCTCAAAAATGTATGTTTTTCAACCAGTTTGAACATTATCGCGCAAGATTGCCAAACAATCGCGATTTAGCATTGTTGCCTATTTCGTGCACAAAAATGGACAAGGCATTCAAGATCATGTATCCAAAATCAGTTTTCTCATACGGGTTGAGGCATGAAAATCGCACAAACGTCGGAGGTGGTTCCCGGCCAAGTCGGTACTGAAACAAGGCTTGCTGGTCACCACAGCCTGACCGAAAGGCTTGTTGAGCTGTGCCAGACCAGCATATCCGCACAGGATCGGGCCCGTGCGGCAACCCATTTATATGACTGGATCGGAATCGCTGTCGCGGGTGCTGCAACCGAAACCGCGCAGCCGGTTCTCAGTCTTGGGCGCACGCATTATGCCGGTGGCAGATGTACGGCTCTGGGTGTTGGTCGTACAGGACCGGAAAACGCTGCATTCGTGAATGGCACTTTCGGCACACTCCTGGAAATGGACGACCTGCACCGAAACTCAATTCTGCATGCAGGTGATGTAGTCATTCCCGCGGCGCTGGCGGCAGCTCAACACGCGCAAGTAAACGTTACCACCCTGCTGGAGGCAATCATTGTCGGCTACGAGGTCGCGTTACGGATCGGTCAGTCAGCAGCAATGGGCGGCTATTCGGCATGGTACAATTCGGGCACCTGTGGCGTCTTCGGCGCAGCGATGGCAGCGGCGCACGCGCTGGGTCTGACGGCGAAGCAGAAGGTAAATGCACTTGGGCAAGCAGGAATGCAGGCCTCAGGTCTTTGGCAGTGCCGACTTGAAGCAACCGACAGCAAGTGTCTTGCCACGGCTCAGGCCGCGCGCGCTGGCACCACGGCCGCGTTGCTGTCCGCTGAGGGCCTGCGCGGTGCACGAAAAATTCTGGAAGGTGAACTTGGTTTCTTCCGCAGTTTCTATCCGGCGGCGGATCCTGATGCGGTTCTTGATCTGGCCAAGGCCGGTTGGAAACTGCATGAGGTCAGCCTGAAACCCTGGCCTGCCTGTCGCCATATTCATCCGGCTATCGGGATTGCACTTGAAATGCGCGCAGAGATGAACCTGAGCACCGTCGACCAGATTGTCGTGCAATGCTATGCGGCTGGCCGAGATTTCTGCGACATGCCCGATCCGGGCACGGCACACGAAGCCCGTTTCAGTTTTCAGCATTGTGTTGCCGTTGCATTACTGCAAGGCGAACCCACACTCGCTGACTTCGAGGCTGCCGCCCTGGTCAATCCTAAAATCGCTGCTTTGCGTACAAAAATCCTGGTGCAGGACAATGCAAAGCTCACTGCCGTCTTTCCTCAAAAGATGGGTGCCAGACTGATAGTCACGTTCAAGGACGGAACCAAGAAAAGCATGTTGGCAGAAAATGCACCGGGCGACCCGGAACTTCCCATGAGCGCTGCTGCCGTCCGCGCCAAGTTCCACCGGAACCTGCAGTCGGCGGGCGTGTCAGACGAGCTTGCAGACAATCTGGGCGCAACGGTATTGGACTTGAACAGCAAGCCGTCAATCCAGACACTTGCACAGCACCTGGACGATGTGTCCGCCATCATCTCAAATCCACAAGCAAGGAACGTTTCACAATGAACGATGGACCAGCTCTCAAACCCGCCGTTCCGTTCGGACCGATCGACCACGAAAACGGCTGGGAGCAAGTGCCGGGCGGTGCACCTGGTGTCGAACAGAAAATGTTGTCCGGCGAACTCGATGAAGACGCCAAGGTGGGCGTGCGCACGCGTCTGATCCGGTTCCGGCCAGGCACAGTGGCTGCAAACGAATTCCTGCATGACTACTGGGAAGAGGTCTATCTGATCGAGGGCCACCTGAATGCTGCAGGAGAAGACTTTCACGCACCTTGTTATGCCTGCCGGCCGCCAGGCACACCCCATGGTCCATTCGCCTCGCAATCGGGTTGTGTCTTTTTTGAAATCCAGTACTACGTCTGAGGCACGGAAGGACTACGCATATGGATCTTAAGCTGAGCGACAGGAAAGTCGTCGTCACCGGGGCCTCCAAGGGTATTGGTCTGGCCATAGCGCATGCCTTCGCCGCCGAGGGTGCAAGTGTGACGCTTGTAGCGCGCAACGGCGATGCGCTGTCCAGGGCGCAGGCAGATATGGTTGCCCACAATCTGCCAGAGCCCAGGACACTGGTAAGTGATCTGTCGACGGAAACGGGCCGTGAGGCACTGTTTGCTGCACATAAAGGCGCCGATGTACTGGTCAACAATGCCGGTGCAATCAAGGCAGGCCGTCTGGCCGATCTTGACCTGAACGATTGGCGCGAGGGTTGGGAGCTCAAGGTTTTCGGATACATTCATTTGTGCAAGCTCTACGCGGCAGAGATGGTCAAGCGCCAGGACGGTGCGATCATCAACATCATCGGGATGGGTGGACGTGCGGTGAGGCCGAATTACATTTGTGGCGCAGCCGGCAATGCTGCACTTATCGGCTTTACCAATGCATTGGGCGCCGAGACGCCTGAGAGCAACGTTCGTGTCTTCGGGATCAACCCGTCACCCACACTGACCGATCGGATGGAAACCATGTTTCGTACGCGCGCGGCGGAAGAACTGGGCGATGCCGGGCGCTGGGAAGAGCTGATCGATCCTGCCGCGTTCCCCTTTGGCAGACCGAAGCGAGCCGACGAGGTGGCAGCGTTGGCGGTCATGCTCGCCTCGCCACGGGTGCATTACCTGTCGGGTACGGTGATCGATATGGACGGGGGTGGACAATGGCTCGCCTGATCGACCCAGCAAACCTTGAGAACAAACCGGTGACGGAATGACTGAAAACACGAAAGTGTTGGCAAACGGGCGGCTTGTGGTGACACGGCAGGATACTGTCGCGCGGATTACGTTCAACAAGCCTGAGCGAATGAATGCGATGTCGCTGGACATGTGGCAAGGGCTGAGTGAGACCCTTGACGAGTTGGCGAGTGATGAGCAGGTCCGTGTGGTCATCCTGTGCGGTGCGGGTGACAAGGCCTTCGTGTCGGGCGCTGACATTTCGGAATTCGAGAGCCGGCGATCTACTGATGATAGCGTGCGCAATTATAACCTGATCTCTCAAACCGCAGACCGCGTGCTCTACAATTTCCCCAAGCCAACGATTGCCGAAATCAAGGGTTTCTGCATCGGAGGCGGTATGGGGCTTGCCATAGGGTGTGACATCCGGATATGCGCCGATGATGCCAGGCTGGGGATAACTGCGGCCAAACTTGGCCTGGGATATGGCTATGACGGCGTGCACAATCTGGTGTCTCTGGCCGGACCGGAGGTAGCGTCACAGGTTCTTTATTCCGCGCGTCTGTTTACAGCTGTTGAAGCACAAAGAATGGGGTTGGTGAGCGAGGTGGTGCCGCGGGGAGATTTGGCCAGGACGGTGGCCGATCTGGCCAGCCGGATCGCCAGCAATGCGCCCAAGACGGTGCGCGCTGCCAAGGCGGCAATTCGTGCCGTGCTGAAGCCTGACGGGCCGGTTGACCGCGCTACGGTAGATCAGTTGGTGGCCGACTGCTTTGCCAGCGATGACTACGCCGAAGGCTATCGTGCCTTTACCGAAAAGCGCAAACCACAGTTCCGCGACCACTGAACTGAGCAGAGGGGTGTCGCCGGAATGGAGACAACGCTGAACATCGACGAGCTGAGAAACTGGATTGGCCGAACCGAGACTGTGGTGGACGTGATCGGACCAGGTCCGGCGCGGCGACTGCAAGCAACGCTGGATCGTGATCCGACGTTTGTGGTTGGAGACGCCTTGCCGCCCTTCTGGCACTACCTGTATTTCAATCCAGAAGCGACGGCTTCGCAATTGAAAGAAGATGGCCATGAACAACTCGGCCGCTTCCTGCCACCAGTGGCGTTGCCGCGCCGGATGTGGGCAGGTGGCCGGGTCGACATCAACCGGCCGCTGCGGTTTGGCGAGACGGCAACCAGGACATCGACAGTCCGGGATGTGACGATGAAAGAAGGCAGGAGCGGCAAGCTCTGCTTTGTGACAGTCGACCATGACATCACAACTGAGGGCGAGACTTGTTTCAACGAGCGACAGAACATTGTCTATCGCGAATTGCCTGCGCCCGGCAGTTCGCAACCGGTTGGAAAGCCTGCGCCCGGGAACGCCGCTTTTGAAACTATTGTAACGCCGGACCCGGTGATGCTGTTCAGGTATTCGGCACTTATCTTCTATGGTCACCGTATCCATTACGACGCCGACTACACGCGCGATGTTGAAGGCTATCCGGACCTTGTTGTGCATGGCCCACTCACTGCAACGCTGCTGGTAGACCTGGGTCTGCGAAACCGGACAGATGCAGCGCTGAAGTCTTTTGAAATCCGGGCCATGAGCCCGCTCTTCAACCCTGCGCCAATACATCTTGAGGGCCTCAATGATGGTGAAGTCACCCGCACGTGGGCACGCACCCCCGACGGCACGCTGGCCATGAGTGTCGATATGAATTTTGGCACAAGCGCCGAAGAAACCTGAGGCATTTACAACCCGCTTTTCGACGCCCTTCCGGCTGCTTATCGCGGCAGCGACGCGGCCTTCATCAAGGCATTCAAAACCGGGACCGGCTGAGAGCCCGGTTAATCTGGAAGTGCGTCCTCCAGCGCCATCGCCAGGCCAACCAACCTGTTTTCCGACCATGATGGGCCCGTGAGTTGGACTGAAGCTGGTAGACTTTCGTCTTTCAACGCTACCGGCACTGCCAGCGCAGGGACACCAGCTACGTTGGCCAAAGCGGTAAAATCTGCCTGATTGGCGGGTGCTGGGGTATTCAGTCTGGTGGCTCTTTGCGGCGTCGTGGGGGTCAAGACCAGATCGACCTCGGCGAAGGTGCGCGCCAACTGCTGACGTGCGGCACGTGCCTCACACAATGCTGCAACCAGCTTGCCTGAAGTGGTGTCCCGGCCGTAGCCCAACAATAATTGAACAGCAGGCGGCAGGCGGTCGCCCGCCTCCAGGTCTTCTGCATAGACCACTGCACCTTCACATTCTGTTATCAAGAAAGCCGCTTTTCGCAACGCTGCCGGGCGCCAACCCGGCATCGAGACATCAGTCACCGTTGCACCCAGCCGTCTTACAGCTGCAATAGTGCGCTCAAACCCGGCGCGAACTTCTGTCTCACAAGTGACCTCATTAATCTGTTCTGGCACACCGATCCTCAGACCTGTCACGGACGGCGTGGGTTCGCTGCTATGCCAACCTTCCGGAGCCTGTATGCTGTCCGGGTCATCCGGGTCAAAACCTGCAAGCGACCGCACAACTGGCCAAAGATCGTGTGAGGAAGCAGAAAGTGGCCCAGCGCAATCGAGGCTGAGCGCAAGCGGCACGATTCCTGATCTGCCACTCAGCCCAAAAGTGGGTTTCAGGCCAAACACTCCGCAATAGGACGCCGGAATGCGGATTGATCCCAGCGTGTCGGTCCCGATGGCTACATCAACCAGTCCCGCAGCAATTGCTGCACCCGATCCGCCAGAACTTCCTCCGGCGGAAAACGCAGAAGCATGTGGATTTCTGGTCGCGCCGAAACAGGGGTTCTCGGTCGTGCCTCCAAGTGCTGCAGCATCCATGTTGAGGCCCGGAAGAACCCGGGCTCCAGCTGAACGCAAACGAGCAGTTACATTAGCATCGGTCAGCGCCTTGAGACCTGCGCGATGCGCGAGCCCGGCGCTCCACGGTGCGCCCGCGCACGCGATGTTTGCCTTTAGTCCAATGACTTTTCCTGCCAGCGCCCCGAGCGGGGGATCACGTGTCAGTTCCGCACGTATCGTTTCAATGTCCAGTTGCGCAAACAAGCCGAACTCATCGTCAAGCCTCTGGACGTGCTCCAAATCCGGAAAGGTTCTTTGACGAGCGCGTGGTGTCTTGCGGCTCATTCTGCAGCATTATGCAATTGTGATGATTTTGCTGCGGCAACTTCGGCAGCTCGAATATGCGTCCGCATGGCAGCCCCGGCCCAATCTGGTGCGCGGGCGGCAATCGCGTCAGCGATTTCGCAGTGATGATTGGCACTCCGCACCAGCTCTTCCGTGCTGTATCGACGGTAGGTGCGGTCCACCATTCCAATATCAAAAGCTGTCGACATCAATGCCGTGAGACGCGTCGAGCGCGCCGCTTCAACGATCTTGCGATGGAAAGCCTCGTTGGCCTCGGAAATTTTCTGATAATCGGCAGGCGATTGCGGCGGGGTGCTGCGCGCGATCAGATCACTGAGTGCCCGGATACTGGCGATGTCTTCGTCCGTAGCCAGCCGTGCCGCGCGTTCGGCAGCATAGGATTCCAGCATCTGCCTTATATGAAACGTCTGCTCCATCTCATCTGCCGGGAATGTTGCAACGCGCGTATTGTAGCCGCCGTGCCGCTCAATGAACCCTTCTTGCGTCAACCGGCGAATCGCCTCCCTGACCGGGGTTCGGCTAAGGCCCAGATCTTCTGACAACCGTTCCTCGATCAGCCTTTCACCTTCTTCCAACTGACCACTGACAATGGCTGCGCGTATGCTGCGATAAGCATGCTCTGCGGCAGGAAGTTTTGTTTTGTGGGTTTCCAAACGATGGATCTCCATATCAGTGCCAGCACCTGATGTGCAGACACAGTGAATTGCGCGCTTCTTATTTTGTATACCAAAATAGATGGCCCGACAGCAATTGTTAAGTAAAATTCGCGGGAAGCACGCAAATAGCAGCCAAAATGGGGATATCCTCGAGCATCGACATAAATTTTGTATCCAAATATGTTGCCGCGTCCGGTTTTTCCTGCTGCGACTATGCTTGCTGCGAGGATTTTCATCCGGTCGAAATTGCACTCGGTCGGTCAAGTGACTTTGGATGCGAACTGGAGGTGGTGGGGATATGTCAGCCTATTCGCCAAAACGCTTCAATTGACTGCATCGGCCTGCAAGGCGAAGAACTTGAAGTGTCCTGGCCATCCAGAAGGTCTGGATTATCGACGCACTGCGCTGGTGTTGCGCAAGCCGGGCTACACGCGGGGTGAAGTTGCGTGCCGATGACACATCTATCAGTAACTGGCAACCGGTATCAGCAGCTGCCTGCACTATTTGATAGACTCCAGGCGCTCATCTATGGATACACGGCTGAATACCGGAGAAAAAACGCCCACCATGGTTGAACAAGGTAAATCAAGCCTGGCTGAATTTATTGCGGCATCACTGAAGTGCCGGGGCGTGAAGCGCATTTTCGGCATACCTGGAGGCGGCTCCAGCTTGCACATCATCGACGCCAGCGCCAAAGCCGGCATAGAGTTTGTCCTCAGCCAGACCGAAACCGCGGCAGCTCTTATGGCGGCAGTAACTGCAGAGCTTTCCGGTACTGTCGGTGTCGTGCTGACCGGCATCGGGCCAGGTGCTGCCAGTGCCGTCAATGGCGTCGCCTATGCGTCTTTGGAAAGAGCGCCGGTCTTGTTGCTGACCGATTGCAATGATCATGAAATGTCACTTCACCAGACATTCGATCAGCAAGCGGTGTTGCAACCCCTGGTTAAAGATGGATGCCGCTTGAGCGCTGACAATGTGGACGCTCTTGAGCGCCTTTTGGACATCGCGCTGGAGCCGCCGTTTGGTCCGGTTCACATCGACCTGAGCGCCAGGGACGCCGGGGATCTTGCATCGGTACCCGTACCCCCTGCGGTTGTGGGCCGGCGGCAGCTAACCGGAGATGTTGGCAGGGCGCACGACTTGCTCGAACAAAGCCGCAGGCCAGTCATCATTGCCGGACTTGACGCGCGTTCGCATGATGGCTCCGAAACGCTTCGCAAACTCGTCAATTCTCTGGCTGCACCTGTGCTTTGCACTTACAAGGCCAAGGGCTCGGTTCCGGATAATGACCCGCATCTTGTCGGCCTGTTTACAGGGGCTACCGCTGAGGCTGCCAGTATCGGTGCGGCCGACTTGATTATATTTTTTGGTCTTGACCCGGTCGAAATCATACCGGCTGCGTGGCGTTACACGGCACCGATACTGGAATTGGCCAATGTGTCAGCTCACCGCGGGCCAATTGAACCTACAGTGACATTGAGCGGGCCCCTTGACACTGTGACCGCAGCCATCGAACCGGCCCTGAAACCCAGTAACTGGACCATCGAAGAAATCGCCGTTTTCAGACAGCGCATGGCACAGGACTTGTCACTCCCCGGCGCAGCAGCTACGGCTGAGACGGTAACACAGGCCTTGCAACGCGCTGCACCCATTGCCACTCGATTAACCGTTGACTCAGGTGCGCATATGTTTGCGGCAATGGCGTTCTGGCAAGCCTGTGCACCGTTCGACGTGTTGAAATCGAATGGGCTATCGACAATGGGCTTCGCGCTTCCGGCCGCGATAGCTTCAGTTCTCGAGCAGCCCGAAGTGCCGGTTGCCGCACTTAGCGGAGACGGCGGCATGATGATGTGCCTGGGCGAACTCGCAACTGCCAGTCGCGCCGGAGGCAAGATCGTCTGCATAATCCTCAACGATGCCCGACTGTCGCTGATCGACATCAAGCAACAACGCCAACAACAGCCCTCGATCGGGGTGCGCTATCCGCGCATCGACTTTGCCACCGTTGCCGAGGGTCTCGGTTGTCGTGGCTGGCGAGTTGGGCCTGGAGATAATTTGGATGCCGCCCTTGCCGAGGCCTTTGCCTGCGAGGGTGTGGCCGTTGTCGATGTTGAAGTTGATCCATCAGGCTACGGGTCACAGCTGGAAGCATTGCGCGGTTAATGGAAGAGCTCAGTTCGGACCAGAGCGATTTAGGGTCAAAAGAACCGCGCTCTATCGCCTTGTTGTCGCATTCTTTTTCACACCGCCGGTATGCACTTTTGTGAGAAACGCTATGTTCATTCACTCTTGACCGGTTTCAGAAAGGCGAAGTCACAGCCTTCGTCAGCCTGCAAGACCTGTTCGGCATACAGTTTGTCATAGCCCCGCAAGCTTGCAGTGTCTCTGGCACAGGAGATGTAG
>CAJICM010000230.1_pt1 | contig 14024 bp, 12 predicted proteins | sample 9199691 | NCBI WGS metagenome assembly CAJICM01 (sample SAMEA7708338, study PRJEB35096) | sediment metagenome | biome: marine neritic benthic zone biome [ENVO:01000025]; feature: sediment [ENVO:00002007]; material: shallow marine sediment [ENVO:03000034] sea grass bed [ENVO_01000059] ...
AGGTAAAACGGTCGTTATACTGTGCCGCGGCGAATTACCGTTTCCAACCCGTTTCAATCAGACAGTCTGCTGACAGACACCCTTTAGCTACCTGCCAAATTACCTTGGGACTCAAACTGAATTCGAAGAGTCTTGTCCGGCCTCGCGACGTCGATTTGCCGATAGTCCCCGTGTGCTCTAAACTGGGTAAACCAGCACAATCGCCTTGCCGGCAGCTACCGATACCCTTGCAGGCGACGCCTCCACTTCATTGGACAGGGTCAAGGTTGTGCCCAGCATCACATTGCGGTCGCTCAACGGCCAGCGCACGCCTTCAACAGTGATGCGGTCGAGATCGGTAACCGGCAGGATCGACATGCGCGAACCCGGCGGAACATCGATTTCAATACTGTCATCCAGCAGCGGCCAGGCCTCCTCGTGCCCGCTGGACAACATCACCGAAATGCCTTGCGCCTTCAACCTCAACAACAACATCATGTGGGCAAACGCATGGTCGGCCTGCCCTCCAAACCCGCCGGCCAGCAGCAATTCGCTTGCCCCCAGCCGTACCGCTTCATCCACCGCCAGTTCCCCGTCTGTTGCATCCTTGGCAACGGGATGCGACTGGCGCGGTACATCTGCATAACGCGCAATCAGCGCCTTATCCGATGAATCGAAATCGCCAAGCCACAACTCCGGCATCACGCCAACCGCTGCTGCATGCGTCATCCCGCCATCCGCGGCTATGATACGGCTGCCGCCAATCTGGGCCCGCAGCCGGTCTGTCACGGTCAACTCGCCAGCCAGCAGCAATGTAAACTTCTGCGTCATGGCCGCTCCAATAACACACAATGTCTCTTGTACAAGCCCTGTCTGGTGTCCTATATTTGTAATTGCTCTTGGGGTGCCCGTAAATTTGAAGGGCTGAGAGGCAAGTGTCCTTGCCAACCCTCTGAACCTGATCCGGATCATGCCGGCGGAGGGATACGAGCCCGTTCTCGATGTTTTCCCATCACGTCCGGCAGCAAATTGTCATCTTCCTGGAGGAGATCAAAAATGCTGCGACTACTCACACTGTGCCTTACTATTGTGGTTACCCTGGCTGTGCCGGCATTGGCCAGGGACAAACTCACTGTCTATACCTATGACAGCTTTACGTCCGACTGGGGCCCCGGTCCCAAGATCAAGACTGCTTTTGAAGCCGAGTGCGGCTGCGAACTCGAATGGATTGCCGTGGCAGATGCGGTCGCCACCTTGAACCGCATCAAGCTTGAGGGTGCCAATAGCAAGGCCGATGTCCTGCTCGGCATCGACACCAGCCTGACTTCGGAAGCTGCGGCAACCGGTCTGTTTGAACAGCACAACATCGATACTGCCAACGTCAACCTGCCGGTGAACTGGACCGACAAGACATTTGTGCCGTATGATTTCGGCCACTTCGCGGTCATCTATGACAGCGAGAAAATCAAGGCGCCGCCTGCCAGCCTGGAAGCGCTGGTGAACGGCAGCCCGGAGCAGAAAATCGTCATCCAGGACCCTCGCACCTCCAGCCCCGGCCTCGGGCTGCTTTTGTGGATAAAGGCAGTTTACGGTGACAAGGCAGGCGCAATTTGGAGCAAACTGGCAAGGCGCGTATTGACCGTGACACCCGGCTGGTCGGAAGCCTATGGCATGTTCACCAAGGGCGAAGCACCGATGGTGTTGTCCTACACAACCTCGCCCGCCTACCACATGGTAGCAGAGAACACCGATCGCTATCGCGCAGCCTCCTTTGCAGAAGGCCACTACATGCAGATCGAGGTAGCTGGCATTTTGAAGTCATCTGCAAACAAGCCGCTTGCCCGCAAATTCCTCGCCTTCATGACCGGCCCGGGCTTCCAGGACCATATTCCGACCAACAACTGGATGTGGCCGGCCGGCAAAACCTCTGAAACACTGCCGGAAGCGTTTGACAAACTGGTAAAGCCGCAGAAATCACTGCTGCTGCCATCCGACGAGGTCAATGCCAACCGCAAGGCCTGGATTGACGAGTGGCTTAAAGCCACAACCAGATAGCCCGGCAGGCCGGGATGTCTCCCGCAGGAACGCGCAGCGCAAATCGGGCAGTCGCAGCAGGAATTATTGCGCTCGCGTTCATCCTCATTGCCGCAGCGACACCCATGTTGGCCCTGGTGGCAATTGCACCTGCCTTGCCGGACCTGGGTTCCAATTATCTGGACTTCGTCTGGGCGATTACCAAATTCACCCTGCTCCAGGCGGGACTGTCTACCGTGTTGTCCCTCGTGCTGGCTGTTCCGCTGGCAAGAGCCCTGGCGCGGCAAACGACTATGCCGGGCAGACACATCATCCTGCGCCTGCTCGCTCTCCCGCTGGCCTTGCCCGCGCTGGTAGTCGTTCTGGGCATTGTCGAGGTGTGGGGCAGGCAGGGCTGGGTAAGTACCGTGCTGCAGGCAACCGGCATGTCCGGACCTTTGAACATCTATGGCCTGCCCGGCATCCTGATCGCTCATATATTCTTCAACATGGCACTGTCCGCGCGCCTGCTGGTGGCGTCACTGGAACAGATCCCACCGGAAAACTGGCGACTTGCCGCCCAGTTGAGCTTCACGTCCCGGCATGTATTCCGCCACGTCGAATGGCCGGTAATCCGGTCGGTGTTGCCCGGCATCGCCAGCCTGGTTTTCATGTTGTGCATCGCCAGTTTTGCCGTGGTGCTGGTATTGGGCGGCGGACCGAAGGCCACGACTCTGGAAGTTGCCATCTATCAATCCCTGCGCTTTGATTTTGATCCGCCGCGAGCCGTGCTTCTGGCGCTGTTGCAGCTTTCGCTGTGCGCGGGCCTGTTTGTCTTGGGCGGGCGCATGGCGACAGACATTGCAGTCATGGCGAGCGTCGGAAAGCCGGCGCGGCGACCTGATAGAGGCGTCTCCAGGCTCGCGGACACGATTGTTATCGCTGCTGGCCTGACTTTCATAGCGTTGCCGATGCTGGCCATTATCCTGTCAGGTCTTGCCGCACCGTTTGGTGCAATCGTGTTGCAATCCGTGTTCTGGCGCGCCCTGGGCACTTCGTTTGTCTTGGCATTCACTGCCGCCAGCATGTCACTGGTCATCGCGTGGGCCCTGCTGGCGGCGCAACGCAGCATCATGCGTCGTCGCCAGCCATCGCTTGCGGCAACTCGCCTGATTTCATGCATGCAGGCATCGGGGTCGCTCATTCTCGTTGTACCCCCGATTGTCATCGGCGCCGGTTGGTTTGTGGTGTTGCACCGCACCGGCGCGGCCAGCACGCTCGCCCCGGCAATCGTAGCGCTCGTCAACGCACTTATGTCCTTGCCATTCGTATTGCGCATTCTAAGGCCGGCGGTTTTCGGGCAGGCCCAGATACATGACCGTTTGTGTGCCAGCCTCGGCCTGTCCGGACTGCAAAGATGGCGGCTGATCGACTTGCCCGTTCTGGCGCGCTCGTTCGCACTGGCGTTTGCTCTGGCAGCTGCTCTTTCGGTGGGCGATCTGGGCGCAGCAGCGCTCTTCGGCTCGACAGACTTTGTGACATTGCCGCTTCTCCTGCTACAGAAAATGGGCAGTTACCGCTCGCTGGAAGCCGCCGGAATCGCCATATTACTGGCGAGCTTCTGCCTCGGGTTGATATGGTCCGCCGAACAGTTGAAACCACAGGTGCGAGTTTCATGACAGGTTCCACGATCAAACTGGACGGTCTGGACTTCTCTTATCCGGGCGGAGAGCCCATGCATTTTTCCACCACATTTGAAACAGGCAGCTTCACCGGGCTGATTGGCCCGTCAGGTTCCGGGAAGACAACACTCATCAATCTGATCGCGGGCTTTGAAGAGCCTTCATCCGGCAGTGTTTCGTTTGACGGTGTCGACGCCACTGCAACACCACCTGCCGACCGGCCGGTCACCATGGTGTTTCAGGACAACAATCTGTTTGCCCATCTGGATGTCTTCACCAACATCGCACTCGGAGTATCGCCCTCACTCGATTTGCCGGACAGCGACAGGAAATCCATCGCAACCGCTCTGGAGGAAACCGGCCTCTCCGGCCTGGAACAACGATTGCCCCGCGAACTGTCGGGCGGGCAACGCCAGCGCGTGGCAATTGCCCGGGCACTGGTCCGCGACCGGCCTGTCTTGCTGCTGGACGAACCATTTGCCGCCCTCGGGCCCGCCTTGAGACGTGACATGCTGAACCTCGTGAGCACCATTCACAAACAGCGGAAGATGACCGTCATACTGGTCTCGCACGACCCGGCAGATGTCAGATTTGCGGCCGGCCATGCAGCATTCCTGGATGCCGGGAGGGTTGTTGCCAATCGCCCCGTCGACCTGCTTTTCAGCGCATCAGATATTCCCGGTTTGCAGGGCTATCTTGGCACCTGACATCTTGCCATTGCATGAAAGCAGTGGGACAGTGCCGGAGCCGCCATCATAACAACGGACCTATCTCATGACGCTCGCCAATGGCCACCGGCATCTAGCCATTCCCGGCCCTACCAACATGCCCGACGAGGTGCTCAATGCGTTGCACCAGGCATCTGTCGACATTTACGGCGGCAGTTCGGAAAAGGCCTCTCGCGCCTGCTTGAGAGATCTTAAGAAGATTATTCGCACCAGGAGCAAGGTCTATATCTATGCCGCCAACGGGCATGGCGCATGGGAAGCCGCGCTTTCCAACACCCTGTCCATAGGTGACAAGGTGCTGGTTCTGGAATCAGGGCTGTTCCCGATTGTGTGGGGCGAAACCGCTGACCAGCTTGGCCTTGAAACCGAGGTGCTTGCAGAACGCACCGGCCGCGCCGTGGACCTTGAAGCCGTCGGGGCCCGGCTTGCCAGTGACACAGCACATGAATTCAAGGCCATACTCATGGTGCAGGCAGATACCGCAACCGGTGTAGTCAATGACGTCAAAGGGGTTCGCGCAGCGTTGGACCAAACCGGCCATCCTGCCATGTTGATGGTAGACACAATTGCCTCGCTCGGCTCCATGGAATTTGACATGGACGGCTGGGGCGTCGACGTCACCGTGGCCGGTGCGCAAAAGGGATTGATGACACCACCGGGACTGAGTTTCACGGCCGCCAGCGCAAAGGCCAGGAAGGCTCACAAATCGGCGGACCTGGTAACCAACTACTGGGACTGGACTTTCCGCGACGGCAAGGAACATTACATGTGGTATGCCGGAACACCGCCTGTGCAAATGGTGTTCGCGCTTCGCAAGGCCCTGGAGATGTTACTCGACGAGGGTCTGGAAAATGCCATCCATCGCCATGCTCTGCTGGCCGGAGCCACCCGTGCTGCGGTACAAACCTGGATTTCAAAAGGTGACATGGCATTTGCAGTGACTGAACCGAGCGAACGCAGCAATTCGGTTACTTGCGTTCTGACGCCAAAGGGGGCGAGCCCTCGCATCATAGACTATTGCGAACAAAAGCTTGGGGTCACTGTCGGCCGCGGTATCGGACCGCTGGACGGCAGGGCCATCCGGATTGCCCACATGGGTCATGTAAATGCCTACAACCAGCTTGGAACCCTGGCGGCAATTGAAACCGCGCTGGCGGCACTCGGCGTCGAGCATGGCTCAGGCGGCGTTCAGGCCGCCATCGATTTTATCGCCAGGCATGTGAAATGAACCGGTCTTGATGACACCAGATATCTTCACCCGCGGCCATGCGGCTCCATATAGTCAAGTTGCGGTCCAATGGCGACGATGCGGGTCGGATTTACAGTTTCGTGGCTGGCGTAATAGTGATTGCGGATATGCTCCAGATTGACGGTCTCCGCCACACCCGGCATCTGATAGATTTCCCGCGTGTAGGCCCACAGGTTCGGATAATCGATAATGCGGGCACGATTACACTTGAAGTGACCATGATAGACCGGATCGAAGCGGATCAGCGTCGGGAAGGCGCGAATGTCAGCCTCAGTAAACTGATCGCCTGCCAACCAGCGCTGCCGGGACAGGATGTCCTCCATCCAGTCTAGCGTATCAAACAGTGGCAACACCGCCTCTTCATAAGCTTCCTGGCTACGCGCAAATCCAGCCTTGTAGACACCGTTGTTCAAGGTACTGTAAATGCGCGCATTGACGTCATCGATCGCATCATGAAGGGAGACAGGATAGTAATCACCCGGCACCGCACCCAGCCCGTCAAACGCTGAATTGAACATGCGGATAATTTCGGCACTCTCATTCGAAACAATTTGCCTGGTCCTGGTATCAAGCAACACCGGCACGGAGACCCTGCCGGTATAATCCGGTTTTGCACCGGCATAGACGTCACGCAGATAGCTGGCAGAAAATATCGGATCAGGCACCACACCATCACCGTCTTGAAACGACCAGCCGTCTTCCCCCATGAACCAGTTCACGACCGAGACAGAGATTTTGTCCCCAAGCCCTTTCAGCGCCCGCATGATCAATGTCCGGTGCGCCCAGGGACAGGCAAGGGAGACGTAAAGATGATAACGCCCTGCCTCTGCCGGGAATTCACCATCGCGCGTCACCCAGTTGCGGAAACTGGTCTCGCTGCGTTTGAATGCACCACTATCTGTAAGGTCTGCAAGTGACTGTATTTGCCACTTGCCATCGATCATTACACCCATGCACTATCCACCTTCTTTTCAAGACCGCTTCGCCGACACATACTGGCAAGCCAATTCACCAGATTCGGTTGAGTGACCATGACAGACCTTTACGCAAACTACACGTCCCTAAAATTCAATCGACCGGAAACCGGCATATTGGAGATAATTCTTAGCGCCCCCAAGAAACTCAATGCGCTTGATGCCGGCGGGCATCGCGAACTGGCTGAAGTGTGGCGTGACATAGATCGCGACCCCGACACCAGTGTTGTGCTGTTGCGCGGAGAAGGCGGCAATCTGTCGGCAGGTGGCGACCTTTCCATGGTCGAAGACATGACCAATGACTTTGAAACCCGCGCCCGCGTGTGGAAGGAGGCAAGCGATCTTGTCTACAATGTCATAAACTGTTCCAAACCGACTGTCGCTGCAATCGAAGGTGTCAGCGTCGGCGCCGGTCTGGCGGCAGCCATGGTGTGCGATATTACCGTTGCGGGCCGCACAGCGCGTATCATTGACGGCCACACCCGGCTGGGCGTAGCCGCCGGTGATCACGCTGCCATCGTCTGGCCCCTGCTTATCGGCATGGCCAAGGCCAAGTATTATCTGATGCTGTGCGAACCGCTTGCCGGTGAAGAAGCAGAACGTATTGGTCTGGTGTCCCAGGTAGCCGATGACGATCAGGTGCACGAAGCGGCCCTGAAAATCTGCCGCAAACTGACAAGAGGCGCGCCCACTGCCATTCGCTGGACCAAGTATTCGCTGAACAACTGGTTGCGCATGGCAGGCCCAAGCTTTGATGCTTCCCTGGCACTGGAATTCATGGGCTTTTCAGGACCGGAGGTAAAGGAAGGTCTCTCTTCCATTCGCGAAAAACGCAAACCGGATTTTCCAAAAAAATCGCCGTTCTAAAACCCGTCATTGTCAGGCTTCATCACTTCGCATCTGCAAGCGCCAGCGGAAGCGCTTCTTCAAAAATATCCAGATCATCTTCGCGACCGGCAGATACACGAATGCACCGGTTGAGCGGGTCTACCCCCGGCATCCGGACAAACACGCCCCGGGCCAGCAGGTTATCCATCACCGCTTTGGCAAATGTCCCATCACGGCCGCAATCGATGGCAACAAAATTGGTGGCAGACGCAATCGTTGCCAAACCGTTGTCATGGGCAATTCGACAAATGCGGTCGCGCGCACTGTGCACCCGCATGATAACTGCCTCGAGCCAATCCCTGTCGGCCAGTGCTGCAAGCGCTCCGGCCTGGGCGATCCGGTTCACACCAAAATGATTGCGAATTTTGTCAAACGCCTTGACGATTTCCGCTTCACCAATGAGATAGCCAATCCGGCACCCCGCCATACCGTAGGCTTTGGAGAACGTCCGAAACCGCAGGACCTGCGGGTTGTGCACATCCAGATCGGGCATGGTGCCGGCAGGTGCAAACTCGCCATATGCCTCATCCAGACACAACACGACTCCTTCCGGCAGTTCCTCGATCATCTTGTCTATTTCGCTGCCGTGCCACCATGTACCCATCGGGTTGTCGGGGTTGGCCAGGTAGATCATTTTCGCATTTTCACGCTTCGCCAGAGCCAGTAATGATGCCGGGTCCTCTCGATCTTCAACATAGGCGGTGGTGACGGTCTCGCCGCCGGCACCGGCAACCTGGTAGTTGAATGTCGGATATGCCCCCAGCGAGGTGGCAACCCGGTCGCCTTGCTCAATGAACAATCTCGCGGTAGTCCCAAACAGACCGTCAATGCCTTCACCGACAAGAATATTGTCCGGCGATATACCATGCCAGGCTGCGAGCGCCTGCTTGAGATCATGGTTTTCCGGATCACAATACTTCCATGCCTGCGAAGCTTCGGCCTGCATGGCCTTCACCACCTTGTCCGACGGGCCAAAAACACTTTCATTGGCTCCAATGCGCGCCTTGAAGACCTGCCCGCGCGCGCGTTCCTGGGCTTCCGGCCCGACAAATGGAACAGTTGACGGCAAATCGGCAACCAGAGATGAAAGTGGCGGGCGTAGCATATCCTCAAAATCCTTTGGTTAAACGACTGGCGGCAATATCTCCAGCCGTTTAGTCTGGTGTCAAGATGACACCCTTTTCACGAATTCACCACCTGCTGGAACATCAAGCCGCCCATGCGCCGGACGCGATTGCACTGACCACGCCCACCAGTGGTGACACGACATTTCGTGACTGGCTGCGGGCCTCGATGGAACTGGCCGGGATATTGCGCGATGCAGGCGTCCTGCCCGGGCACCGGATCATGCTGGTAGCCGAAAATTCATTCACACTCGCAACCGGTTTGATGGCGGCAAGCCTGCTTGATGCCTGGTCCGTTCCGGTAAATGCCCGCCTGACAGCAGCAGAGATTGACCGCATCAAACAACATGCCAGGCCGGCTGCCATCGTGTTCACCCACGCCGTATCGCAGGCCGCGCACGCTCATGCAAGACAAACACGTGCAGGCGAAATATCGGTTGGTCCGGAACACGCCATGCTGGCCATGTACCCGGGAACCGCAACCGAACCAGGAAATTCAGACCACTCGCAAATCGCAACCCTGCTCTACACAACCGGTACCACCGGCGATCCCAAGGCTGTGATGCTGACCCATGGCAATCTGATCTACGGCGGCCAGACGTCCGCCAGTCATCGAGAAATCGTCGCTGCAGACACTATCTACGGAGTCTTGCCCCTGACCCATGTATTCGGTCTGGCTTCCGCCTTCATGGCTGCACTGGCGTCAGGCGCCAATCTCGAACTCGTGCCACGATTCGATGCAGCGGTCACTCTTGCAGCACTGCAGTCCCGGGTTTCGATCTTTCCCGCCGTGCCGCAAATGCATGCATTGTTGATGGCACACGCCAGCCAGACCGGGTTGCAAAAACTCAAAGCTCGACGCCTCAGATATATATCGTCCGGAGGCGCTCCGCTTGACCTTGCCTGGAAACAGAAGGTGGAAGCCTTTTTCGGACTGCCCCTGTTCAACGGCTATGGCATGACGGAAGCCACCGCGGGTATTGCCGCTACCCGGCCCGGCGCAACCCGGGCAGATACCTCTGTCGGCAAAATGCTGGTGGGACAGGAAGTCCGAATAGAGCAGAAAAATACCGATGGTATTGGTGAAATTGTTATTCGTGGCCTGAACATCATGGCGGGCTATTACCGCAACCAGGCCGAAACCGGAAAGGTCCTCGACGAAGACGGATGGTTGCGAACCGGCGACCTCGGTTTTCTTGACGAAGATGGAAACCTGCAAATAACCGGTCGTGCCAAGGAACTGATTATCCGGTCGGGTTTCAATGTCTACCCACTGGAAGTCGAAGCTGCCTTGAATCAACATCCACAAGTTGTACAAGCAGCTGTCATCGGCACAGCAGAAAACGGCAATGAACACATCGTCGCCTTCATCCAGCCGCTTGCCGGTGCTGATCTGGCACCAGATGATCTGAAAACTCATCTCACCGGCAGGCTCGCGGCATACAAACATCCAACACGCTGGATCATATCGGATCAGCTGCCTGCCGCGCCGTCCGGCAAAATACTCAAGGCAAGGCTGGCTACCGTTTTTGGTGATCACCTGACGGCCGGTTCACTGAAGTGACCTGCAAGGTAACCGCTTCAGGGCGCCGGCCGGGTTCCCAATTTACCCCGTGTGTAAACTCAACCGGTACCGGATAGTTTCGGCAAATCGTTGCTCGGGGGACCGCCGAATTTTCGGGTATACTCCCGACTGAACTGGTTCACGCTTTCATAGCCAATTTCGTAGCCGATGCTTGAAACCGAAAGTCTGCCCTCTGCCAAAAGACGTCTGGCCTCCATGAGGCGAAGATGTTTCTGGTACTGCAGCGGTGTGGTTTCCGTCACGCTCTTAAAGTGTTCATGAAACGATGACACGCTCATACCGGCCGATTGGGCCAGTTCACTGACCAAAAGCGGAGATTTGTATTGCTGTCTTATCCGGGTCACAGCATGTCTGATGCGGCTGGCGTGGCTGTCGCGCGCCTGCAGTTTCCGCAGCATCGCGCCATGTGGTGCCATCAACAGCCGGAAATGAATCTCTCTCGCGATCAGTGGACCAAGGGTTTGCGCCTCGATTGGCTTGTCCGCAAGACGAAGATACCGGCCAAATGCGTCAATCAGGTCATCATCCGAGGTGTGTACGCCAAATGAAACCGCGTCGCTTTCCGGCAATGCCACGTCTTCAATTTGATTATAAAAACTGCGAACAATGCCGAGATCCAGAGACAGTATGACGGCCAGGTACGGCTTGGCAGCACTGGCATCGATGACCCGCGCCGTCACGGGCAAATCATGCGTCACGATCAGCGCATCGCCCGCTCCATAGGTAATCGTGCGATCGCCGATAACAGTTTCCTTGTGACCTTGCAGGATCAGGCAAAACACCGGCTCGTATACCAGCGCCTGGAAAGTGGTGCATTCGGCTTGCCTGAAAATCCGCAAGCCCTCCACCTCCAGCGGAATTGCCTCTTCTGACGGCGGATATCTGGACGCGTAATGGTCTACAAGTTGTGCGACTTCTTCCAGCTTCACTTGTGCAGTCCTCCCTTGAACCGGGTATAGGCTCACGCGAGCCGCAGATCACCTGTTTTTTCGTTTGGCTGGAGAAATAGGCAAACCTTCCGGAGAATGCGGCAAGCTGTGGCCAAAATTGATCTTTATTTTCGAGACTATGTAAACGCGAATTCACACTGTTCCCCAATGAAGTCTCACCGCGAGGAATTCAACGATGACATACAACCTGACTATCAATGGAAAGGCGCACGAGCTCGACGTGGATGGCGATATGCCGCTGCTATGGGCCATACGGGACATCGTCGGTTTGACCGGCACCAAGTTTGGCTGCGGATTGGCCCAATGTGGCGCCTGCACCGTTCATGTTGACGGCGAACCTACACGCTCATGCCAGCTTGAAGTGTCGGATGCGGCAGGGTCCGCCATCACCACGATTGAGGGCATCAACGACAAGGTAGCCAGAACCGTCCAGCAGGTATGGACAGACCTGGACGTTCCTCAATGCGGTTACTGTCAGTCCGGACAGATTATGGCGGCCGTTGCACTGCTTGCCGAAAATTCCGCTCCGACGGACGCAGACATAGACGATTCCCTGTCCGGCAATTTGTGCCGTTGCGCCACCTATCAACGAATTCGTGCCGGCATTCATGAAGCCGCCAAGCGCCTGGAGGGATAAGTCATGTTGAACACGATTATTTCCAAACTCGACCCTGGCCAGGCCACTTCCACCCGGCGCGGCTTTCTGATTGGCAGTGCGGCGGCAGCCGGCGGATTGATGATCGGCCTTCGACCGTTGCCGGCAGATGCAGCAGCCGGATCAACAGACAATCAGGCTCACAACAATCCGCTGACAGGCTATATTCACATAACTCCCGACAACAAGGTAACGGTCCTGTCTTCGCAGTTTGATATGGGCCAGGGGCCTTACCACGGTCTTGCAACCCTTGTAGTTGAAGAACTCGGCGCCGACTGGTCACAGATAGATGTGATAGGCGCAGCGGGAAACCCGAAATTGTACGGTAATCTGCTGTGGGGCGGAGCCGTTCAGGGAACTGGTGGTTCAACATCGATGGCCACTTCTTTCGACCGCTATCGTCAAGCCGGCGCTACGGCCCGCGCAATGTTGGTCTCAGCAGCAGCCAAGACCTGGAACGTTGCTGCAGATGAGATAGAAATTGCAGCAGGAATCTTGAAGCATCCGGCTGGGAAAACCGCAACTTTCGGCGAAATAGCCGGCATGGCGGCGCAAATGCCGGTTCCGCAAGAAGTAAAGCTGAAAGATGCCGGCAGCTGGACGCAGATCGGCAATGCAGCCAACCGCCGCTATGACACAGCGTCCAAGACCGACGGGACACTTAAATTCACGATTGACGTGAAACTGGACGGCATGCTCACAGCGGTTGTGGCCCATCCTCCGAAGTTCGGTGCCACAATGGCTTCATTCGATGCAACAGATGCGATGAAAGTGCGCGGGGTCACAGATGTGGTTGCAATTCCACGCGGTGTTGCCGTGGTTGCAGAGCATATGTGGGCAGCGATCAAGGGTCGTGAGGCTCTGCAAGTAACCTGGCAGGAAACCGCAGCGGAGGTCAGGGGATCTGAACAAATCCTGTCTTCGTATCGCGCGATGCAAGACAACGCCCCGCTCGCCATTGCCCGCACCGAAGGCGATATCACCAGCGCTTTGGAAGCTTCGTCAAAAGTCATCGAAGCCACCTATGAGTTTCCCTACCTCGCCCATGCACCGCTGGAACCGCAGAACGCCATCGCCAGAATGAATGACGATGGTGTTCTGGAAGTCTGGGGCGGCCACCAGATACCGGACATGTATCAGGCCATTTCGGCCAAGATCGCCAACATCAAGCCGGAAAATGTCAAGCTGCATGTCATGAAAACCGGTGGCGGGTTCGGCCGCCGGGCCGTAGCAGACGGCGACGTGGTATCAGAAGCGGTATCCATCGCCAAGGCGATCGATTACAGAGCGCCGGTAAAAGTCCAATGGACCCGTGAGGATGACATGCGCGGCGGTCGCTATCGGCCCGCCTACATTCACAAGTTCAAGGCGGGCCTCGACGAGAATGGCAATCTCACCGCCTGGGATAACCACATTGTCGGCCAGTCAATCGTCAAGGGCACTCCCTTTGAAGGATTGATCAAGGATGGCGTGGACAGCACGTCCGTAGAGGGCGCTTCAAACATCCCGTATGCCATACCCAACATTCGTGTCGGGCTGACAACCACAGATGTGAAAGTCCCGGTGCTGTGGTGGCGTGCGGTCGGCTCAACTCACACCGCCTACGCCGTGGAATCGTTTCTGGATGAAGTCGCGGCGGCTGCCGGCAAAGACCCTTATGCATTCAGGATGGCGTTGCTGAAAGATCACCCCAGACACGCCAGTGTTCTCAGGCTTGCGGCAGAAAAGGCCGGCTGGACAAGCGCGCCGGCCGAAGGTCGTTTCCGCGGGTTGGCAGTCCATGAAAGCTTTTCGTCCGTGGTGGCCCACGTCGCGGAGATTTCCATGCACGATGGCTTGCCACGGGTTCACAAGGTGACCGTCGCGGTCGATTGCGGCATTGCAATCAACCCGGACACAATTCGAGCCCAGATGGAAGGCGGAACAGGTTTCGGCCTTGGTTCCATCCTTGCCGAGGAACTCACCCTGGTCAAAGGAGAAGTGGAACAGGGTAACTACGACACCTACACGCCACTTCGAATGGATGCCATGCCTGAGGTGGAAACCCACATTGTACCGTCCACCAACAAGCCGACCGGTGTCGGGGAACCGGGTGTCCCTTCTATTGGCCCGGCTGTCGCAAACGCTGTGGCAGCGGCCACCGGTCGACGCATTCGCGTTCTGCCAATGGCGAAATCACAGGGCGCCTGATAAACCA
>CAJICM010000159.1_pt1 | contig 13720 bp, 11 predicted proteins | sample 9199691 | NCBI WGS metagenome assembly CAJICM01 (sample SAMEA7708338, study PRJEB35096) | sediment metagenome | biome: marine neritic benthic zone biome [ENVO:01000025]; feature: sediment [ENVO:00002007]; material: shallow marine sediment [ENVO:03000034] sea grass bed [ENVO_01000059] ...
CATGGCTGTCATACTGTTTGACGGTGCTGTAAAGGTGCAGGCCATCGTCCATCGCCAAAAGCTGCGATGCCCCGGCGTGGGCCAGAATTGTGCGGTGATCATCCAGTGCCCGCATGCCAAGTTGGGCCCGCGATCCGGCGATTTTCCTGACGCGATCCGGCAATGCATTTCGGCCCACGGCCAGCAACCACGGCAGGGCGGCCGGCAGGTGCCGCCAGTTCACCGTTACCGGGCCTTTCGGATCCAGCAGCCAGCCGGGAATCTTCAGCAGCATGCCGGCATGAACCGGGGGAACGATGTTGGACACCACAACACCCCCGGCATTGCCGTAAGAAGCGCCTTCGCCCGGGGCGACCCTGTCGATGACTGTGACCGAATAGCCCTCGCGCTGCAGGAATACGGCCGTTGACATGCCGACGATACCGGCGCCAATGATGGTGGCATGCAATGAATTGGTACTCGGCTTCGTCACAGTATTCTTCCTGCTTCGGTAAAACCTGCTTGTCGAGCAGGCGATTTGTAGAATTAATAGACGAAAGATCAGGATCAAACCCTGTGGGTCTGACCCAAATAAGGAGAACCGACCAATGCCCGTGCACAAGCGCATCAGACCGTTCAATACCAAGGATACGTATCCCGAGCAGAGTTTGTCCAATGATCTGTCGCAGGGTGTGGTTGCGCGCGGCACAATGGTGTTTCTTCGTGGCCAGGTAGCCCAGGACCTGGACAGCCGCGAAAGCCTGCATGTGGGCGATGCGGCAAAGCAGACCGCAAAGACCATGGCAAACATCAAGATGTTGCTGGAAGAAGCAGGCTCGCAGCTCGCTCACATCTGCCGGATAGTCGTTTATGTGACAGATATCCGCTATCGCGAAGCGGTATACCAGGAAATGGGCAAATGGCTGGAAGGGGTGTTTCCCTGTTCAACCGGCCTGGTTGTTCCCGCGCTTGCGCGACCGGAATGGGTAGTTGAAATCGAGGTTACGGCCGTTATTCCTGATTGACGGGAGGATGTTCACATGGCACTTGCGGACGCCCTGCAGAAACTGAAGGACACAGCCCAAGGGCCGCTTGAGCAGGCGTACAGTTCACCGCCGGAACTCTACACCAGTCCGGACATGCTGGAGCTTGAACTACGTGAAATCTTTGAGCGGGAATGGCATTGTCCTGGACTGGCGGCAGATATAGCCGAGCCTGGCGATTATATGACGTTTTCCATCGCCGGCCAGCCGGTGTTTTCAATTCGCCAGAAGGACGGCTCGATCCGGTCGTTTTCCAACGTATGCCGCCATCGCATGATGCAGTTGCTGCAAGGCTCCGGGAACACGAAAACCATTGTATGCCCCTACCATGCCTGGACCTACGGCCATGACGGCAAGTTGCGCGGCGCGCCGCATATGCAGAAATCGCAATCCTTCGCCAAGCACGACTTCTGCCTGCCTGAAGTGCGCACCGAAATCTGGAACGGGTGGATCTACATAACGCTCAACCGGGACGCAGCACCGGTGGCAGAGCTGTTGGCGCCAATCAATGACCTGGTCGCGCAGTTCCGGCTGGACAGGTACGTGCCTTGCGAAACCCAGGACCATGTCTGGCAGACAAACTGGAAGCTGCTGACGGAAAACTTCATGGAAGGCTATCACCTGCCTGTCGCGCACAAGGCGACCGTTGGCCAGTGGATCGGGCTTGATGACACGGAGTTTCCGGATCATGTCAACCCGCACTTTACCTGGCAGACCTTTACCAAGGGCGAAACCGCAACCTATGGCCGCGCGGCGGAAGGCAACGACGATCTGCAGGGCCGCTGGCGCTATACCACCTTCATGCCCACGGTTTTCCCGGCCCACATGTACATTCTGGCCCCCGATCATGTCTGGTATCTCAGCCTCCGGCCGAAGGGCGTCGGCGAGGTCATGGTTCGCTTTGGCGTGGCGCTGGCGCCGGAACGGCTGGCGGCGTTCCCCAGCAAAAAGGCCGCTCTGAAAGATCTGGTTGCGTTTTTTGATCACGTCAACGAAGAGGATCGCATGGTGGTGGAAGGCATTTTCAAGGGCGCACAAGGGCCGCTGGCCAAGGCCGGCCCGTTAAGCTATCTGGAACGCGAAATCCACGATTTCCAGAAATACCTGGTCACCCGCCTGTGTCCGGAAAAAACCGGCGCGGCGAAAGTGGCGGCGGAGTAGTGAACCCGATGTCGCAAAGTCGAAAAGACCGGATCCGGGCGCTGCTCAAGAGTATCGAGACCGGTGACCCGGCGCCGATCGCCGTCGTCAACCAGGCAAAGTACATCCAGCACAACCCCCAGACCCACGAGGGTAGCGAAGGTCTGGAGGCCTTGTTCAAGCGGCTTTCCTCGACCTCGCCCAGGGTCAATATAGTGCGCGCCTTCGAGGATGGCGACTATGTGTTTGCCCATACAGAGTATGATTTTGCCAATTCGAATATCGGGTTTGAGGTTTTCCGCTTTGAAGGCGACAGCGTGGTTGAACACTGGGACAATATCCAGCGCAGGCAGGGCCCCAACCCATCCGGCCACTCCATGGTCGATGGACCGAAACAGGCCACCGATCACGCACTGACGGAAACCAACCGGGAACTCGTTCGCTGCTACGTTGATGACGTTCTGGTGCAATGCCAGTTTGAGAAGCTGGACAGCTATGTTGACCAAACAGGCTTTACCCAACACGATCCGCGCATTGGCGATGGCCTGTCGGATTATCGCCGCGCCCTGGAGGCCCGGTCCGGCGAAGGTTTCAGCATCAACTATGACCGCAATCACCGCGTGCTCGCCGAAGGCAGTTTCGTTCTTGCAGTCAGCGAAGGATCGCTGGATGGGGTCCATACCTCGTTTTATGACCTGTTCCGCGTAGAAGGCGGCAAGTTGGTTGAGCGCTGGAATACCATCGAGACAATACCTCCACGCAGCGAATGGAAGAACGACAACGGAAAATTCTGAGAGTGGCTGTATTGCGTGTGACCGGCCAGGCTAGCGTCTCTGGAGATGATACTGAGCGTCGGCGCGCCTTTGTTGTTGGAACACAAGAACCGGCTCAACGAGGCGTTGCCGGGCCGCTTTTATGAACTTTACGGCCTGACCGAAGGTTTTGTTACAATCCTGGACAGGCAGGATGTACAGCGAAAAGCTGGCTCTGTCGGTTGTCCGCCACCGTTTTTCGAGATGCGGATCGTCGATGAGGAGGGACGCGAATGTGCGTCAGGCGAGGTCGGCGAGATCTGCGGCCGTGGACCGATCCTCATGAAGGGTTACTACAAAAGACCAGATCTGACTGAACAGGCAATCGTCGACGGGTGGCTGCGTTCAGGCGATCTCGGTTATGTCGACGATGATGGTTTCCTGTTCCTTGTCGACCGCAAGAAGGACATGATCATTTCCGGCGGCGTCAATGTTTACCCAAAGGACATCGAAGAGGTCATCGTCCAGCACGCCGCAGTGCGTGAGGCAGCGGTTTTCGGCATCGCCCACCCGAAATGGGGCGAGACACCGGTCGCGGCAGTAGTTTTCAGTGCTGATGCATCGGTTGAACGGCAAGATCTGCTCGATTGGGTGAACCAACGCGTTGGCGCGAAGTTTCAGCGTCTCAGCGACATTACCATTGTCGATGACCTCCCAAGAAATGTTGCCGGCAAGACCTTGAAGCAGGATTTGCGAGATGCCTACCTGGATCAGGATTGACCCTGATCCACGGCCCGCCGTCAATTGGCATCAGTAGGCTTTTCCATATTCCAGCCAGATCTTGTGCACCTGATCCCAGTCTGGCGGCTGCTCGGTCACATATCCGAACGTCTTTCCGGAAGCGAAGTTGGGAAAAGCCTTGATCGCGCGCCGGTGCGCGCCACGGTACAAAAATCGCCGCATTGCCGTCTCGCTTTCCCAGACAGTCAACGTGTGGTGTATGCCGTTAATTGTCCGTGCGTCGGCTGCAACAATTCCGTCTGAGCGCTTTGCCTGTGCCATTGAGGTAATCGCGTGATACCAAAAACGCAATTCGTGCCACCGGCTTTTGACACGCAACCCCGTGATAGACACGTATACTTGATTTGCAGATTTCATCGGTAAGCACCGTTGAATTTCACCGGTCAAAGCTGAAAACATTACGTCGCAGCGCAAATTGCGGATCATTTTCTGACGGAAAGCCCGGAGACAATCCATGTCACCCGCGGTGGACATCCGCCGGGAAATAACGACGCCTGAGGGCGCAATGCTGGCGATCGCCAACAACCACTGGTCCTACAATGTTGAGATTGGTCAGTTTCATGGTATGATACTAATCCAGTAGGAGGAGATCGGATGGTCCGCTCCTTTATTGCCTTGCTACTCCTTTGGATAGTCGCCAGCCCGCCTCAGCTGTTTGCGAAAGATGTCCTTCAGACCTTTAATGCACCCCACATCAAGGGGGTCAGGCTTGACTGGTGCAGGCATTGGGGACGTCAGTGCGGCGCGCCCGCTGCCCAACTCTTCTGCCGCCAAAAAGGGTTCACGAAGGCGGCGCGTTTCCTGATAGACCCAAATCTTGGTTCCCGCGGTATCGCTACGCTGGTGTTTGGCGACGGGCGGCTTTGTCGTGCGCCAAACTGTTCCGGATTTCGCGTCATTACATGCAGCAAACCTGGTCCTGTTCGAGCGGCACCTTCACAAGATACGCAGAAGCCAGCCACAGGTCAGATGGTCCCAATTCCAAAAGGGTCCAGCGGGCCAACAATGACGGTGACGGCTCTTGGGCCGAACTCAACGCGTTTTACCTATCCTTCGATCAGGAATGTCCGGGTTGACTGGTGCCGAAACTGGCGCGCGTCATGCGGTCGGCCCGCGGCAAATCTGTTCTGCAGGGAAATGGGTTTCGACAAGGCAACCCGCTTCAGTCGCGATCGGCGTACCGGCCGGACCAGAATTCCAACGCTTGTTTTCGGAGACGGACGGATCTGCAAGGGACGAAGATGTCAGGGTTTTCGCCGGATTGTCTGCGTCCGCAGTCCAAGTAAAGACCGTCAAGTCGCTCAACCTGGGGTGTCGAAGAACTCTGGCACACAGCCTGAACCTGACCCTGGTGCCGTTGAACTGCGGGCGGATACTGTTCGAAAAGCAGTGCCCATCCCCAGGTCAAGGCCGCAGCGGCGCCAGCCATCCGGCACAACCAGGCTGTCCGAAATCCACATCAGGCCGATGGTCGGCTTTGCCAAGTTTCGACCACCCACTGCCACCATTGCAGCAGAAAAATGGGTTCATGTCCTAAATTCGATCAACGTCTACCCGTCTGGTGCCAGTCTGTTCAAGTGCGCAAGCGGCGACTGCTCGCTTGCGGCAACGGCCGATTTCGAGGTGGACCCCGCGGCGGAATTTCAAACGCTGCGATTGAACTTCAATACGCTCAAGGTGCCCTATGCAACTGGCGCGAGATGGCAAATCAGCTACGCGCCATTTCCACCATTTGCCAATGCCAGTGACGTCGACCTCGATCCGCCAAATTTGTTGAAGTCCGGCACAGTATCGTCTCAACAGGGCTGGTTCTCGTTTGATTTGAAGGAGCTGCATTCGCGTCTGCCGGCGGGTGCCAACCAGGCAATTTTCCACGTCAGGGTATTGCCTGTTGCGATTGCCGATGGTGAACGGATTGTTGGTCAACCGTCCAACACCATGCGTGTATTGTACGGAGCGAAGTTACCACCCCCGGAACCATTCACATTCTACACCAAACAAGAGATTCCTGACAGCAGACCAGAGCTTCGCCTTATCGAGCTAAAGTTCGACCCCTACCGGAACGAAGCCAGATGGCCACCTGGTTGCAAGACGTGGGAGGAAAAATACGCAAAGAAAAAGAGCTTCCTGGAAAAGGTGGGCGGGTTCTTCTCAGGTGCATGGGACTGGACCGGCAAGGCCTACCAATGGGTGAAGGACCGGGCTGTAGACATAGCAAGCGCCCTGACTTTGAACCTTATTCCCGACAATGTGCTCGAGTTTGCACTCAATTCAGCTTTGGTGAGCGTCGGCATACCGCCGGACATTCCCAATCTCGGCCAACTGATGAATGACGGCATTGACGGGTTGGCGCGCGAAGTTGCCAGGAACGTAGTCCAGCAAATTCCTGCCGCCGATCTGGCGTCAAATGTTGGCAATCTGGCCGCTGATATTGCCATCAACGTAGCCCAGGACATGGCTGAGGATGAGCTTCGTGAACGGCTTGAGAAGGAAATCGAACGGCGCTCCAGGCAGGCACTCTTGCAGGCCGCCGATGAGCTGGAAAAGCAACTGAAATCAAGCGGCAAGAAAGCCTTGTGTAAACCGACTGACTTTCATCCGGTTTTTCATGTAACTGTCAAAAACACAGGCTCAAGGCCATTGCGGGGTGTGGAAGTGAGCGTTAATGCCGCTCCCGTCTATCACGGCAAAACCTGGAAGCAGGATTTCGCGCCCGGCGAACAATTGACGCTGGTTGCAGTCGCAAGTCCTCAATTGCCAAACGGCCCCTACAGCCATCCCTTGCTACGGCCGCCGGAACGCGAGAAGGAAGACAGGCGGCGTTGGTGGAATGAGATCATCTTCAAGAAAGACACCAGCATCACCGTGACTTTTCCCGGCGCGCTGGAATGTCTTGGTGGCGACAGCAGAAGCCAGTTCTGCGAACAAGACACCATTGTCGCGCACGCCTCTGCGCCACAACCTGTAACCAGAGCGTACGAATTCATCCCGTAACAAGTGGCAGTGCGTTCTTCGAAAGTTTCTGGCAAGGCGCTACGGGCAGTGTTACAGCCGCGAACCCAGCAATGTTCCCTCCTCAATGGCGCGCTGGGCGTCCAGTTCTCCGGCGAAGCTGGCGCCGCCGATGATGTGGGTTGCACGGCCATTGGCCTTCAGCTCTTCGGCCAGCGCGTTGATTGATACCTGGCCGGCGCACAACACGATGCTGTCGCAATTGATCACCCTGTCCTCGTTGTTAACCGAAATATGCAGGCCCTCATCATCGATCCTGCGGTAGGTGACGTTGGCAATCATCTCCACCTTCGCACGATGCAGAACCAGGCGGTGCACCCAGCCGGTTGTCTTGCCCGGGCCGCTGCCCATCTTGCCGCCCGATCGCTGCAACAGCACCACTTCATGGGCAGGAGGGTGGTTTGCGGCCTCAGTGCCAACACCCCATGTCGCCCGGAATTCTGCCGGATCCAGGTGGCTTTGCCCGCCGCGCTCAACCAGATGTACCGCGACATCGACGCCCACACCGCCGGCCCCGATGACGGCTACGCGTTTGCCCGGCTGGCGGGCGCCGGACAACAGCTGTTCATATGTCATGACGCTATGATGCCCGACACCGTCAATATCCGGTACCCGCGGCGCAACGCCGGTTGCCACGATAACCTCGTCAAATTCTGCGAGCATGCCGGCGTCGGCGCGGGTGCCGAGCTTTACCGCCATGCCGAACGCGTCGGCCCGGTTGCGGAAATAGCGCAGCGTCTCGTTGAACTCCTCCTTGCCGGGAATGTGGCGCGCCAGCAGGAACTGGCCACCAATCTGCTCGGCAGCTTCAAACAGGGTGACGTCATGGCCGCGCTCGGCTGCAGTCGTTGCACACGACAGGCCGGCGACGCCGGCACCGACCACGGCAATTCGGCGCGCTGTCCTGGCGGGGGTCCAGGTCAACACGGTTTCGCGGCAGGCGCGCGGGTTGACAAGGCACGTCGCATCCTTGCCCTTGAAATAATGATCAAGACAGGCCTGGTTGCACGCAATGCAGGTATTGATCTCGTCAGACCGGCCTTGCCTGGCCTTGGCGGCAAAATCCGCATCCGCCAGAAACGGCCGCGCCATGGATACCATATCGGCATCACCATCGGCGATCACCTGTTCAGCCTTCTCCGGCGTGTTGATGCGGTTGGTGGCAATGAGCGGGATGGAAACCTTGCCCATCAGCTTGCCGGTCGCCCAGGTCCATCCGGCTCGCGGCACAGCCTGCGCGATGGTGGGTATGCGCGCCTCATGCCAGCCAATGCCGGAGTTGAGAATATCGGCGCCTGCCGCTTCGGCAAGCTTCGCCAGTTCGGCGACTTCTTCAAACGGACTGCCGTCGTCCACAATGTCGAGCACCGACAGCCGGTACATGATGATGAACTGCGGGTCGGTGGCCGCCCGTACAGCCTTGATCACCTGACCCGGAAACCGGGCACGGTTTTCAAACGCGCCGCCCCACCTGTCGGCGCGCTTGTTGGTGCGCGGCGCGGTGAACTCGTTGATCAGATAGCCTTCCGATCCCATCAGTTCAACACCGTCATATCCGGCTGCCTGGGCAATCTGCGCAGCCCGGGCATAGTCGGCGATGGTGCGTTGTATGTCGTCCTCTGTCATCTCGCGCGGCGTGTTCCGGTTGATCGGGGAGCGGACGGGCGAAGGCGCGACGATGTCCGGGTGATAGCCATATCGCCCGGCATGCAGCAATTGCAGCAATATGCGCGAACCCTGCCCGTGGACCGCGTCTGTCACCTGTTGATGGTGATCCGCATCCGCCTCGACGATAATGCCGCCCTCGGCACCAAGCCGGCCCTCGGAATTTGGTGAAAACCCGCCGGTGACCATCAGCGAGCAGCTGCCTCTGGCCCGCTCGGCATAAAACGCGGCAAGCCGGGCCAGGCCAGGTTCGCCCTGTTCTTCCAGGCCAGTGTGCATCGACCCCATCAACATGCGGTTGGGGACGGTATGCCGGCCGATCTTCAAAGGAGTGAACAGGTGCGGGTAGGGGGAGCTTTGAGTTGTCACAGTCAGGCGATTCCGGTTTGTTGGTCTTTGTTACACTCTATAGTGAGTTGGCTCTGTGTGAAGGGGAGTGTTGCAGAACTGCGTCGTGCACGGGATAGTAGGTTGAATAAGGTAACATTGCGCCTGCACGCAAGTGCGGGCTCCCGGGAAGATGCACAAGAGGTGGGCATAATGTCGGTCGCAGGGTTGAGGCGGTGTCATGCAGGCTGACAGCACGCTCGAAGAACAGCTTGCCGCCGCCGTAGAGACTTTTAAGACCGGCGAACTGGACCAGGCCCTGGAAATGACGCAACGCCTGTGCCTGAGCCACCCGGACGTTGCCATTGTTCACAATGTACATGGTGTCATTGCGGCTGAGCGCGGTGACGTGCAGGTAGCGATAGACAGTTACCGGAAAGCCATCGATCTGGACCCGGGAAACTGCGATGTTCATTTCAACCTGGGCAACGTGTTGCGCGGTCTGGGAGATTTACATGGCGCGCTTGCCAGCTATCGTGCAGCCCTGCAACAGCGACCCAACGATACCGATGCACTGTTCAACATGGCCGGTGTGTTGCGCGGGCTGGGTGACCTGAAAAATGCGACCAAGATATATCAGGTATTGGTCGAACTTGTTCCCGAAGACCCTGCTGCACACAACAATCTGGGCGGCGTACTGTTTCGCCAGGGGCGCACAGAAGCAGCAATCCTGTGTTTTCGACGTGCCCTGGAGTTGATGCCGCAGTTTGTAAATGCACACGACAATCTGTGTGAGGCGCTGGAAAAAACCAGGCAGATTGATGAACTGAGACAGGCAGTCATGGCCGCTGAAGCCCAGTGCCCGCCGAACAACAAGAGGATTGCCATACGAAAAGCGCGGCTGTTGCGCCAAGATCGAAAATACGCTGAAGCCCGCAAGGTTCTGGTGAACATTGCCAAGTTTCATCCCTCTCAGCCGCAGTTGAATGCTGCCTGCTGGTATCTGATGGGAGACATATGTGACCGGCTCGACGACCAGCAAGCTGCCTTTGAAGCGGTCGTCCAGGCCAACAACTGGGCGGGCAAGGTCGCCAGCGACCATGGCCTGGAACCACAGGACTTCATGACCCGAGTGAGCGATCTCCAGGCGGCCTACAAGTCCGTGCGTCGTGAACCGCCGGCAAAGCCAGCTGCTGCTGCCGATATGCCACAGCTTGTGTTCCTGGTTGGTTTCCCGCGTTCTGGCGCAACGTTGCTCAACACGATCCTGGCCAGCCACAGCAGGATATCGGCAGTTGCAGAAAAACCGCTGGTTCCCGAAATCGTCAACCTGGCACGGGGCTGGCACGCGGGTCCGACGCCGAACCATGAGGAATTGACGGGCGAGCAAGTTCAGGAATTGCGCGATGCCTACATGACCAGCCTGTCAAATTATCTTCCTGGTCAGATTGCTGCCGACCGGGTGGTCATCGACAATCTGCCGTTCAACATTGTCGAGGCCGGGCTCATCAGCAAGGTCTTTCCGGACGCCAGGTTCCTGCTTGCCTTGCGTCATCCTTGTGACTGCGTGTTGAGCTGTTTCATGCAGGACTTAAGGCTCAACAGTGCGACAGCAAATTTCCTGGACCTGAAAAGCGCCGCGCATTGTTACGACCAGGTGATGGCATTGTGGACAAGCTATCGCGAGACGTTGCCGCTAAAAGTTCACACGGTCAAGTATGAGCAAATGGTGACCGATCTTGAACGCACGGTCAGCCAGGTTCTGGAATTTCTGGATCTGGACCGGGAAGAAGCCGTCGTGGACCAAAAGGCAGCATCCGATCCCAAGCGAGCCGGAGTGCCGGACCACCATCAGATCATGCAGTCCATCCAGGAGGACGCGGGAGACGGCTGGCGGCGGTATCGAGCCCGCATGATCCATGTATTGCCGACGCTGCTGAGATGGGCAGCAAGTTTTGGTTACATAGGTAACGACGGCAAAAAGTCAGATCCGGAAAGCACGACAGAACCGGACAGCACGGCAGAACCGGATCAGCCGCCAGCCAAGGACGACAACGGATCGAAGAACTGATATGGCTGTTTTGGTATCAAGGGGCAATGGAACTGCCCGGAGGTGCTGGTGGTAATGACGTGTGGTTCATTATTCATCATTGGGGATCGGAAACCGGCGAAAAAACCGTTTGCGGTCCTTCGACACCCTTGAGCTGGTACTCGCCCTTGCAATGCCACACGCGCCCGGACAATTGCGCAAATTCCTCAGAAACCAGAAGCGGTTCATCAAGTTTGGAACAAAGCTGTTCGATGCGGCTGGCCAGATTGACGGCGGAACCGATAACGGTGAAATCCAGCCGGGTTCCACCACCAATATTGCCGTAGAAAACACTGCCCGTGTGCAAGGCAATGCCAAAGTCGAAATCACTCTGGTTCTTGGTGTGCTGTGCAAGTGCTGAAAATGCGGCTGCCTCAGCCTGGGCGACTGCGGCACTCACCTCGTCGCCGTGCGGGAAAATAGCCAGCACTGCATCGCCGATGTATTTCAGCACTTCCCCGCCATTTGCTTCAATCGCTTCGCTGACCAGCATGAGATATCTGTTGAGTAGTTCAAGTGTCTCGGCTGCGCTTCTTTGCTGCGCCAGGCCGGTAAAGCCGCGCATGTCCGAGAACCAGATGACAGCATCAATATCGGCTCCGTCTCCGCGAGAAATCTGACCCTCCAGAACCCGCAGGCCTGCCCGCGTTCCGACATAGGTTTCCATCAGTGTCTGTGCGGTATTGCGCGCCAGGAACCCTTCAAAAACCAGCGTCATCAGAGGCAGCAGCGATCTCAACCGGTTGAGCTGGGTCTCCGAAAATCCATCAGTTTGTCTTGTGGCCGCGGTGAACACTTTGCTTGAGCCATCAGAGAATTTCAAAGTGATGGCGTGATAGTCTGTGAAACCTTCCTGCCAAAGGTCTTTACCAATCGGGAAACGGTCACGATCAGCCGGCACCGTGAGGTTGACCCGTACATCCTCACCCTTTGTGTATACCGGATAGATCGGGCTGGCATGCAGATCCGCCAGAACGGCAGGTGTCCAGATGAACCAGCGTTGTTCGGTGCCGTTTTTCAGATCCCACACCACATAGGAGGACTGCGCGACAGGGTGAAACAGCGGCGCCCCCACGGATGCGCGCTCAATCGGCAATTCGGCGGACCGCAGTTGCCGGCAAAACCCGTCAATCAGCTCCGCCAAAGTTGCGCAGCGCGGACCTTCTCGGATCAGCCAGTCACGAGTTTCAGCAACGCGATCAGTCAATTTGTCCTCATTGGGTTGACAGGGATGATGTCAGATCGCCTGACGTAACCATCATGACTACTCCGTCAAGTCAATTCTGGATCCGTCACGAGCGGACGCCTTGATGGCCTCGATGACCTTAAGTGATGTCAGACCCTCGCGGCCTGATACTACGGGCTTTTCGGCGCCGGAGATCACCTTGCAGAAGTGATCAATCTGTTTGACCAGCGGGTCACGGCGAACCACATCATAGCTGGCCTGCTGGATTGGTTGCCACCACCCACGTTCGCCAGCTTGCGTCCAGATTTTGCCTTTGGGTATTTCAAGCGAGCCAAGAGTACCGCCAATGAAATAGCAGGTCTCGTTCGTTACCGGGTAGGCCGGGTTTTCAGCAGCCGTGAGCTCCCAGCTCCACGGCGCCACGATACTGTCTGAAACGGTGACGGTGCCCAGCGCGCCGTTTGCAAATCTGACAATGATGGCAGCGGTGTCTTCGACATCGTGGTTGCGTGCATGGCTGGCCTCTGCCGCCTGCACAGAAATTATCTCGCCTGCCAGATAGCGCAACAGATCTATGTCGTGGATCAGGTTGATAAATACCGGCCCAGCCCCTGATTGGACCCGCCAGGCCACCTGAAAATAGTCATCCGGTTTGTAAAGCCAGCAGGCTGCCTGAACCGCAACGATATCTCCTATCGCGCCGCTTTCGATTTGCTCGCGCGCAGCCCGAATGAGCGGGTTGTGCCGCCGGTGATGTCCGACCAGTACCGGTACACCCAACCGGTCAGCTTCGTCCACCAGCCGCACAGCGGATTGCGCAGTATCTGCGATTGGCTTTTCGACCAGAACGGGAATGCCGGCGCGAACGCACTGCAAGCCGTTTTCAACATGCATCTGGTTGGGGGTGGCAATGACAACGCCGTGCGGAGGATCCGCGGCGAGCATCTCGGCAATCGTGGCATACCGCTGGTAGCCGTTCTCGATTGCAAACTCCTGCGTCTCAGGGTCGGGATCGACAATTGCCGAGACCGTGGCCGCATTGCTGCACTCAATAGCCAGCACGTGGCGTTTGCCTATCAGGCCGGCGCCAGCAACGGCAATGCGTATCGGTGTGCCGGTATCAGGGCTCAATTGCATCCTCCAGATGTATGAAAGGCGTTAGTGAGTCGTGATTTTCTGATTGTCAACCCGCCAGGTTCTCGGACTTTTCGCCGGAGCTCGTGTGTCGGGGTGCCGCGGGGGGGCTTTTTGCAGGGTCAGAATATGAATATTGCGGGGAAGTAATGCAGCGTTGCCTCGATAAGCCCGATCTGATTCAACGTTCTGTTTCAATATGATACAGAAATATAATGATACAGAAATATAAGTTGTTGCGAGGAAATTGTTCTAAGCAGTCAGATCTTCCAGCAGTTTCTCCATCATCTTGTCGCAGGCCGCCATTTCGGTTTCCGCGATATACTCGTCCGGTTTGTGGGCGACGCCGATGGAACCGGGACCGCAGACCACGGTTGGAATGCCAAGCCGTGTCTGAAACAGTCCTCCTTCGGTACCAAAGGCAATCTTGCCGGTGGAATTACCGCCAGTGAGCGATTTCACATAGTTCACAACCTCAGCATCCGGTGCGGTGTCCAGTGCCGGATAGGTCGTACCCGGGGAAAAACGGATGTCTGACCCGGGAAATATCTCGCGCGCTTGCTCGACAAGTTCGCCAGCCTTGGCGTGAATG
>CAJICM010000380.1_pt1 | contig 13617 bp, 15 predicted proteins | sample 9199691 | NCBI WGS metagenome assembly CAJICM01 (sample SAMEA7708338, study PRJEB35096) | sediment metagenome | biome: marine neritic benthic zone biome [ENVO:01000025]; feature: sediment [ENVO:00002007]; material: shallow marine sediment [ENVO:03000034] sea grass bed [ENVO_01000059] ...
AACGCCAGTCACTTCTCGCGGGCCTATTCGGCGAAGTTCGGCATTCCACCACGCCGCGACCGGGTACAGGCAGGCCGAATGGCGTCGCCGCTGGAACACAGTGTCCAGGGCCATTAGAGCGATTCAGGTTTTTATTGAAGCAAGACCGCGCACCGTCGCATTACGGCAGGCCTTTATTGCGGGCGAAAGCATCAGCGGTCTGTGGTGCCATTCAGGAGGGCAAGCAACGCCTTGGCATATACCGCCTGAAGACCAGATTGGGGTCGGTTGAGAAACCAGGATTGCCGGATATCCCATGAAGCGCCTGCAGCAGCCATAAGCTTGTCGTCATTTTTCAGCAGAATGTAGCCACCTTCATTGTAAACTGTGTACTCGCCAAAGAATATCTGGTCGCCGACCAGGTATAGATCGCAACGCATGTGATCAAGGCCGCTACACAGGTTCAATGCCACTTCCTCGATAGTTTCCCGGTTGTCAGGCAAAGGGCGATTCGCCGTCTCTACTCCAATTGTATTGGCGCCGGTACTCTCGTTCCAGCCGCCATCCAGAACCACAGCGGATGGTGCGAGCTGTCGGTCGTAAATCAGAACGATTTCTTCGATGCGGCCGGAGTAGACATACATTTTGGCTTCCGTCGTGCTATAGCCACCGTTTTCATCAAGTATCAGCTCCTCCACATAAAGCTGCGGGGTAAGGGCAAAATAACCCCACTCCCAGTGCGTCCTGCCGAAGCGCTTGTTCAGCCAGCCCCTGGTCTGGCTTAGCAAGGCTTCGCGATCATAGTCTCCGCCGAAAATTGGAAAGCAGAAGCCGGACCCGTGGGTCGCCTTGACGATCACGTCCCCCTGTAACAGCTGCGCCGGAATGTCTGCAGCGTCATTGCCCACCCACAAGACTTTCGGCAGCAGGATGTCCGGGCATTTCTGTTTGGCGATTTGCTTGCAGATCAGTTTGTCGCTCAAGTCGATGAAGGCAGGGTTGTGATCAAACACCTTGCGCCACAGGAATTTCTCATTGACGGACTTCGGATAGGCCGGGTTTGGAATTTCGCGACAGGTCAAGATGTGCTTGAGCACGACCCGCGCATACCAGACATAGATCCACAGGTTGGCAAGGCTGATGATAAGGTAATTTTTCATGTGCAGCCAAAATGCCAATTCTGCCGGCCGCGCGCAAATCCGAGCGGCCCGTAATAAGATCAAAAGACGAGACGCTTCCCCGTGTTGGAGGCAGCTTTGGGGATGGGGATTGACAATTATCGCGGCATATTTAGCCACATGATAAACTTGATGTGGTGGGGCATACCTGTTGGCATGGCCGCTGTCGGCCACAAAGCTGCCGTGCGGCGAAACGACTTGTCAGTCCGCACCAGTTCGGCACGGCGGTTTACGGACCCGTGCCAGCAGGGTCTTGTTCGTCCCCTGTTGGCTTGACCGCCCATTGTTTCATTCATTTATCGTCCCATGATGTTTGAGCCATTCCAGCGCCGACTCGTACTGCGGCGGCTGAAAGACGCGGACATCCTTGTCAGCATTTTGGAAGAACTCCAGAAACCCTGCCACTTCACTTTTCGTGCTGTCGTGAACAACCAGCGCGAAGTGATCGAATATGGAACGGGCTTGTGTCCAGGACGTGAAGGCGACCGACTCGGTTTGCCCGGAGTCCCAGCCTTCATACTCTCTATAGTCCAGCAGGATCTTGCGGATTCCATGTGATTGGGCATCGGCGTAGAACTGTGGCGCAACGGTTTGATAATCATCAAAGGTCGTTTTTCCGGTCGCAGTCAGCACGATCAACCCGTCGTCTTTGTGAATTTCATACGAAAACATTTGCTGCCCCTTGCTCCAGCCAATTGTCCCTAGAGCGATTCAGGTTTTGATTGAATCAAAACCGCGCTCTATCCTTTTGTTGTCGCACTTCTTTTTCACAAAACCGGTATCCACTTTTGTGAGAAATGCTCTAGGCCCTGCAACAGGACCCTCATCTCACTCGTATGGACTATAGCCATTCCTCGATCGCCTATCCAGCCGCTACAAACTCTGGCCATGTGGCTTTGTCAATCGGCCAAGAATTCTTATGCTGGCGCAATATACATCCACATGGATGGATGTAATTGCTCTAACACCTTAGAATCGAGCATCTTTTTCCGATTAGATGATCCCATCTGATTGGATGACGATCCAGCACCAAGCTGCCGAGCGACGAGGCGATTGCCGATGGCCGCTCTTGCCAGGGACTCGTCGGCACCGTGCCGGCGCTTGCTTTTTAACCCTGTGGACACCCCAGCCTAGCATCTGGTTACCAGTTCCATAATGGATTTGGCGGCATTTCCTTTGTGAGCTTAAACGGCCCGCAATGCGGGTTTGGTAATGTCCGGCACGAACCAACTCGGCTGGTAGGTGACAGTTTGCCTGATCAGCCGCTGGAGACCAAAATGCAAATCGAGTCCATCGCTTCGCAATTGTTGCAGCAATCGCGTGCGCACAGAACGGAATTCGGGGCCGGCCAAAACAGCAGGGGCGTTACCAGTCCGATCGTGGCCCTTGTCACTCAGCGTGCCAGCTCAAACGTTGAGCAATCCATTTTTGGTCGAAACCCCGCGTTCAGGCCAAGCTTTGAGTTGGTCGCTCGGTCAAAGACCGAAGACGTACTTGCACAAAAAGATGTGATCGAGACCCAGGAAATATACGAAACGCGACCCGTCTTCGAGGAGCAGGCGATCTTGGAAACCAGGATTGAAGGCTCCAGGGATCTCTCAGGCTTTAACAGTTTGAGCGAAGCAGGGATCAAAAGGGGTGCCCGCTTCTCCGTGACGGTTGACGATGGCCCAAGGGCCAAAATCAAATTCGTGAACGCGAGAACAATTTCCGTGAAGGTGAACGGTTCAGTCGAGGAGTTCACATTCGGATCTAACAACGGTTCATTCCGAACTGGCCTGCTGGATGCATTCAACAGCCTTGGCGGTATCGCCGCTAGCTACACCACAGACGGCAGATTGAGCCTTGAGGCAAGCGATGGAGCCACTCTAACAATTGCCGACATCAGGAAAGCCCCACTCGCCAAACTGGGATTAACCGAAGGCACGACCAATGCCGAGGTGATCGGATACCGGCAGGTACAGATCGGTACGGAGCAGGTGAAGGTCGGTGAACAGCCAGTAGTGGTTGGCACGCAGACCGTCAAAGTCGGAACCCGACAAGTCCTGGAAGGTTATGATCGAAAACTGACTGGGTTAGAGCCATCGAATTTGTTCGACGCAGAGTCGCTGACTGCAAATCTAGTAGACGACGGTTCTGTAATGTCGCCATCGAGGTACGCGCAAATGTTGTTCAGTATCATTCCGACTGAGTCCCAATCGCAATCATCGCTTGTTCCAATGATTGAGGCAAAGTCCGCCTACGATGAAACACGTAGCGAAAATCTTTTGTTCCCCGGACAAAGTTCGGATGAAGCATGGCCTCTCACCAACAAGCCTGCCGGCTGGATGTAAGTGTCTCACCCCGGATCACACTATCAATCGACATCAGACCGTGTGAGCCATCTGTCCCGTCGAAATCTTCGACCAGTGACCAATATCGAAAAAGTCCATAAATGGCACTTGGCCGCGGGTTTGGGCGATACCTGAACAGGTCAGCTATCGGGAACAAGGCTGCCATTCTCAACGACAGACAAAACCGGTCGTTTGTGACGTGTCCCAAAAATCCGTGAAAAACTGCTCTTGATTTGCCGCCTCTGTGGGATACTTGCACGCAAAGCGTGTAGACTAAACTTCCACTTTTGATCACAAAGCTGCCGTGCGAGGAGACGATTGCCGACTTCCGAAATTGACCCGGTGCAGACATTATGCTGACACTGCTGAAGGCAGTTGCCGTTACCATTGGCATGAAAGGAGACGCTAGGAAGTCATGATTGCGCCGGTAAATTTTGACCCGAAGGCGAATTTTGAATCCTTTGTCAACGGCTCCAACTCGGATTAAAGCCGTCATTCGGTCGGGTCGCTCAGGGTGCGGCTCGAGCTGGTTGCCAGGGGCCGAAACGGCCAGCTCGAACATCAATCCGTCAGTCCAAGGGCAGCACAGCCATTAGCCCACCGCAGTTGTTCCATGCGATCACATTTTGGCCTACCATTCGGTGTTGTGTAAGTGAGGGATACTTGTACGGAGGAAATATGCAATGACCAGTACACGCCGAGAATTCCTGGTAACTACCGCTGCTGCCGGCACCATCACGCTACTGCCGTTCGCGGCGCGGGCTGACGGGCACGCAACGCACGCGTTCAAGGGCGCGGGGGGAGAGGTCAAGGTACACCCTATCAGTCACGCTTCGTTTATCTTGGAAACGCCGATGGGCACAATTTACGTCGACACGGTCGGCAAGCCGGACGCCTATGCGGATAAGCCCGCACCCAATCTGTTCCTGATCACGCACCGCCATGGCGATCACTTCAACGCCGACGCGCTGAACGCGCTGGGCGACGCACCGATCATCACCAATGTCGATGTGCACGGGATGATGGACCCGTCACTCAAAGGCCGCACGACTGTAATTGGTCATGATGCCGGTATGGACTGGAACGGTGCGAAGTTAGAAGCCATTCCAGCTTACAACAAGGATCCCGCCACCAAGTTTCACCCGCGGGGGCGCGGTGACAACGGCTATATCCTGACGATGGCCGGCTTCCGTGTTTATGTTTCAGGCGACACCGAGGACATCCCCGAAATGAGGGCGCTGAAGGATATAGATCTCGCCTTTGTCTGCATGAATCTGCCATTCACCATGACTGCCGAGGCGGCTGCGTCCGCCGTTTCCGATTTCAAACCGAAGTTCGTCTATCCGTACCACTATCGCGGTCGCGACGGCGGCACTCAGGACCCGAAGGCATTTGCGTCGTTGGTCGGCGATTCAGCAGAGGTGAAACTGGTCGACTGGTACCCAGAGAATCCGGATCTGTGACGGCAGGGGCGACGACGTCCGCAATCACCACGACAGCTCCAGGCCAGGAGACTGCGAGGTCATCCCTGGCCCGGATCCGTCAAAGGTCGTGCGTTGGCACGATGCGGGTCAATCGGGCTACCGACAATGGAGTCAGCTTTCGGGCGTAGTGCTGCCCGTTAAGGGTATCCGGGTGATGATACCGGGTTTGAGGTCGCCTCGTGCTCCCTCGCCGACATTGCGATGTGCCAAATTGCGGGTTAAGCGGACTCCGGGTTGAGATCATGATACCTCTGTCTCGCATCACAGGGTCAAACTTTCAATCTTGTGCAAGATCCGGTTTATCTTTGACTTGGAGGCTTTTAACAGTACCAGTTGTTCCGGCTTGAAACGGAGGGTTAGTATTGGAAAAAATCAATATTCAGTTCACGTTGTTCTCCGCTTTTTACTCGCCTCTTATCGCCACAATGTCAGGCGGTTTCCTGAAAGAAGAGGGGCTTGAGGCCAATTGGTCGGTTTCGCCGCCAGGTGTATCAGCTATTGCTGCCCTGGAGGACGAATCTGCCCATGTTATCCAATCAGCCCTGAGTCAGGGCTTCTCTGTTCTGAATAACGGACAGGAACCGACCATTAGGCATTTCGCGCAAGTCAACGAGATGGATGGTTTCTTCATCTCTGCCCGCGAGCGAGATCCGGACTTCACCTGGAACAAATTGGAAGGCGCTGAAGTGGTTATGTTCAAAGGTGGTCAACCGCGCGCAATGTTAAACTTCGCATGCCATAAGGCGGGAATCGACGAACAAAAAATCATACCGATCTGTCCCGGAGGCGCGGCCGATATAGACGCATCATTTCGTGCAGGACAAGGACAGTTCGTTCAACAGCAAGGCCCGTTTCCCCAACAATTAGAAGCGGACGGTTTAGGTCATATCGTTGCGCAAGTTGGGCCATTGATTGGGCCGTGCGGCTTCTCCAGCCTCGCGGCAAAGCCAGAGTGGCTCGAAACCGACGTGGCTAAAGCGTTTACGCGAGCATATCGAAAGGCCCGGAAGTACTTGAATACGGAAACGGCGGAGGAAATCGCCAGAGCTGAAAAACCATACTTTCCTAACATTGATGGCGAAGCGCTTGAAAAATGCATTGCTTCCTATCAACAACTTGGCTGCTGGACACCGCATATCGAGATAACAGAGAAAGCCTATGAAGTTACGCTGGACGTGTTTGAGTACAACGGATTGTTAAAACGACGCTACCCGTATAATCGGGTCTGTTGTCTGCCGCCCAGCGAGTGACGCTCGGTTCTGTCGGCACAAAGGCTCGCCACACTACGCAGATCAAGGTTGGCTTGTGAGTGGACGGACAGATCAATCCTTGCGGCTTGAAAATAGCCAAACTGGGTTGCTGCTCACAATCCAATTATAAAAGCCCGACGGCGGGAAATGGCACATCGCGGACTCTCTGCCCCAGTGCCAAGAGGGTCCGTTGTGGGGGGGTAAAACGGACGGGCCTGACAATCGCCACGGACTTCCGAGATTGACCCTTCGCAGTGGCTCTTTAACCACCATTCATCGCCAACTTAGACGCGTCGGGTACCAAATGGACTATCAAACTCTCTTGACGTCCACGCACCTCGATTTTCTTTGTTTCGAACAGATTTGTCGACATGCCCGCAGCCCGCGCAACGCTTTGCGAGATCACGAGCTGCACACCGAACATTTTGGATGCAGTCTCCAGTCGGCTTGCTGCGTTCACCGTGTCGCCAACAGCGGTCAAGCTATTGGTACCGCCGTAGCCCATCTTGCCAACAATCGCTGGCCCACTGTGGAGCCCGATGCCCAACCGCAGCGGTTCAGGCAAATCATGCTCCAGCAAATGATTTAACTTTGTTAGCTCATCGGCCATGCTGCGGACTGCGTTTACCGCCGCCCGACTTGCCTCATGCAACCCGGTCTCAAGCCCAAAGAGTGCCATCACTCCATCACCGATGAATTTGTCAACATGACCACCAGCCCTGTTTATGGCCGACCCCATGGCAGCGAAGTAACGGTTGAGCAGGAACACTACGTCATATGGCAACTTTTGTTCTGCGATCGCCGTAAAGCCCCGCAAATCAGCAAACAGCACCACAATCTCCCGCTCCTGGCCTTGTGCATAATCCGGCTCTGGCCCCACCGTGCTTGCTGTTGTGGTTGACGGCAACAAAGGCACCACTGCAATGTCCTGGTTTGGCCTTATCTGGCAAGCTAGACGAACATTGTCGGCAGCGCTGATACGCTTCAGAACCACCGCCTCACTTGCACTTGGAGGTGGTAGCGACACCAGGCCTTGACCGATTCTGACCCTGCAGGTTGAGCAACGCCCACGACCGCCGCAAACCGAGGCATGTGGGATCTTGTGCTGGGCGCTTGCCTCCAGAACCGTCGTCCCCAGAGGAACAGTCACACGTTCGCCACTAGGATAGGAGACTTGCACAAGACCAAGGCGGCTGCGCAGCTTGCGGCGCACGGGCCGCAACAGCACGACTGTCAACAAAAGTCCACCGGCTACAGCCAGGAAGCAGTTCTCCAGCCAGCCGATAGAGGCCAATTGGTCCGTGCTGATTCTGTTGGTTTCTGTCAAAAGTTGGTCTAGCCACATCGGGTCGGCAGCCAAGTAATAAATATCGCGCCCGGTCGCCCAGATGCCGGCTAGCGCTGCCATTGGCAACAGCACGGCAATTGACAACGCCTGCAATTGAAAACGCCGATAGCGCGGCTTCAGGCGGAGCCACTGGTGCATACCGATTACACCATGGGTCCAAGCGATCAATAAGAGGATCATTTGCTTGTAAATCAACTCGGGGGCAAGTACGAAAAAGACCACAAGTTCCAAAGTGTAGGTATCCTCTTGCTCATAGACTTCGTGGGCTAGACGTGTGTTGAGCGCGTGAGAAACGAGCAAAATCGGGATTGAAAGCCCAAGCAGTAGTTGGGCCCAGTCAACAGGGCGCAAGCGGAACGAGCGCCGTCTGTAAATCGACCAGAGCGCCAACAAAAAGTGCGTCAATATCGCTCCATAAAGCACAAACGCACCCAAAGGAGTGCGCCATAGCAGAAGAAACCACTTCCTTCCGATTTCCAAGGCCTCCAAGGAAATGAGGCCAAGGGAGTGGTTGAGCAAATGGGTCGTAACGAAGGCAAACAGTACCAAACCGCTCGCAAGATGGATTCGCCGATTCATTGCCTAGCATTCCACGTAGATGTGATGTCCTCAAGTCGGATTACAAAACGATGATGGTCACAAATTTCATCAATATTTTGGTAACGCTGAAGATCTCGCTGTCGAAACTCGGCGCACTCCCTATTCGCGACCAAGTCGCGGGATAACACCGGCGTTCTGGGGCAGTCAGTCGATCCCGTTATTAATGCATACCAACATTGTCTGGGTAGATGGAAAGGTGACTGGTTGTGGCTGATTTTGTTGATTTAGTCGGCCATGAAGCCGCCTGGATATATTGATTCCGTTCTCTGAGTGATTTACGAGGAGAATGGTTCGATGATGGGTATACAAGCAGCACCGGGCCGTGCGCGGGCAAGTAGGAAATTGGACAAGTCTGACTCAGTGTCCAATCAGTGGCTGCGGTACTGCCTATCGCGCATGTGGCCACAACATCAGATCCAACTCGACAGCAAGGGTGACATGGGTTCAGCCTGAGTTGTGGTGTCCGTCGCCGCGACCGATGCGGTATTCTTCGCATCGCACCGGAAATACTGGCAAGGTGCTGTGCAATGGATAAATACTTCAACATCAGCATGCCGGTCTGGCGATTTGCCTGCAACACATTGGTTGTCAGTTGCCTCGGCTTGTTTCCGCTTCTGCTTCTCTATATCGCGCTCACGCCGGGTTTCGGGTCGATGTTGTTGACCAACGGACCCGCATTTAACCGTTTTCTGCGACAGGTTGTGACGAACGGCTTGCCTGTTGTATTCGCCGTCAACTATGTGAGTTTCTTTCTTTATGCCGCAAGTGTTGCCAAACGACGCGAACGAGCCGTGCATGCCCGCGTCCTCCTGATCGACCTGCCAGCCAGAGTCATCATTTTCATCCTGTTGCACGGGGTGATCTACTTCATCTCCGCCGACTGGTTCGGCTCGTTCGGAGCGGATCACTGGCAAGCGCTGCAGGTGGTCGGCCCCACACTTGTCCGATCCGCCCTTTTTGAAAATATTTCAGGTGTCTACCTATATGCGACGCTGGTCAGTGCCCTACCGCTTTATGTGACGGTGATGACCCGCAGTCTTGAAAAGGGCACCGGGCGCCCGGAATGGCTTTGGCGATTGGTCTACAAGCTGCCCGGCAAATTCGGACCAATCCTGCTTGCGCTGGTTCTCTTTGCGTCGTTCACGCTGGTACTGACCGGGACGGCTGCAGTGATCGTGAAACTGCAATCGACTTGGATCTAAAGCTCACAGATCCTTCAGCACATGGATTGTTAGGCAGGTCTTGACGAAGTGACCGGTTGATTGACGCATATCAACACCTGACCCTCAACAATCTGGCAACCTGCGGCCAATCGCTGGAGGGATTGCAAATTTGAGGAATGTCAAACATGAAAAAGGCCAAACGTTTATTTCCTGTCCTGGCGCTGGGACTCGTGACTGTTCTTGCTGGTGCGGCTTCTGCCTCTGACGATGATGAGTATGGTAGGGGCTGGCGTGGCGGCGGGATGGGCCACATGATGGGCCGCGGCAGCGGTATGGGTGGCTGCATGATGGGATTTGGCAGTGATTCCATGCTCGACCGAATAGATGGCCGTCTCGCCTTCTTAAAGACAGAGTTGAAAATTTCCGAGCAGCAGAAAGAAGCCTGGGACGGTCTCGCGCAGACCGTGCGCAACAATGCCGAAGTGCACAACGCGATGATGCGCTCTATGATGAGAGAAATGCACGATGGTGATTTCTTCAAGAAATCTCTACCCGACAGGCTTATCGTGCAGGAAACTCACATGGAAACCCGATTGCAGCAGATTAAGGAAGTTCGGGAGTCAGTGGATGTGCTCTATGCTGTCCTCGATAACAGCCAAAAGAAGTCTGCTGACGAGATTGTCCTGCCGATGATGGGGATGGGATGCGGCAAGGGTATGGGCATGGGTCGAATGATGCGCCGCGGTATGATGCGGGGGCAGTGAGATTTAAGGGATTCAAGCCGCTTGAGGCGGCGTAGCTATCATCGAACTATGTCACCTCAAGGTCCGCCTCGTCGGCCCAATGGACGTCCGGCCTACCAAGAATCCTTTGATCCATGTTGCGATGTGACGAAATTCAACTCTGAGCCGACAGAGTTGAAAAAGTCGGAAACCGTGGAGCCCTGTTTCTTCGCTATCGGGGCAAATGATCTACAACCGCTGCCAATATTGCGACCTCGACCCACAGACGCCCCGAGGTAGCAACGATCGAATATTGGCTACGCCCTCGGCCAAAATTCCCAAAATCATCTCTATGAGGCGGAAATCTCTGGGCCAGATGCAATTGGAGACTTTTTCAACAGTATCAGCCCAGAGCGGACATTTGCGATTTAGCAGTATCTCTATTTTCGTTACAGATTCCCGAACAGGCCGTTTCTCTGATCTAATGCGAATGATCGACGTATCCGCCGCCTTCGCGAAGCACTCGGACTGTGGGGAACACAAGCTGGGTAAGTGCTTGGTTTTCTGATTGGTTGAGGCTGCCGGTGATGAGAACATCTTCTTCGACCCACAGAAAAGAGAACGCGTTGTGTATTCCGGTATGCCCAATTAGCGTCATGCCCGGGCCTACGACAGCTTTGTAGAGACCTAGACCGTATACGATGCCCTGTCCGAGGTCGCTCTCACCCCAACGCTGCATGTCTGCAAGGCTCTCCGACGTGATCAGTTTGCCGTTGAACAGACCGCGAAGCAGTTTCACCTGGTCTTCAAGCGTGCTGTAGACGCCACCGCCAGACCAGTCTGCGCTTTGCATCCTGTTGTCGGTGACGTCCAGATCACCTTCGTAGGAGTGCGTCGGCGCCGCGCAGCCCTGAGGCACCGGCTCCTCGAAAAACATCCAGCTGCAACTCATCTGGAGCGGTTGGAAGATTTCCGTGCGCAACTGCTCATGCAGCTTGCGTCCGGTCAGCTGCTCAAGCGCAAGACCGATGATGACATAGTTGGTGTCTGCATAGTTGAAACACGACCCCGGTGCGCAGACCGACGCCTCTTGGCCAGCCCATTCAATCAGTTCGTCTGGATTCCATTTTTTGTCCTTGGCGGTCTTCCATTTGGCGAGGAACCCTTGGTTTTCCCAATAGTCTGGCAGCCCCGAGCGGTGGGCAAGCAGTCCGCGTATGGTCAGCGTTTGCAAGTTACGGCGAAACTCCGGATTGCTTATTCGAGTTGGTAGCCAGTCGTTGTCTGCAGCGAGGCTGGCTAACGGAGCGTCCAGGTCGAGAAGTCCGCGTTCTGCATAGGTGAAGGCAAGGGCCGCCACCATTATCTTGGTAATGCTGGCGATACCGAACGGCGTGTCCGGAAACACTGGCGCAGGGTCTGATTGGCTGTGAGTCCCCACGACAAGTGCGGTGACGAGTCGGGTCTTTTCATTGCTTGGCTTCAGCCGGGAGATCGCCAGCAATGCGGCACCCGAATGGGGTTTGGTGTGGGAAACCGCGTGGTCTAGTGCATGCTGCAACTGGTGCTGGATATTGGGGCCAGCGATTTCAGCCGCCGACTTGCCAGAACGATCCTGAGCGGGAATTGCGATAGGTTGCAATAAAAGGCCTGCGACTGCCACAGCAATTCCCGTGCCCTGAGGCACCCGCATGTGGACATATGAGAAGAATTTCCTGAACATCAAAACCTCTGTCAATCCACTGCGGGAAATCAGCAAACTCTTGTTACGTCGCCCCGCCGCCGTCAAGAAGGGATCGTTTAGCGATACTCCTTTATGTCACCATACCGACCTTTGGTCTTTAAGATGATGGTGACATTATCACCTGTCCTGTTGCGCCACCACCAGCCGTGTTCACCATCAAACAAGGCCTGGAACCGGCCCTGTTTCTCCGCTACGGCTCGGCCCTTCTCATATACGACGGACTCACCTTCGGCCTCGCCATGATGATTGAAGTTGACTACGGCGCCATTGGCTGTCCAGTCGAACTCCACAACATCACCTTTATGCATTTCAAGCTTAACCTCCAGGCCTTCGCCAGGCGCCAGCTTCACCGATGTCTCGGTGGTTTGCGGATCATATTGGTCCTGACCATCGTGCGCATAGGCGGGACTTATAAAGAGCGAAGCGAACATCTGACCAAGGCTGCTCGACTGCTGGCTGGTTGACGGTTTGTTCAACCGCACCGGCTTCCTCTGATCCCGGCGCCTATCCGCTTCGGCTTCTTCTGCGAGTTGCGATTTAATCTCGCCCATCTGTTTCAGGCCGAGCACCTGGCCGACACCGGTCGGGTCAATATTGTACTCCGACGGCAGAACAACAGTCACCAGCAGTGTCCCCGCCACGCCGGCAGCGATCAGGGTCGATTTGAGGAGTTGGGCGGATGTCGGCAACTCAGATTTTGGCGGAACGGGTATATTATACATGGTTTTATCTCCGATAGAATTAGGTGATTGCGTATCCGGTCAGCTGGTATCCGACGAGCATGAACCCAGCCGTCATGATGACAACGTTGGCTGTATATGCATGTTTGGTGAACGTGATTGTGCGCCGCCAGTACCCCATGATGATCAGCATCACCGCAAGGGCTGAGATTTGCCCGAGTTCAACCCCGACATTGAAGGCCAGAAGGTTTGGCAGCAGGCCATAGGGTGCGATGTCGTAGTCGAGTATCTTGGTAGCCAGACCGAAGCCGTGGAACAGGCCGAATATCAGGGTCGCCAGCTTGGTGTCGGGCTGAAAGCCGAACCAGCGCTGGAACGCACCGAGGTTGTCCAGCGCCTTGTAGACCACAGACAATCCAATGACTGCGTCGATCAGGTAGGCATTGATCTGCCAGCCGAAATACACGCCCGAGATCATCGTGATCGAATGCCCAAGCGCGAAAAGGCTGACATACACCGCCACGTGCTTGGGGCGGTAAAGGAAGAAAATGACACCGAGCAGGAACAGCAGGTGATCATATCCAGTGACCATGTGCTTGGCACCCAGATACAGGAAAGGTACCAGGTGCGAACCGACGATTTCCTGGATGTAGCCCTTGTCGCCTTCCGTGACATTGTGAGCCAGTGCTTCAGTAGCGAATCCTGACACAACAAGCATTACCAATACTAAGGCAGACGATAGCTGACATAATCTCAACAGCTGACTTGTTTCAAAACGAGACATCTGCGCCAAATCTCCGCTACTTTGCCATCGGTAGCTCTATAAGTCGCAAAAAGAGTGCCAAGTCCTTCGGTCAAGAGTGATCGTCTATGGGCCCGAGACGACTTGCCAAGTTGTCTGAAATTGATCTTCGATTTTGATGGGCTTCAACCAAAGGCATGGATCGCGGCAGAACAGGATCAGGGTACTCAGTGTACAGTGTTCTCAGTCTTGAAAAATCGTACATACCCTCGGGAGTGCCGGCGAGGCGCCGCTATTGCAGGACGTGAGTCGCGGGATGCTCGGCGTGATCGGTGCATGGATGATTTGGCAGGCCTTCCAGATGGGCAAGGGCCACCAACACATTGGCACTAGA
>CAJICM010000327.1_pt1 | contig 13260 bp, 11 predicted proteins | sample 9199691 | NCBI WGS metagenome assembly CAJICM01 (sample SAMEA7708338, study PRJEB35096) | sediment metagenome | biome: marine neritic benthic zone biome [ENVO:01000025]; feature: sediment [ENVO:00002007]; material: shallow marine sediment [ENVO:03000034] sea grass bed [ENVO_01000059] ...
CCGATGCCACTGAACCGAAGAAAGCTCGTAACGCTTCGCCATAATGAACCTCCAGATCAAAAAAACCTGGAAGTTCATGAATCATACATCTGGTGATTTGCGAATCCTAAATGTCGATACGACCTAGAGCGTTTCAGGTTTTGATTGAATCCAAACCGCGCTCTAGTGCAAATTTACGGGTTCGTACGAAGCCATATTGCCCAGGTGAGATTAGAGAAAGCAGCGGCCAACGCGCGGCAACCTCCAGCTAATTCGCAAGTTCAATCGTCATACCGCCGATATCCAGTGACATTTCAAGGCCATCCTGAACACCGTACAGTTCAAGCTCGACTCCACGGTCGTTCCTGTACAACTGACGGTTCTTGCCGGTGCCGATTGATGCGGAGGCGCCGAAACTCGTGTAAGTGCCTTCCACATCGCGCAGACTGGTCAGGTTCGTTATACGCCCGGAAATTGTCCCACTGGTTGCGCCAATAATGGCTCCGAAGCGAAGCCCGCTCACGGTCACAGGGTAATCTCTCCTATGGTAGCGTATCAAACCTTCACCGCTAGTGCCTCCGATAATAAAGCCGCCCTGGGTAATGTCGATTGCGATTTTAGCATTGGGATGCGCGTGAATAGGTGCAACGCTAGCTGTCGTAATTGCTAGACCAGCGACAAACGCGGCGGTTGTAAGAACATTAGCAAGCTTGAACATGTCTGGACTTCCCTCATTGGTTTTAAAGCGTCAGGATAACAGCCGCAAAGCATGTCAAATTAATGTCAAAATTGGCGCCGATCAAGGTCACATGCAGCGATAAGGGTATGAAAGTTGTCGAATAAGATCGAGATGGTAAACATTCATTTTTGCAGCCTCGCCATGTGCCTCTTGATATTGCAAGTGTCAACAGCACACGCTCAATCGGACTATATCCAGACCGGGATTCTGACTTGCATCATCAATGTGCCGGATAAAGCCATACACTTTGGTTCTGCACGACCGATGAACTGCACATTGAGGCAAAAGCGACACCCGAGGCGTCAGAGATACAAGGGCATACTGAAAAAATACGGCGTCGAGTGGGGTGTCTTTACCCGTACTGTCATGCGATGGAAAGTCTATACGCGCAACGGAAGGGTAAGACGAGGCGGGTTACAAGGTTCTTACGGCGGTGTCACTCTTGAGGGCGCGCTTGGACGCGGAATTGGCGGGAACATAATCAGCGGCGGCCCAGACAATGTCGCTCTCTCGCCCCTGGGCTCTCAAACGCAATCAGGCAGTGTCAACGTTACCACCGGTATGATGCGCTTCAAATTGAAACTGGTGCGGTGAGCAAGCTTGGGCACTGCCGACAACGCAGTCCCCTCACGTCAGTGACGCGTTATAGCAACATGGCTGCGTGCGAGCCCCCAGGGTCCAGACCCCAGGGTCAGGACCCATTAATGTTATCCACTCTTGTGAGCAATACTCCAGGCGCAGTCGATGCAACATATGGCGCAGGGTGGTCTTGCAGGTTTCACTCTTGCTCGGCCTCGGTATCCAGGGTCTGAAGATAGGTGAGCAGATCGGTCATGCGCGATTGCGGCAGGAACCGCAGGGAAAGCATGTCTGTGCTTGGTATTCCGTTTCTGATTTTATGAAGTGCCTGAGCCGGCCTGTTGACCGCGACCCATCCCAGTGCTGGCCTGTCACCGGGTTCTCCTTCAATGTAGGCCTTGCCATCCTTTTGGTGACATGACACGCAAGCCCCCTCATAGATGTCCTTGCCGCGCTCGGCAGAGCCCGTTGCCTTGCCGTCGGAAAGCACCTTTTTGATGTTGTGCTGGCCTGCGCTAATGAACATGGACAACGCCTCGATATGAGACGGCTCAAGTGCGTCGGTGATTTTTTGATGCCGTCCGGATGTTAGAAGACGGGCAATTTCCGGAGCCGGTTTTCCTGCGCTGCTGCGCAGACTGGCAAAAAGCGCAGAAGAGGCCTGTTGACCCAAATGACCATCGGCTCCGCTATAGTCCCAGCCGTGGCATGACACGCACCTCCATGTATCGGAAGCAGCTTTATCCATTTCTGCGGGATAGTCCGGATAGCGCTGCGAAGGCGGCCTTCGTTCGCTTTGAAGCCAGTGATTGTCATAGAATTTGCCACCCAGACTGATCTGCGACAGGTTGCCGACGTGTGTGTCATCAGCAGCTGCAGCGGTTGTGAAAAGCAAAAGCAAGCTTGCAAGAAGGGCTTGGTAGTTCATCAATGTATCCAGCCATTTAGATTCAGTTCACATCGACTGTTTGTCAGGTTGCTGTCGGCAACACCAGCTACAGCGACAATTCGCCGGCATTAGACTACTGCCCGAAGCTGCATTGTTTGACCCAGGTCAAGGGAAAATGAAGAAGGCGTAACTAGCCTGCAGGCAGTCAATGCAACAAAGACAGGGGAATAGAATTGTCGCACGTACCGCATGAGCTTGCCGAAGAATTTCCCGGCAAAGTAGACAAGATCCACGAGCTGAAAATGTCAAATGCTCACTTTGCCAGGCTGTTTGACGAGTATCACGTTGTTAATCGTCAGATTCATCGCGTTGAAACTGGCGTGGAGCCAACAACCGATGAGCACTCTACTGACCTTAGAAAGCAGCGCCTGTATCTGAAGGACGAGATTGCTTCGATGCTGTCGCAGAATTGAGCCAATTCATGTAATAATCGAACTCCAGGACGGCTGTCACAGAGGAGTATTCGGACATGACGCAGCAACAGGTAAAGGATTTTGAAGCGGTCATGCGCCCTGTCATCGAAACCATTGCGGAAACCGGCGTCGTTCAAGGTCTTGAAAACAAGCTGAATTCGACATTCCCGCCCGGTGCTGAGATGTTTCGCAAGGTTGAACAAGCCTGCCATGAAGCTATCAAGGCAGGCTGGATGTGTTCACAGGGCGGACAGGGGCGTCGCTTCGGCCGGGTCGTCGAACCATCGAGAAATACCCGGGATCTCAGTATTGACGTTGTGGATCTCACCGACATTGTCGGACCCCATCACCGCCATCCGACAGGCGAAGTCTGCATGGTCATGCCGGTGACGGAGGAAGCGAAGTTCGATGGCCATGGCGCAGGCTGGTGTGTGAACCTGCCTGGCACCGACCATCATCCGACAGTGACAGGTGGCAGGGCGCTGGTCCTGTACCTGCTGCCTGAAGGCAAGATCGAGTTCACCGGCTAGGCGATACAATTTCGAGGAATGCCCGGCCAAACTGTTCTAGCTTGCGCGGCCCGATGCCGTTGATCGACGCCATATCATCAAGGGTTGCCGGCCGGGTGCGGGCGATTTCATTCAGGGTAGTATCGTGCAGTATCACAAAGGCTGGAACCTTTCGTTCCTGGGCTAGCGAGAGCCGCAGCGCCTTTAACGATGCAAGCAGTTGCTTATCGGCGTCCGCCACTTCCCCGGCTTTTGGCCGCGGCGCCTTTTTTGTCCGGACCGGCTTGAGTGCTGCAATCTTGCGCAGCGCAAACTCGCGGGCACCTGTTTCAACCTGCTCTGCCCGGTCGGCCAGTTGCAGTGCGCCATATTTTTGTATGTTGATGGTCAGGTAGTTGCCGGCAACGGCCTGACGGATGAATGCATTCCAGTATTCCTTGGAGTGACTTACACCTGTCCCGTAACAGTCCAGCGTATTATGTCTGCGATCGGCAATTTTCTGCGTCTCGGCACCCCGCAGCACATCGATTACGTGTGCGCCGCCAAACATCTGTCCGGTTTGCCTTATCGCGGAAAACAACAACCGTGCATCTGCCGTTCCATCCTCCAGTTGCGGTGGCTGCAGGCAGTTGTCGCAATTGCCGCATGCGCCTGCTTGCTCGTCGAAATATGACAACAGCGCCGTACGCCGGCAGCCGGATGCCTCGCAGTAGGCCAGCAAAGCATCCAGCCGTTTGTGTTCGCGCAGCTTATGGACTTCATCCTCGCCATCCTGCTCGATAAACTGCCGGCGCATACGCATGTCGGACAGATCGTAGAGCAACAGGGTTTCAGCAGGCAGGCCGTCGCGACCGGCGCGGCCGATTTCCTGATAGTAGGATTCCATGTTGGCCGGCAGATTGAGGTGACACACATAGCGGATGTCGGGTTTGTCGATACCCATTCCGAAAGCGATGGTTGCCACCATAACAACCGCCTCTTCGCTCATGAACCTGTTCTGGTTGGCGGCGCGCAGGCCGGGCTCCTGACCGGCATGATAGGCGATGGCGTTGAAGCCATGGCTGCAAAGAAACTCGGAAACCTCCTCGCTGAATTTGCGTGACAGGCAGTAAACAATCCCGGATTTGTCTTTCTTGTCATCAAGAAAGTCCTGAAGCTGGTTTTTCCAGTTGCGCTTGGTGGCAACCGCCAGGGTGAGGTTGGGCCGGTCAAAGCCCTGCACCAGAATGTGTCCGTTGCCGCGAAACAGTTTCCGGGCAATGTCCTTGCGGGTTGCGTCATCGGCAGTTGCCGTAAAGGCGCCAATGGCGGCATTCGGGAAACGATCGTAAAGGAGTGACAATTGCTCGTATTCGGGCCGGAAACTGACCCCCCATTTTGAAATGCAGTGCGCTTCATCGACTACGATCAGTGCAGGATCGAGCTTCGCGATTGCAGCCAGCATTCGTTCGGTCATCAGACGTTCGGGGGAAAGGTACAAAAGCCGACAGGCACCTGATGCAAATGCCCGCCAGTTGTCGACCTGTTGCTCACGCGAAAGACCTGAATGTATGGCTGCAGCTGCGATACCGTTGACGCGGAGGCCGGCAACCTGGTTGTCCATCAGCGCAATCAGAGGCGATACGACAATGGCAGGCCGGTCAAGAAGCAGTGCTGGAACCTGATAACATAAGGATTTTCCGGCACCGGTTGGCATCACTACAAGGGCGTTTTCACCGCGACACAACAGATCGACGACCGCTTCCTGATCCGCGCGAAATCCGTCAAAGCCAAATATATCCCGGAGGATTTTTTCAGAAGATTTTGTCAAATGACCAACTCAAGCCCGGAAAGTGGTGCAGACGGACGCTTGTGTCGCGGGGCAAGCTCAGATTTCCACAGCGATCACACGGATGACTCTACCACCGGGATCAATGCGAAGGCGAATACCAAGACAAGCAAACGTCCACTTTTGAACAAGAGAGATCGATTGGCCAGATACCCCGACTGCATGCGTGCCGAAGAAACGCGCATCGGTGACAGAGATTGCCTACCCGTGTCTTGCATCATGGCATTCTGGAAGTCATTCTTGCAGCCAGCCTGAAAGTGATGTCTGATTGTACAAACTGCGTTGTTGATACCAAGACTGACGGTACTTTTGCGTCCGATACCTCACAGGCAGCCGCCTGACGAAACCAGACTATCAGCCAGGTCGTAATACCTGGTTCACCCCCTGCATAAGCCGAAGGAGAACCGATGCTCTTAGACACACCGATCTGCGACTTTGGCTGGAAGGCACCAGACTTCGTACTCAAGGACCCGGATGGCAACAGCTTCAAGATGTCCGACCATTTGCAGGACAACGGCCTGCTCGTCGCATTCATCTGCAATCACTGCCCTTATGTTCAGGCGATTGCCGAGCGCCTGAGTGATGACGCCCGCACCTTGATGAAGGAGGGTATCAATGTGCTGGCTGTGATGTCCAATGACTACCAGCACGTGCCAAGTGACGGGCCTTCGTATATGAAGCAGTTTGCAGAGAAGTATGATTTCCCGTTTCCGTACCTGGTCGATGAGGGGCAAACTGTTGGCCGCGGTTATGGCGCCGTTTGTACGCCGGACTTCTTTGGCCTGAACAATCAAGGTGAACTGCAGTATCGAGGCCGCATTGATGACGCCGGCATGGGCGACCCTGCCAGTCGCACTCCTGAACTGGTTAATGCCATGCGCCAAATAGCTGAAACCGGTCAAGGTCCGCGTGAACAAACGCCAAGCATGGGGTGCTCGATCAAGTGGAAGTAATCCGGGATCCTTGCGCTGTTCCTGGTCTTGATTAGATTTTTTCTAATCAAAAAATCAACAAACAATAATTTGCTAAACTTCCTTTAATGGGCAAGATATTCTCCTGAAGCAGTCTTGCGGGAGCGTAGGCGCCGGTTCACTCAAGCTGGCCACGTGCAGCGTTTCCCGCATCCAACGAGGACGATGCCCATGATCCGCACTGGCGAACAATACAAAGAGTCGATTCGCGATACCCGTGACATCTATATAGACGGCGAGAAGGTATCCGATATTACCACTCACCCAAGTTTCAAGCCGATGGTCGATGTCAGGGCCCGCATCTATGATATGCAGCACCAGGCAGCTACCAAAGACGTGATGACTGTCGAGGTTGATGGTGAACTCCAGGCCATCGGCAATTCCCTGCCTTACACTCAGGAGGACTGGTGGGCCAAACGACGGGCTACCGACACCGTGCTGGAAGATATCGGTGGTATTGCGACACGTGTCGGAGATGAAACTGTCGGTGAGATGTGGTCGCTGTATGACGGGCAGGACGTGTTATCGGAAATCGATCCGCAATGGGCCAAGAACATCGAGACCCATATCCATTCTGTCGTGGCGCGTGACCCGTTTCATGTTTCCGCCAACACTGATCCGAAGGGAGACCGGTCAAAGGCACCCCAGGATCAGGACCCGGACATGTTGCTGCATGTTGTCAAGGAAACCGATGCCGGGATAGTTGTTCGCGGTGCCAAGTACGAAACAGCCGCCGCTTATGCCAATCAGGCTTTTACCAAACCAACCATCGCCAACTGGGGCAATGACGCCTATTCGGACTATGCGGTTGGCTTTATTTGCGACCTCGGTTCGCCAAATCTGAAGTTCATCTGTCGGACCGGATTTTCCGGCCGTGCTGATGCGCGCGACTACCCGCTGACCAACAAGTTCGATGAAGTCGATACACTGGTAATTTTCGACAATGTGCTGATCCCGTGGGAGAACGTACTGTTCTATCGACACACAAAGGCAGCTGCGTTTATCCGGGCAACCTTGCACCGCTATTCGGCTTTTGCCTTTGTGCAACGCAATCTCAAGTTTTCGGACATGCTGATTGGTGCAGCGCTTTACAATACCCGGCAGACCGGACTGGACAAGCAACCGGCCGTTCAGGAGAAACTGGCAGAGCTGGCCATGTATCGCGAAACCATCAATGCGCATCTGACAGCAGCCATCACGCTGGGAGAGCGATCTCCTGCAGGACTGATGATGCCGAACCAGTCACTACTCATGACCGGTCGGGTGCATGCCTGCTCTAATCTTTATCAGGCAATCAATATTGCCCGAGATCTGTGTGGTGGCCAGATTTGCGTGACGCCTGATGTGGCTGCGTTCGAAGCGCCCGAGACCAGGCCCTGGCTGGAAAAATACTACACGCTCAACGATGACTGGCTGGCTGAAGATCGCCGCAAGCTGCTGGCCTTTGCGCGAGACCTGATTTCGTCCGATTATGCCGGTCACCGGCTTGCCTTCCAGATGTTTGCCCAAAGCCCGAGGTTCAATCAGATGGGCGCAATTTACCGTAATTTCGATTGGGATGGTCCGCTGGATTTTGTGAAGAAGGCGGCTGATCTGTCTGACCGGGTGCGGCCCGAAACCAGCCGTGCCACAGGGGACGGCGCGGTCAACAAATGGTACGCCGACAACACCGTTCTCAAGGCGGCCGAGTAAACCCGCATGGCAGACGTTGCAGATATGGACCTGAGAGGCCAGTTTCTGCAGGGTATGAGCTGTGCCGCCAATACGGTCAATGTCGTCACGACCGATGGACCTGCCGGACGCGCCGGTGTCACGGTGTCGGCGATGGCCTCGGTATCTGCCGATGGTGATGCACCCACCATGCTGGTGTGTGTACATCACCTGTCGGCTGCCGCTCAGACCATTCTGGACAATGGCTGTTTCTGCACCAATATTCTGCGCGATGACCAGTCGTTTATCTCCGACACCTTCGCCGGACGCCTGACAACCGCAGACGGAGACAAGTTTTCCTGCGCGGACTGGCTGCCCATGAAAACCGGCGCGCTGCGGGTCAAGGACCCGCTGACTGCTTTTGACTGCAAGGTGAAAAGCAGTGAGCGTGTCGGCACTCACTTTGTATTCATCGGTGAGGTGCAGGAGATTTTTGTGGCTTCCGGCGGCAATCCGCTGATTTTTGCCAACCGCAGCTATGGTTCGCCGGTGACGATTTCGCCACCTCGCAAGCAACGCGCTGACATCGGTTCGCTCAAGATTGGCACCCTGCATACGTTTGGACCCTACCTGCTGCCCGGCATACTTCGTAAACTGCAGGACGAGGTTGGTCCTCTGGAGCTGGACCTGCATGAGGGCGACCAGCGTCATCTGCTGGAATTGTTGCGTGCCGGCACAATTGATCTTGCCTTTGTCTATGATTTCGAGCTGGGCTCTGATGTGACCGCGCTTACGGTGGCGGAGCTTCCGACCTACGTGCTGCTGGCAGAAAGCGATCCGCTCGCACAGGATGGTCCGGTCGCGCTGGCGGACCTGGTAGACCGGCCAATGGTATTGCTGGATGCATCGCCGAGCCGTGATTATTTCCTGTCCTTGTTTGACGGGATTGGAGAACCCCAGGTTGCCTATCGGGCGGGAACATTCGAGATGGTGAGGGGCATGGTGGCGCATGGTCTGGGCTATAGTCTGCTGGCAACCAAACCGGCCTCGGCGATGAGTTATGACGGCAAGGCGCTCGTCACACGCGCGCTGGCTGACACGGTGGAAACCAGCCGACTGGTTCTGTCGCAAAGACGTGATGCAAAACTCAGCAAACCGACCGAGGCTTTTGTCTGGCATTGCATGCAGATATTTGGACTGGATTTGGACTAGAGAATGAACCTGAGCGCGTGATCAATCATCTTGATTCACCGGGAAGCGAGTAACACGGCTGTCCCATGAGCATCAACAGGAGCAACAAATGACGTTTTCATTGGTGGCACGTTGTGCAAACACGGGTATGTTTGGCGTGGCTGTTTCGTCATCCTCACCGGCCGTTGCAGCCCGATGCGCCTACGCGCAGGCCGGCGTCGGTGCTGTTGCCAGCCAGAATGTTACTGATCCGCAACTGGGTACACGCGGCCTCACTCTCATGGCAGCCGGTGCCAGTGCCGTACAAGCCATCGAAGCTTTGCAAAGATCCAGTGCGTTCATCGAATACCGACAGGTGCTGGCTGTGGACAGCAATGGTGAAACGGCCATTCATTCCGGCCCCAACACGCTGGGCGCGTGGGCTGAAGCAAACACCACAGATGTGGCCAGCGGCGGTAACCTCCTGGCGAGCCGCCATGTGCCGCAGGCCATTGTTGATGGGTTCCGGAGTGCAAAAGGTCATATTGGCGACCGGCTCATCGCGGCCATGCGCGCTGGAATTGCCGAGGGTGGTGAGGAGGGACCAGTCCATTCTGCGGGTATGAAGATTGTCGACAAGGTCGCCTGGCCTGTAGCGGATTTGCGTTGTGACTGGAGCGAGGATTGTCCGATTGAGAATATTGCAACGGCGTGGCAGGTGTACAAGCCGCAGCTCGATGCCTATTTGCAGCGCGCTCTTGATCCGCGGGAAGCACCAAGTTATGGCGTGCCGGGCGATGAGTAGCGCGCTTGCGAGCAAAACTGTCTGCCAGAGGGGCGGCGATCGCCGGCGCGAGTGATCCAATGCGCATCACACTTAAACAACTCGAATACTTTGTGGCGGCTGGTGAAATGGGTAGCATCAAACTTGCCTCTATGCGGATCAATATTTCCCAACCGTCGATTTCATCGGCCATCAGCCACCTTGAACGCGAGTTCGGCGTGCAGTTGTTTGTCCGCCATCATGCCCAGGGACTGGCGTTGACTTCTTCCGGCAAGACAATGCTGCGTGAGGCCAAGCTGATGTTGCGGCAGGCCCAGGGCCTGTACACGATTGCAGGTGAACTGAACAATGAGATGCGCGGTCGGTTGTCGGTCGGATGCATGGTTACGCTGGCTCCGATGATCGCGCCAGAACTGGCGCATGCATTCAGCGAGCGACATCCGGGTGTCACGCTGAACATGATCGAGGGCAGTCACCAGGAACTGTTGAGCAAATTGCGCCAGGTCGAGATCGACGTCGCCATATGTTACGATCTACAGGTGCCGGCAGACATCCAGTTTGAACCGCTGGCAAGCCTGCCGCCGCACGTTTTGCTGTCCCGCAACCACAAGTTTGCGCGGCGGACATCGATCGACCTGAGCGAACTCGCGGATGAACCCATGGTCATTCTGGATCTGCCGCAAAGCCGTGAGTATTTCGTCTCTTTGTTCGAGAGCAAAAACCTGGCGCCGAGGATTGTGGCGCGCGCGGCGAACCAGGAAGTTGTGCGCACAATGGTCGCCAATAATTACGGCTTCACGATTTCAAACGTTCGACCGAGAAACCTCACCGCTCTGGACGGGCGCAAACTTGTGTCGATCAGGCTGGCAGGCGAGCACACACCGATGCAAATAGGGATTTCCACTTTGGCCCAGGAACGCAAGCCGATGATCCTGACGGTTTTTGAGCAGCACTGTCGCAGCATGATCACGGATGCAGGTATTCCGGGCATGACACTAGGGGAAAATGATGGCGCGTGATTCACGATACGATGTGCTGTTTGAACCGGTTCGCATAGGGCCGGTGACAGCCAAGAACCGTTTCTACCAGGTGCCGCATTGCAATGGCGGCGGCTATCGCGACCCGTCAGCAGTCGCTGCCATGCGCGGTAGCAAGGCCGAAGGCGGCTGGGGTGTCATTTTCACCGAACAGTGTGAAATGCACCACACGTCAGAAATCACGCCGTACATCGAACTGCGTTTGTGGGATGATGAGGACATTCCGCAACTGGCCAAAATGGCCGGACGCATGAAGGAATACGGTGCACTGGCGGGCATTCAGCTGGCTTATTCCGGGATCAATGGTCCCAACCTCTATACCAAGGAGGTGCCGTTGGCGCCAACTGCCCTGCCCATACGCACCTTTACCAATGACCCGGTCCAGGCGCGTGCCATGGACAAGCAGGATATCCGCGATTTGCGGCGTTGGTTCGTCAAGGCAATGGAACGCTCGCGAACTGCCGGGTTCGACCTGGTGTGCCTGTATGGAGCGCATGGTTTCGGGGTTTTTCAGCACTTCCTGTCGCGCGCGACCAACCAACGCAGCGACGAGTATGGCGGCAGCCTGGAAAACCGGGCCCGGTTGGTTCGTGAAGTGGTCGAAGATGCCCGCAACACGGTCGGTGCCAGCATGGGCATCACCTTGCGCCTGTCTCTCGATGAGATGATCGGTGACCTGGGGTTTGCCAATTCGGAGGTGCGGGACTTTATCGAAATGCACAAGGATTTGCCGGACCTGTGGGATCTTGCGCACGGCGCCTGGGAAGACTGTTCCGGCCCGTCCCGCTTCAAGGAAGAAGCGGCCCAGCAGGATTTGATACAAGGCATCAAGCAGCTCACGAGCAAACCGGTTGTGGGTGTCGGCCGGTTCACCTCACCTGATGTTATGGTCCGGCAGATCAATACAGGTCTGCTGGACCTGATCGGTTGCGCCAGGCCCTCGATCGCTGATCCGTTTCTGCCCAGGAAGGTTGAAGAAGGCCGCATTGAGGATATCCGCGAGTGCATCGGCTGCAATATTTGCATCACCGGCGACATGACAATGTCGATATCCCGCTGCACCCAAAACCCGACTTTCATGGAGGAATGGCGAAAGGGCTGGCATCCGGAGAAAATGCAGGCCAAGGGGGCATCACACAAGGTGCTTGTCGTGGGTGCCGGCCCGGCTGGGCTGGAAGCCGCTCATGCTCTTGCCAGGCGTGGCTATGAGGTAGCGCTTGCCGAGGCAGGCAGCGAACTGGGAGGGCGCGTTACCCTGGAAAGCAAGTTGCCGGGCCTTGCTGCCTGGGGCAGGGTGCGCGACTATCGTGAGTATCAGCTGTCGCAAATGGGAAATGTCGAAACCTACCTGGAAAGCGAACTATCCCAGCGCGACATCCTGGAATTCGGCTTTGACAATGTTGCAATAGCAACCGGTTCCGTATGGCGTCGCGATGGTGTTGCTCGCCATCATGTGGTGCCGATGCCGATTGATGCCGGCATGGCTGTGTTCACTCCCGACGACCTGATGGCCGGTAATGTTCCGGCTGGAGATGTCGTGCTTTATGATGACGACCATTACTATATGGGAGGCGTTCTGGCTGAATTGCTGGTGCAAAACGGAGCCAAGGTCACGCTGGTTACGCCATCTGCCTTTGTGTCCGACTGGACCAACAATACCCTTGAACAGGCAGCTATTCACAAGCGCCTGGTTGAAATGGGAGTCTCGATCCAGCTCAACCGTGGCGTGCGTACTGTTGCGGCTGATCATGTTGTCACGGAGTGTGTTTACACGGGGCAAACGGAAACTCTGGCGGCGACGAGCATTGTGCTGGTCACCTCACGGCTGGCAACAGATGACCTGTGGCGCGCATTGCTGGAGCAAAAAGAAGACTGGCCGGACGCCGGCATTGCAACAGTAAAGGTCATCGGTGACGCGCAAGCCCCAGGACCGATCGCATGGGCTACCTATGCCGGTCACCGGTATGCGCGTGAATTGGATATGCCTGACATTGGTGACGCTTTGCCGTTCCGCAGGGAAATTGCTGGTCTTTCTCCGGATTGACCCTAAAGGAAAGTCTCTGACAAGAACGGCTTTCCGGTGTGTCAGCCTTTGGGGAAATAGTCCTCAAAACGGCTCTCGCGATAGACATCCGCTGTACAACAGTGCAGGCCGCCGCCGAATGCGTAGGCATCACGCAGCTCCACCTCCACCACCTCCAGCCCCAGCTTGTCAAACTGTTCGGCCTGATAGACTTCCGATTTTTCGACGCACACGGTCTTGGGATCGAGAACCAGGACGTTCATGCTGAGCCAGGTGGATGAGTAGCACAGTGGCGGCGGAGAATTGTGGGCCGGTTGCGCAGCGTCGATAATTTCCCAACCGTTGCGATGAAAGAACTTGCGTTGATCATCCGGCAGGCGGCGGTTGGGATTGTTGAGGATCAGACCCGGCCGGACAGGTGTAAACGTGGCATCGATGTGGATGGGGTAGGGATCGCCCGGGAAGTTCACCGCGTGAACCCGATGGTCAGGAAAGTGCCGACGCAACCACTCTATGCCCTTCAGGTTGGTCGTGAAGCCGTGCTGCACGACCAGATCCTTGCCCATCCGCAATACGTCGGCCGCGTCGAACAGCGGCTCTTCCTCGGTGGTGACAAAATACCTGTTTGC
>CAJICM010000131.1_pt1 | contig 13200 bp, 13 predicted proteins | sample 9199691 | NCBI WGS metagenome assembly CAJICM01 (sample SAMEA7708338, study PRJEB35096) | sediment metagenome | biome: marine neritic benthic zone biome [ENVO:01000025]; feature: sediment [ENVO:00002007]; material: shallow marine sediment [ENVO:03000034] sea grass bed [ENVO_01000059] ...
GAACATGTGGTGGAATGCGGCCTGGCCATGATCCCGTCACTGTCACGCGCCCGGGTTTTGCGTTCTTGGGGTGGCATCATGGACATGTCGATGGATGGCTCACCGATCATCGACAAGACCGATATCGACAATCTCTACCTGAATGCCGGCTGGTGTTATGGCGGCTTCAAGGCGACGCCGGCGTCCGGCTGGTGCTTTGCCCACACAATCGCCAATGATGCCCCGCACGAGCTGAACTCGCAGATGCGTCTGGACCGGTTCCGCACCGGCTATGTAATGGATGAAACCGCGCACGGTGCGCAGGCAAACCTGCACTGAGGGGACCAAGATATGGCTTACCTGATCAACTGCCCCCACTGCGGCCAGCGCACCACGGACGAGTTTTACATCAAGGGCGATGCCTCAAAGCAGCGTCCCGGCGCTATCGGTGACGACACAATGAACCGGTGGCATGACTATGTGCACATTCGCGACAATGTGCGCGGGCGCACGGCAGAACACTGGCACCACACCGGAGGCTGCCGGCAGTGGCTGGTGGTCGAGCGCGACACGTTGAGCCATGAGGTTTACGCCGTTACGCCTGCAAACCGCTGGAAACCCGGAAAGTCGTCTGCAACACCGGCACCCAAGGCAACTGCACGAAAGTCGCCAGCGCGCAAGACGACCGCTCGCAAAACAGCACGGGGGGCAAGGAAATGACCTCGTTCCGTTTTGATACCGGCGGTCTCGTTGACCGCAGTTCGGTAATTGACTTCAGCTTCGACGGCAAACAGATGCAGGGCCATGCCGGCGACACGCTGGCGTCTGCCCTGTTGGCAAACGGCCAGTTGCTTATGGGCCGGTCGTTCAAGTATCACCGGCCTCGTTCGGTCATCACCGCAGGCGCGGCTGAACCCAATGCGCTGGTGGAAATCGGTGAAGGCGGGCGGCTGGAGCCCAACACCCGCGCCACCATGCAGGAACTTTATGACGGGCTGATTGCCAAGAGCCAGAACCGCTGGCCAAGCCTGGATCGCGATTTGGGGGCGATCAACTCGATTGCGTCAGCCTTTTTCGTGGCCGGTTTTTACTACAAGACCTTCATGTGGCCGAAAAAATTCTGGGAAGCCGTTTACGAACCGATCATAAGACGCGCCGCCGGCCTCGGGCACCTCAGTCATCAAGACGATCCGGACCGCTATGAAAAGTGCTATGCCCATTGCGACGTGCTGGTTGTTGGATCAGGACCTGCCGGCGTGATGGCTGCGCTTGCCGCGGCGCGCACCGGCGCCACCGTGATCCTGGCGGATGAACATGCCAGATGCGGCGGGTCGCTGCTACGCGAACGCGAGGAGATTGCCGGCCAGCCGGGCCATGAATGGGCTGCCGACACCCTGGCTCAACTTGCTGCCCTGGACAATGTCACCATCATGGCGCGCACAACCGTCATCGGCGCCTATGACCAGTGTGTGTTCGGGGCGCTTGAGCGGGTGCAGAAACATGTGGCCCTGCCGGACCATGACGTACCGGTGGAAAAACTGTGGCGCATCATGGCAAAGGCCTGCGTCATGGCAACCGGTGCAGAAGAACGCCCGATCGTTTTTGGCGGCAATGACCGGCCCGGCGTAATGACCGCGTCTGCCATGCGTGCCTATGCCAACCAGTTTGGCGTTGCAGCCGGCCGGTCGGCCTGTGTGTTCACGGCATCCGATTCCGGCTACCGAACGGCACTCGACATGCAAGCCCATGGTGTGCATGTGGAAGCCATCATCGATGCTCGCAGCGATGCACCGGACATCGACAGCAACGGAGTGCCGGTGCTACGCGGTGCGGTGGTGACCAATGTGGACGGTGGCAAGCGCGGCATGAAGGCGATCGAGATTGACCGCGGCCGCGGACACGAACACATCCCCTGTCAATCGCTGGCAATGTCCGGCGGCTGGAGCCCGGTTGTCCACCTGGCGTGCCATCGCGGCGCCCGGCCAGCATGGGACGGGGATCTTTGCTGTTTCATGCCACCGCAGAACGATCCGGCGATCATGGCGTCAGGCTCGGCCAATGCCATCTGGTCGTTGAGCGACTGTCTTGCAGATGGAGCCCGGCGAGGCGAACAGGCAGCCAGGCAGGTTGGATTCAAGGCAATGAAAACCCCGGTGCCGAAAGCCCGGGACGAGGCATCGTACGGCACAAGCCCCGTCTGGTGGATCAAGCAGTCGACCGGCAAGCCGTTTGTCGATTACCAGAACGACGTGACGGCCAGAGACCTGCCGCTGGCAGCCCGCGAAGGCTATGATCATGTCGAACTGGCCAAACGCTATACCACCTCCGGTATGGCCACCGACCAGGGCAAGCTGGGCAATGTCAACGCCATCGGCATTCTGGCGGACACCACCGGCAAGGGCATCGACGAGATCGGCACCACCACCTTCCGGCCATTCTATACGCCGGTGTCTTTCGGTGCGCTGGGCGGCCAGCATGTGGGCGAGCATTTCCGCCCGGTACGCATGTCGCCCTTGCACAACTGGGCAGCCGACCTGGGCGCGGAGTTTGTCGAGACCGGGCTGTGGTATCGCTCAAGCTGGTTCCCTGAGAAAGGCGACGACTGGCTGGCGGCGATGACGCGCGAAGTGCTCAACACAAGGGCCAATGTCGGTATTTGCGATGTCTCGACGCTTGGCAAGATCGAGATCAAGGGCAAGGATGCCACCGAGTTCATCAACCGGCTGTATTCCAACGCGTTTGCCAAGCTGCCGGTCGGCAAGGCACGTTATGGCCTGATGTTGCGCGAAGACGGTTTCGTGGGTGACGACGGCACCACGAGCAGGTTGTCAGAGAACCACTATTTCATGACCACCACGACAGGTCATGCGGCAGAATCAATGCGCGACATCGAGTTTGCCCACCAGGCACTGTGGCCCGAACTTGATGTGCAATACACATCGGTATCGGATCAATGGGCACAAATGGCCATTGCGGGGCCTAGGGCGCGTGACGTGTTGGCCAAGATCGTGGATATCGACATTTCCAACGAGGCGTTCGGGTTTCTGGCAGCCCGCCAGGTCAAGTTACTCGGCTGCATTCCCGCCATGCTGTTTCGGATCTCGTTTTCCGGCGAGCTGGCCTATGAGCTGGCGGTGCCGGCAGGCCATGGCGAGGCAGTCGCAAAAGCCATCATGCATGCAGGTGAGCCTTTCGGCATTGGGCCCTACGGTCTTGAGGCGCTCAGCGCAATGCGTATCGAAAAGGGCTTTGTCACCCACAACGAGATCAATGGCCGGGTGACGGCGGGCGATGTCGGGCTCGGCAGGATGCTGTCGAAAAAGAAAGACTATATCGGCCGCATGATGAGTGAACGCGCCGGCCTCAATGATCCGGAACGCGAGCAGCTGGTAGGGGTCAAACCGCTTGACCCGGATTTGCGGTTCCGGGCCGGAAGCCATCTGGTCAATCCGGGCGACACGGCCAGCCTGAAGACAGACCAGGGCTATGTCTCTTCCGTTGCCTATTCGCCGATGCTGGAGAGTTGGGTAGGGCTGGGCATGCTGAAACGCGGCCGCGAACGGCATGGCGAAAGGATCATGCTGTGGGACGGCCTGCGAGAGGTTGAGATAGAGGCAAACGTCTGCGATCCCGTTTTCTATGATCCGGCACAGGAGAAGGCCCATGGCTGAGCCAATGACACAGGTTTCTGCACTGGATGATGTGATTGTGCCCGGCCGTTTCGGCCGCTCGCTGCCGGAGGGGCCCGGTGTGTCACTCAGCCTGGTTCACCCTTGCGAGGTGGTGTCGCTGATCGCTGCCAAGGGCAAGACCCGCGCACTAGCCGCGGCCATCAAGAAAGATTTTGGCCTGGACCTGCCCGGCATGGGCGCATCCGCTTCAGCCCGCGGCATCAACCTGCACGCCACCGCGCCGGAGCAATGGCTGGCCGTGGCCCCAGGTGCGGCTGCCGATAGCATAGCCGGCAGACTGGACAAGAAGCTGGGCGCACTGGCCATGATCACCGATCAGTCGCACGGACGCACGGTCATGCACCTGCAGGGGCCGCGGTCGCGCGATGTGCTGGCCAAGGGCACGGCTGTGGATTTGCGGCGCTCCTCGTTCACGCCGGGATCATGTGCCTCCACCCAGATCGGTCATGTCGGGGTGATGATCGCCTGCACAGAGAAAGACAGCTTCGAGCTGAGCGTGTTGCGCAGTTTTGCGGAAGGCTTCTGGCTGGGGCTGAGCGAGCTGGCGCTGGAGTGGGGTTACGAGGTCCGCTAAAAATTTGCGCCCGATTTCCGGCAGGGAGGGACCGGAAGATCGGGCGCTTCAGACCTTGACGTACGTTGCTCAGGTCCGGCGACGGGAAGTGTTCTTATTTGTGATTGCCCCGGTGTTGGGCAGGGATGGGAGAGCAATCAGTTTTTTCTTTCATCGCCATTTCGTTGGGATCAAAACCTAGGCCAACTGGAAGCCGCAGAATGTGCGAATAATCACATTGCGGGAAATTTGTTTTCCGGTTGTTTGTGCGAGCTGTTTTGTGCTCCGGGCCGTTCATCAGACAGGCAGCACGATGATACGATGAGATTGTCGAGGTTTCAGGTGTAGATCCGCAGGGTTATCTGATCTGGATGGACCGGATATAGTCGACCAGGGCTTCTATCTTTTGCCGTGCAGCAGCGTCGTTTGTATTTTCCTTGTCTCCGCGCGTCTGTGGGCCTTTGACAAAGCCGAACTGCTTGCCCCAGATCGGCATTTCGCGTTCCCCGTGCGCTGCCAGGGATTTGCGTCCGTCAATCACCTCTATCAGGAAACGTTCCGGGAAATACCCCGCACTGTAGCGATCCGCGAGATCGTTGAGCGCCGGCGCCGTCCTGTCAAGTGATGCCGCCAGCGGTCCGTTGCCGTCGCCGGACATGCCATGGCATGGCGCGCAGCTTGACCGGAATAGGCTGGCAGCATCGAAGTTCTGCTTGTTCGTCGAATTGGGTGCAAACCATGAATCGAAATTCTGCTGGTTTTCAGCACCTGCAACGCCGCTGTGGCCCGGATACCAGAAAACGGCAGCAGCCAGAACCAGAATCTTGAAGTTGCAGGACATGCAATGAGTCTATTCGTCCTTCAGGCTGAGAATAAAGGCGATGACGTTGTCCAGGTCCGCCGGTGCAATCATCAGGCCTGGCATTTCTGGATGAGAGGACAGCAACCAGGAAGACAGCGACGTCCTCGAAATCCCCGGGGTGTTTGCGATTACATAGAACGCAGGTGCGCCGGTGGCGGTGTTCATCGGATTACGCGCCGTGATATCGTGGCATTCTTGACAGCGCTGCTGTGCATATGTCAGGCCCGCGTCCATGTCGCCCAGCCCTGCCGCGCCCACGTTGGAGGCGACATTCAGCTGGCCATAAATTGCCAGCGCTGCCACCAGGCCTGCCTTCAGGGGTTTTTTCACCAGTGCCTCACTCACGCCACCATCTACTTCACCTGCAGGCCGTTGAGATACAGCAGCAACTCGAGCTCAATTGCGCGAGCAACGAACTGATCGTAGTCTTTGGTCAACAGTTGACCCCAGACCGGCATCTCCCGGTTGCCGTGCACTTCGACCATGTCCCGGCCGTCAATCATCGCCAGCACGCGCAAGAAGGGGAAATTACCGCCATTGTTCTTTGCCAGCACCGTCAGGTCGGGCGGCGGCGTCTTGAGCATGCTTGACATCGGACCATCACCGCGGGCCTCTTCGCCATGGCACACTGCACACAACCGGTAGAATTCATAGGCACCGGATATCTTGCCCTTTTCCATGGGACTTTCCGGATCATAGACCGTATCCGATTCTTCTTCAGCCGATGAGGTGGCCGCCCCGGTATCCGCCTCTTGCGCAGCGTGCGCCGGTAGCCACAGTATCGACAACAGGCCAACCACACTCATCAGACACGATACACGCTTCATCAATTTGTCTTCCTCACCCGAGTGGGATTTCCAGTTTGAGTGAATTGCCAAACCTGGCTTTGCAGCCGACCCGGATAAGGCCAGCGATTGCGGTGATTGTCATTGATGTCGATCAAGCAGGTCAAGTCCGTTTCGCTTTCGGAAATTTCAGGTAAACTCGGCCCAATCAGCAACCTACGAAAGGACATGTCATGAGCGAGGATCTGAACCTGACCGGAAGGTGCATGTGTGGCGCGGTGACGTTTTCCGCGACCGCCAGAAAACCCAGTGTGGTGGCGTGTCATTGCGACATGTGCCGGCGCTGGTCGGCAGGGCCGTTCATGGCGGTCAGTTGCCAGACGGTGAATTTCGACGGCGAGGACAATGTCAGCCGGATCAGCTCATCCGACTGGGCCGAACGGGGGTTCTGCAACAGGTGCGGCTCCAACCTGTTCTACCATGTTGTAAAGAGCAGTGATTACCAGGTAGCCGCCGGCCTGTTCGACGACCAGTCACAGATGCGCCTGTCGCTGCAGGTGTTCACCGATTTCAAACCATCTTTCTATGAATTTTCGAACCAGACGAGAATGATGACCGGCGAGGAGGTTATTGCCCTGTTCGCGCCGCCTGCAAAGTGAGGCATCGGCCGCTGTACTAAAGTCTAGTGTGCGAGATGGTCTATCAGCAACCTGGTCAAACCACCTTTGGGTGCGTTGTGCGGCCACACGGCGAACACGCCAATGTCTTCAGCCATCCAGTCAGGCAGAACATACTCGAGAATGCCGGCTCTTTCATCGTTTTCAGCAAGAAAGTCAGGCACCAGTGCCAAGCCGGCGCCGCAGCGGGCAAACTGGTAAAGCGCATATGCTTCATTGACACTGATGCGGGACGCAGGTTTCAAGGTGATGGCCTTGTGGCCGGCTTTTTTGAAAATTGTTTTCCTGTTGCCCACGGGAGAAAACTCAAGCCAGTCCCAGTCTCCCAGATCGCGTGGCGACAAGGGTTTCGGACGGGATCTGAAATAGTCTCTCGAAGCGACAAGGCGACGCTTCACACTGCTGAGCTTGCGGGCAATCAGCGCACTGTCCTTGAGCCAGCCCATGCGTATGGCCAGGTCAAAGCCATCGCCGATCAGGCTCTTGCGGGTATCGGAAAAATCAACCGACAGCTGCACATTGCGATGGGCGGTCGAAAAATCTGCCAGTTGCCCGACCAGTTGCGAATGCGCCATGACCGCCGGCATTGTGATGCGCAGCTCGCCGGACGGCACCGGGACCTGGTCGGAAACCGATCGCAAGCCGTCTTCCGCCGCCTCCACCATCATGCGGGCGGAGGCCAGCAACCGTTCACCGTCGCGGGTCAGCGACAGGTCACGGGTTGAACGATAGATAAGTGCGGTACCGAGGGTCTGCTCCAGTTGCGATATCTGCTGACTGACAACAGACGGCGAAAGCTTAAGCGCCTTTGCCGCGGCGCGGAACGAACCGTGGTCAATAGTCCTGACGAAAATCGCCATCTGGCGGAGTTGATTCAGCATGCAAATTTTCCGAACAGTGAATTTTGATTATTCTATCTTATCATCTAATTGGCATTCGTCCATGTTGTGCACACAGGACGTTTCACCGGAACGGTCTGGTGAACAAATCCAGCAAACAAGGAGACACGAGATGACGAAATTCAATGTGTTACTGGCCGCAACGGCACTGTTGATCGCACCGATGACCGGCGCTGCCCTGGCAGACGACAAGCCGCTGGTGCAGAAATTCTATGACTTCCTGAGCAACCCGACATCTGCTCAGCACGCTGACGCCCTGAAGTCGGCCGTTGCCGCCGACTGGGAAAGCATCGGCGGCTATTCTGGCAAGATCAAAAGCCGGGACGCGTTTGTTGGCCAGGTTGGCGGGTTCGGCAAGCTGATCCCGGACATGAACTGGGCGGTGGAGGAAATGATCCAGGCAGGCGACCGTGTTGTGGTGCGCGGCCGGGCAACGGGCACGCCGGCCGGTCCGATGTTCGGTGTTGACGGCAAGGGCAAAAGCTTTGACATCATGTCAATTGACATCCACACCATCGAGGGCGGCAAGATTGTCCGCACCTATCATGTGGAGGACTGGGCCGGCGCCCTGCGTCAGCTCAAGGCCAAATAGGGTCAGGCCCCCTCGGTAGCACCGCATGAGCCGGGTGAGGCAATCGCCCGGCACGTCCAGCAAGAAGGAACACCACCGATGAGCAAACGCTACAGTTTCGTACCGCCGAAGGGAGGCACAAACTACGAATGGTCGGCTGATCATACGTTTGTGAAAGTCTCGGCGGGCGACACGGATGGTCACTACACCTTGATGGAGGACAATCTGAAGTCGACATTCGCCCTGGGTCTGCACCGGCACGATGAACATGCCGAGACTTTCTACATTCTTGACGGCAGTCTGGATTTTTTCGTGGGCGGCGACTGGATGACGGCCAAGACCGGAAGCTGCCTGCACATCCCGCCGGGCGTGCCGCACGCCTGCACGGTGACGGAGGGAAGCGAGCCTGCGCGCATGTTGATGATCTTCCAGCCGGCAGGCTTTGACCTGTTTCTGGCAGAGCTTGGCGATATGAACGAGGACGAGCTAAACGACCCGGCAAAGATGGAAGCGCTGTCGAAGAAGTACGACATCATCACCATGGGCGGGGTGCCGGAGCGGGACTGATCCATTGTTCGCGCGGGCAAACCCGACTGTCACAACGTTGCTTCGTGTGTGTCGTTCAGCAACTCGCAATAGCGCGCGGGCGCAACATTTCCACCGGTGGTGAACACGGCAACCGTCCTGTCGGTTATGTCAACCCGCCGGTTGAGGACGGCGGCGATGCCAACGGCTGCGCCCGGTTCAATGACGATCTTGAACCTGTCGAAGGCAAATCGCATGGCTTCGCGGACCTCATCGTCGCCGGCGACCAGTCCGCCCGCCAGCAGCTTTCGATTGATCTCAAAAGTATGTTGGTTTGGCGTGGGCGTCATGATGGAATCGCAGATGGTCCGCCGGCCTTTGGGGTTCGAAACCCGCTCGCCGGCAAGCAGGGAGCGGCGGGTGTCGTCGAACAGCTCAGGCTCAACGGCAAAAACCTGTGTGGCCGGGCTCAGTTCATGCATCACGAAGGCCGTTGCAGCCGTCAATCCACCGCCACCGCAAGGCACAAGAACCGCGTCGAGAGTGGCATTTGCCTCCTGTACTTGCTGAAGCAGTTCAAGCGATGCCGTACCCGCCCCGGCAAGAACCCGGACATCACCACTTGGCGGAACAATTATCCGCCGGGTCTCCTGCTGCAAGCGCGCGACAACCTGGTTGCTGTCCTCCCTGTCGCGGTCAAACGTCACCACGTCTGCCCCCAGGGCCTTGGTGCTTGCGATCTTCGCAGCGGGCGTGTCCGCCGGCATGACGATCATGGCGGTGGTATCGACCAGCCTGGCGGCAAGCGCCAGGCCTTGCGCATGATTGCCGGAGGAATAGGTGATGGCGCCGCGCTGTTTTTCCTTGGCAGACATGTGCCGCAGGCGATTGTAGGCGCCGCGGATCTTGAACGCTCCGGTTCTCTGGGCGTGTTCAGCCTTGATCAGCAGTCGGCCACCAAGCTCGGTGTTGACGTCCGGGTTTTCCAGCAGCGGCGTGCGCGTCACCACGCCGACGAGCGCCTGTGCGGCTTCTTTGATGGCGTCAATGGTGATCGGCCCGGTGTCCAGGTCTGGCAAGGTATGTCCCAATCACCCGGTTTTCCGGGAACAGTGGTGGTTTTTTGTATTGCAGACTGCAGGCTATTTGCTGTCATCGGACAAACCGGGTCAAGACCGGGTGCGGCTGTCGGCAAAAATCCGGGAATGAGTCCAGCCATGGTATAAACCCGTTGGTTGCGGTTTTCTTTGCCCGATTTCTGTCGGAAGATGGCGCATGCGCACAGCGGAGTGAGGCATGAGCACAGCATTTGATTTTGACACAGTGGTTGACCGGCGCGAAGTGCCGGCCCTGAAGGTGCACCCGATGGTGTTGGGCAAGGATGGCGCTGATCTGTTCCCGGCAGGCGTTGCCGACATGGACTTTCGCGTTGCCGCACCCATCATCGAGGCCATGCGGCGAAGAGTTGATCACGGGATATTCGGCTACGAGACCGTACCGCCGGGCCTGATACCGGCACTGACCGGCTGGCTGGAAAACCGCCACGGATGGCGCGTGGACCAAAGCCACATATTGCGGGCGCCCAACGTGCTGAACAGCCTGGCCATTGCGGCTTCGCTGTTTTCAGCAGAAGGCGACGGCATTATCGTGCAACCGCCTGTGTTCTTCGACTTTTTCGACATTATCCGGGAGAACAAGCGCACCCTTGTCGAAAATCCGCTGGTCCTGAAGGATGGCCGATATGAGATGGATTTCGCCGGCCTGGAGCGGCTGGCATCTGAGCCCCGCAACAGGATTGTGTTCCTGTGCAATCCCCACAATCCGGTCGGCCGTGTCTGGACGAAACGTGAGCTGATGCAGCTTGGTGATATCTGCGCCAGGCACGGTGTTCTGGTAGTTTCCGATGAACTGCATGGCGACATTACCTTTTCAGGCCACAGCTATACCCCGTTTGCCTCGATCGGACCGGACCATGCGCAAAACGCAGTTACATTTCTCTCGCCAGCCAAGAGCTTCAATATTGCGGGGTGCTGCTGGTCGTTCAGTGTCATCGCGGACGACCATCGCCGAAAGGCCTTTCAGGCTGAAAACAGCCGTCTGTCGGTTAACAAGAACAACGCTTTTTCCAGTGTTGCCATGGAAGCAGCCTACCGCGACGGCGGGCCGTGGCTCGATGCCGTGGTGCAGTATCTGCAGGGTAATCTTGATCTGGTACGGGTGCGTCTTCAGCAGATGCCGCAGGTTGACCTGATTGAACCGGACGGCACATTTCTGTTGTGGCTGGATTTTCGCAGATTGCAGAAAACACCCGATGAACTGACGGCATTCCTGAGGACCAAAGCCGGCTGGGCGGCCACCCGCGGCATCGCCTTTGGCGAACAGGGAGCCGGATTTGCCAGGGTGAACATTGCCTGTGCGCGCAGCAGGTTGTCAAAAGCACTGGATCAGTTGTCTGCAGCTTTGAGCTGAGACCTGGGCGCTGCACGGACAACCGGCAGCGCAAAAGTTTTGCGCCCGATGTCCGGCAGGGAGGGGACCGGAGGATCGGGCGCTTGTGACCTTGAAGTGCGGCGTTCAGGTCTGGCGATTTTCAGTGTTCTTATTGTGGGTTGCCTGGTGTTTGCAGGGGAGGAGGGGGCAACCGTTTGTTATTCATCGCCTTGTTGTTGAAGATGACTATAGGGCATTGGAGAGCCGGTGAATGTGCAATTCGTCACATTGCGAGCTTGGTTGGAGCCCTTAGCGTTCGGGATTTTTTTGAACCGACCACCAAAAGCGGGCGAGATCATTGATTAGTCTCCCCGTATAGAAGTAGCCTTATGCGTTAATACCAGCAGGAGTTATTTTCCTCAAACTGACAGGAAGCAGAAATGAAACACAAAGCAATGAAAATCGGGAGCCTGACACTGGCTCTAGGTGTCGCATTCGCCGCCGGTTGGCAGTTTGGTCATACTGGTAAACTGGTATCTCCAATCACCAATGCCGAGGCAGCGGGCGGCCTGGTCCCCGGCCCCAATTCCATTGCGCCTGACCGTTACGTTTACTATCCCGGGACTGAAGTCCTGGCCAAGGACGAGGTTCGCGTCATTGCCTGCGGAACCGGCATGCCGGACGCGCGCCGTGGTCAGGCGGCTGCCTGCTTCCTGTTCGAGTTCGGCAACGGCGAAAAAATAATCTTCGACATAGGCACGGGGTCGATGCGCAATCTCAACGCGCTTATGATCCCTGCCGAGTTTCTGACCAAGGTTTTCATCAGCCATCTTCACACTGATCACTGGGGCGACCTGGACTCGCTTTGGGCAGGAGGCTGGACGGCGGGACGTCCGGTACCACTGGAAATCTGGGGACCGAGTGGCGAGACCAAGGAGATGGGCACCGCTTATGCGATCGATGGTTTCTTGCGAGCATTCAACTGGGACTATCAGACACGTGCTTTCAAGATTACGCCGGTGCCCGGCAATATCACGGTGAACGAATTCGACTACAAAGCCGTAAATCAGGTTGTCTATGACAAGGACGGCATCGTGATCCGGTCCATACCGGCTATACATGCTGGTGATGGCCCGGTGAGCTTCATTATCGAGTACGCTGGCATGAAGCTGGTCTTCGGCGGCGATACCTCACCCAACAAATGGTTTGTGCAACACACCAAGGATGCCGATTTCGTGATCCATGAGGCTTTTGCGACGCCGGAGTTCTTCGTGAAGGATTATGGTCAACCTCCGCAACTTGCCTGGCGCGCGTGCTGCGAATTTCATACTTCAGGACCCTCGTTCGGCAAAATCATGAGCGAGGTCAAGCCGCGTCATGCGGTGGCCTATCACAGCATGGAAGAAGCACTCGAGGGGGTTCGAGACGGTATCCGCGAAACCTATGACGGTCCACTTTCCATGGCAGTGGACAATATGGTGTGGAATATCACAAAGGACAAAATCACCGAGCGCATGGCTGTCTCGCCGGACCGTGCCAGCGGCGTACCCGGTCCTACCCGCCAGCCGCCACCGGAAAAAGGTCGTCCGGATCCGATAACTGACTTCATCAAGGCCGGCGAATGGGGTCCCGGTTTCAATGCCCAGAACAAGATGCTCGATGAACACGCCGAAAAGTACAAACTGCAGGATCAGGACTGGCGTCCTGCCAAGCCGTGGTACAAACAGGATCAGTGACTTGCTCAGTGGGAGTATCTACCAAAAGTCATCGTGATCTAGCATATTGGAAACGAGCATCTTTATCCGACCGTCGGGGACAGCACCCTGCCGCACAAGCTCCATGTCGGGCGGGAGGGTTTGTCCGTGGATCATCCAGTATATGGACGCTGTGAGCCTTACATAGAGGCAAGCTCATCTTGCAGAAACTCCCGCAACCTGTTTGGCAGGGCGCGATAGCGAGCCTGCTGTGTTCCGAGCTTGCCGACTACCGCTTCAGCCAACGGCATCACCCGCCGTTCAATAAAATCAGCCTGCGCTGCGTGCAGGTTGGCGACGGCCTCGAAATCTGCCTCGTTGGCGTGTTCCTGGGCGGTGAGGAACTGCAGAAACTCCAGCATCACCGACAGATGATCCGGCAGTTCGCCACCGTCGCGGCGTTTCAGGCCGAAATGGTCGTACCACCTGATCAGCTCCTGGTAGAGATCGGTCTGGTCGCGGTCTGTGTGGGC
>CAJICM010000013.1_pt1 | contig 13082 bp, 10 predicted proteins | sample 9199691 | NCBI WGS metagenome assembly CAJICM01 (sample SAMEA7708338, study PRJEB35096) | sediment metagenome | biome: marine neritic benthic zone biome [ENVO:01000025]; feature: sediment [ENVO:00002007]; material: shallow marine sediment [ENVO:03000034] sea grass bed [ENVO_01000059] ...
CAGTTCCAGGCCAAGCTGGGCGCGGATGCGGACTGGCGGGCAGATGTTGAGCGCCTGATCAAGGTGCGCGAGGCGGTCGGTCAGGGTCCGTTGGTCTACGGTGACTGGAACTGCGGTGCATCGCGGCTGGATGCAACCCGTGTGGGCCGTGCGGTTGCCCATCTCGACATCATGCTGGAACAGCCATGCAGGACCATCGAAGACTGCGCTGCCGTGCGCAGTGCCACTGGTTTGCCCATGAAGATGGATGAATGTGCTCGCGATACGGCATCCCTGCTGAAAGCCCACGAGCTGGGTTGCATGGATGCATTGGCAGTCAAATTGTCGAAATTCGGAGGTCTGAGCGCGGCGCGGCGCGCGCGCGATCTATGCCTGCATCTGGGTGCAAAAATGTGTGTTGAAGACACCTGGGGTTCCGATGTTACAACTGCAGCCCTGTTGCATCTGGGTGCTGCGACCAATCCGGCAAACCTGATGAATGTGTGCGATCTGTCAGGTTACGTCTCCCCCCGGCTGGACGAAACTGCGCCAGTCCGCAAGGATGGCCGAGTTGCACCGCCTGAAGATATTGGTCTGGGCGTAGCACCTGATCCCGATCGCCTGGGCCCGCCGGTTATCGAACTAAGCTAGGAGTATGATCATGAAGTCGCAAGCCAGCTGGATTGACCGGGCCAACGCCGTACTGCCCGCCGGCGGATTTGGTAATTTTGACCCCGGCATAATCATTCGCGAAGGCAAGGGCGCCCGGGTGTGGGACGAAGACGGCAATGAATATGTTGATTATCTGATTGGGTCAGGTCCCATGTTGCTTGGCCATGGTCACCCGGAAGTGCTCGAGGCGGTTCAGGAGCAGTTGCCCAGGGGCATGACGTTTTTTGCCAACAACGCCGCGGGAATTGAACTGGCCGAACAGATTTGCGACGCAATGGCGTGCGGCGAGCAGGTTCGCTATGTGACATCCGGCGGCGAGGCGGACATGTACGCCATGCGGCTGGCGCGCGCCTTCACCGGTCGTGACAAGATCATGAAGTTCGAGGGCGGCTACCACGGCATGTCCGCCGAGGCACAGATGAGCCTGGCACCTGAAAAGCTGACCAATTTTCCTGTCGCAGTGCCGGATTCTGCCGGCATACCGACCGGCGTGCGCGATGAAATGCTGGTGGCTCCATTCAACGATATCGAGTTTGCCCGCTCGCTGATTGCCGAGCACGGCCACGAGATAGCAGGTATCATTATCGAACCGTTGCAGCGCGTCATTCCGCCGGCGCCGGGATTTCTGCAGGCGCTACGCGAGGAATGTGACAGGTACGGTATTGTGCTGGTGTTCGACGAGATCGTAACGGGATTCCGGTTCGCCTATGGCGGCGCACAGGAGCTCTACGGCGTTACACCGGATGTGTGCACTCTCGGCAAGATCATTGGCGGAGGCTTTCCGTTGGCTGCCATTGCCGGCAAGGCGGACATCATGGCGCACTTCGACAAGGCCAAGGTGGGTGCGGAAGGTTTTCTGATGCAGCTCGGCACCTTGAGCGGCAATCCGGTCGCGGCGGTTGCCGGCATGAAAACCATGGAAGTCCTGCGCCGTCCAGGCCAGTACGACAAGTTGCGCAATCTCGGCAAGACCCTGATGACGGCGATTTCCGATCATCTCGGCAAGGCCGGTTTCGACCATCAGATCGTTGGCGACCCGACGCTGTTCGACGTACTGTTCACGCCCAGCCAGATCAATAACTATCGCGATGTGTACCAGGCAGATGCCGCCCGAAACCTGCGTTTCAACAAACTGCTGCGCGACAAGGGCATCTTCAAGTCACCCGGCAAGCTTTACCCCTGCCTGGCCCTGAGCGACGCCGACATCGAGCAGACCATCGATGCCATTGCCTATGCGGCGGCGAAGCTGGATTAGAGAGATTCAGGTCGCAGTTGCGCCAGTGGGTATCAAATCTGCGTCATCGGATGGCGCTGCAGTGCCGGGCAGCCGGCCATATCTGGCGAGCAATGCAAACGCCGGCGGTACGAAGAAGAACGATACTACCGTGGACAACAGCACGCCGCCTGCGATGGCCATGGCGAACGGCGGCCAGAACCCGCCGCCTTCCAGTATCAGCGGCAGGAAGCCGCCGAAGGTGGTGAGCGTAGTTGAAATGATGTGACGGCTTTGGCCTGAAACGACACTGACTATCTCTGCAACCTCGCCACGCATGGCGCCGGCATTGGCCTGCAGCGCTGTCATGATGATGATCGCTGCATTGATCGATACGCCGATCGAACCGATAACCCCGATCACGGCCTGAATGCCGAACGGGTACTGGAACACCGCCAGGGCGAGCAGGCTCAGTCCCATTGACATGATGGCGACCATGCCGGTCACTGCAGACAGCCTGAAGGAGCCGAATGTCAGGAATATAACGGCAATGGTCAGGGCAATGATCAGGCCGACCGGTCCCAGCAGGTTGCGCAGGGTTTCATCACGCGCATCGGAGTCTCCGCCAAGTTCCAGCCGGTATCCTGCAGGAAGCGAAAAACCGCTTTCAGAAATTCGTTGCCGCACAAGCTGCAGGGCCTGTTCCGGTAGCACGTTGCGTTCCACGAAGCCCTGAACGGTGTTGATCCTCTCGCCGTTGCGCCGGTGTATGGCTGTTTCTGATGGCACCAGTTGCAACTCTCCCAGTGCGTTGATCGGAATGCCTGCAATATCGGCTTGCCCCGGCTGACCGGCCGTTTGCGGCAGGCTCAGGTCGAGGCTGGCGATCGCGCCGATTGAACCGCGTCCGGTGTCGCCGGCCCGTACCCGCACGGCAAGCTCTTCGCTGGCTTCGATGATCGATCCGCCGGTAGCGCCTTCCAGCCGTGTTTCCAGTTGTTGCGCGACCTGACCAAGTGTCATCCCCGCCATGCGAACCTTTTCCTCCGACAGATCGAGTTTGAGCTTCGGCGCGCCGGCGCCGATTTCCGCGCGGGTGATCATGATACCCGGCACCTGCTGCATCACCAGCTGTACCTGCTCGCCAAGCTCGCGCAGCATCGCCAGGTTCTGCCCGACAATACGAATTTCGACAGGCGCATTGACCGGTGGGCCCTGCACCAGGCCCCGCACGATGACGCGTGCCTCCGGCGCTGCGCCATCCAGGTTCTTTTGCAACCGGTCCAGCATGTCTTCAGTGGCCTGGGCAGAACTGGTGGTCACCAGCGCCTCTGCAAAACTCGCCACTGCGTCCTGGTTGCCGATCATGTTGTAGTAGAAGGCGGGCGCACTTTCGCCGATGACCCAGGTCACGTCGGTTACGGCGGATTCTGTCCTGATGACGGTCTCCACCTTTCTGGTGACCTGCCGTGTTTCGGATATCGCCGTACCATCGGCAAGCTTGACCTGGACGTAGAACTGGTTGCGGTCCACCCCGGGGAAGAACTGCGGTTTAAGGGTCTGGAACGAGCCGAAACCGATCACCGGCAACATTAACGAGGCAGCAATCGCAAGTCCTGGATGGCGCAGCGCAGTGGTGAGCAGGCCGTTGAACATCCTGCCAAGCGGCCCCAACGACATGCCGCCGGTGAACCCGCGCCGGGCGGTACCGTCCTGTCCTGACGGTAGCATCCAGCCGGCAAGTGCAGGTGTAAAGGTGAGCGCAAGTCCCAGTGAAACCACCAGCATGATGATCACTGCAGTGGCAATTGATCCGACAAAGTCTCCTGCCGGACCCGGCAGCAGCGCCATCGGCATAAAGGCGAAAACAGTTGTTGCGGTTGAGGCTATAAGAGGGATGGTGAGGCGCCTGACGGCCTTGTCAACGGCCTGCAGCTTGCGGGCGCCTGCCTGGAGTCGTTTGCGCACTTCATCGGTCATGACGATTGCGCCATCCACCAGCAGTCCCAGGGCTACGATAAGACCGGTGATTGACATCTGGTGGATCGGAATACCTGCTGCCTGCAATCCGGCAACCGAGACGATGGTGGCAAACGGTATCACCATGGCGACGATGAAGGCGGCCCGCCAGCCAAGGGTGAAGAACAGCACGGCTACGACCAGTGAAGTGCCAATTGCCATGTTCTGCAGCACCCCTGAAAGACGCTCGGACGTGTACTTCGCCTGATCGAACAATTGCTTGAGTTTCACGCCCGCGGGCAATGTATCGCTGAACTGTTGCGCAGCGCTCGATATGCTGGCTGACCAGGCATCCACCTGCAGATCATCCTCCATGCGCGCGGCAACCAGAATGCCGGGATTGCCGTCGACGATGGCGATACTGGTCGCGGGTTGTCGCAGGCCGCGGGTCACTTTTGCAACGTCGCCAACCTTGACCAGCAGGCCTTGTCCGCCGGTCTTGACGGGGATGGCGAGTATTCGGTCAAGCGACTTGATTTCACCGGCCACCTCGATCAGCAGGTCTATGCTCCGGCCCCGCACCTGGCCGGCCCTCACCTTCGTGTCAGCTTGCGATATGGCCTCAGAAACAGCGCTTGCCGTCAAACCGAGCGCGGTCAGACGCACGGTGTCGATTGTCACCGTTATTTCTTCTGGGCTGGATCCGTAGATCTCGACAAGCTTGGTTCCCGACACCGCTCTCAGGCGGTCCTGCAACGCCTCTCCCAGCCGCTGGACTATGGCGATATTGGCGCTGGCCGGTGTGACCGGCTGCAGTGCAAAAATGGCGGTAAATGCGCCGGTGCGGTCATTGTCGAACTCAGGCTGCGCCACGCCTGGTGGAAATTCGCGCGCGGCATCAGACAGCGCGTCGCGGATTTCCGACCAGGTCTGCTCGATCTTCTGGTCGGTGATGAACTGTGACAACTCCACCTGAACCACCGATATGCCGGATCTCGACACTGATGTTATCTCCGATATTTCGGGGATTTCCTTCAGTTGTGTCTCGATCTTCTCGGTAACCATTGACTCCACCCGTGATGGATCCGCGCCGGGGTATGGTGTGATGACAGTTGCAAAAAGGTTTGTGATTGTCGGGTCTTCCTGGCGCCCGATGGTCAGCAGGGCGGAAAGTCCCGTCGCCAGCATCATTACGACAACAAGGGCAAAGACACGCCGGTTGCGATACAACAAGGTAGACATGACCCTCAGCTCCCTTTGAGCGCCACAAGTTGCCCGGATACCACCCGGTGGCCTCCCTTGGAGACCACTTTGGCACTGGGCGGCAGGGTGCCGCGCACAAACGCCTGCTCACCTTCTATGTGCAGCACTTCCACCGTTTCAGACAGGACTTTCGTCTGACCGTCCTGTACGGCAACGACCAGAACCGACCACAGGCCCTTGTGGCCCTCCTTCAGTGCAGCAAGCGGCAGCCACGACCCGCGCTCCTTGACCGGTGTCTCCATGGTCAGTGTCACGATCTGCTGGAATGCAGACCCACTGGATATATCCAGATCAAACAGGACCGGTACGGTTTGGGTGGCGGTTTGCAGGTCCGGCCTGATGGATGAAATGCGCGCGGTGACCGGACCCGTGTCAGTTGTGATCCGGTAGTGGCCGTTTGGGTCGAGGGACCCGGCGACCTCGGGAGGCAACCCGACGCGTGCTTGTGGCTTGCCGGATTCCAGTAGTGCGACAACCGGGGTGCCGGCGCTTATGACGCTGCCGTCATCGATATTGCGGGTTCCAACCACTCCGTCGTATGGCGCGGTCAGGACGGATTTTCTGATATCGATATCCAGTAGTTCAAGCTGGGCGCTCACCTGGTCGATAGCTGCCGAAATGCGGTCGAGACTTGCAACCGCTTCATCTTCACGCTGTTGCGGGCTCCAGCCTTTATGGCGCAGATTCGACTGGCGCTCCAGCGTCAGTTTTGCCAGCGTGCGTTCTGCTTCCAGTTCCCGTTCACGGGCTTGCAACCTCTTGCGATCAGCTGACAACCTGTCTGTGTCAAGCCGGGCGATTACGTCGCCGGCGCGCACTTTGCTTCCTTCGTCCACATGAATGTCGACAACCAGGCCGGCCCTTTCAAAAGCCAGGTTAGTCTGGCGCTGCGGCTCCAGGCGTCCGACATAGCGAGACCGGGTAACATAATGATCCTGTAGCTTGACAGACATCGCGGTAACCGGAAGCGGCGGGTGCCGGAGTGGTTGTTGTTCATTCGCGGTGCGATGCTGCAGCGCTGCAATTCCGCCCGCTGTCAGCGACGCGATAGTCAGTGCGATACCACTGACAACCAGGCCACGCATCACTCGTCGGCCGAAACCGGTTGATTTGCTCTTGTTTTCGTTCCCGGTATAGTTCTGCATGTTACTCACGGACCAGCTCCTTTGAGGTTTGATCTTGAAAGTTACGCTGACTAACATATGTTAGTTTGACTAACTTTCAAGAAAAAAAGTTAGTCGGTCTAACTTTTTAATTTTGTCAGGACGATATGATGACGACACCAAGCAATGCTGATGCTGCCGAAATTCCACCCAAGTCCCGCTATCATCACGGGGATCTGAAGGAAGCGATGGTGCTGGCGTCTTACGATCTTGTGCGGCGCGACGGCGCGGAAAACTTCAAGCTTTCCGACGCTTGCCATCAGGCCGGTGTTTCGACGGCTGCCCCCTACAAGCATTTTCGGGACCGCAATGAGGTACTGGAACTGGTTATCGCCATGGGATTTGAAGAAATGACACGCCGGTCAACCATGGCGGTGGAAGACGCTGGTGTCGGGACTTTGGCCGGAATCATAGCGATGGGCCATGCCTATGTTCGCTTCGCTGTCGACGAGCAGCGACTGTTCCGTTTGATGTTCGGTCAGCATCCGGTGCTCAAGCAGGCCTCCGGGGTTGAAGAGGACGGCATGAAATGCTTTGGCAATGTGATCGAGCAGGTTGCGTTTTACTGTCAACGCCAGAATGTGCAGGGAGATCCGAAAACCATAGCAATCCGGCTGTGGACATTCGTTCACGGGGCAGCGTCGCTGCTTATTGACGAAGACTACGCCAAGGTTGCACCGGATCTGGATGTGGAGGCGCTGATTGATGAAACCACGCCATCATTGCTCAGGGCCGATGTCTGTTGACCCCGTCCTGCTGATTTTGCCTGTCAATCCAGTCGGTTGCGAAACTCAATAACGCGCCATAGTCGGTGAGCCTGCAGTACGCGTTTCCGACTTTGCCGGTTACCACCGCGCCGGTGGCTTCCCACGCCTCACCCACAAGCGGAAACAGCCGCCCCAGATCATCGGCAACGTCCGGTGCCTGGATCCAGGCACCGTTTGCACCATGCCTTATATCGCGCATGACGGACCGGCGATGAGCGGCAGCGCTTTCGGCAGCGTGAAAAGCTGAGCAGCGGTCCCAGCACACGCCGATCAACAGGATTTTCATGGCGGGACGGTCCTTCAATCTGGCCCACGGCGTCTTGGGGCCGGTCGCCCAATCGTGCGGGTCGTGCTTAGCGGCATATCCTTGCGCATCGCGTCCGAGCAGTAGCACGGAACTTGTCGGATGGTTGCTTCTGACAATGCCGGGCCAGCTTCTGAACGCTTCCGGAACCGCTCCGTTCTGCCTAACATTGGAGCGTTCAGGGTCGAAACCAGGTACCTGGGATCTGATGCGATGGCGATCCTGCAACGACAGATTGCTGTCAATGAAACTGGTTGGATCGTAAGCATCCCGACTGAAGCCAGGCATGCCAATCAAGCCTTGATCACCTACCGCCTCAAGCAACGCCTCTATCAGTCCCCTCGGACCTCCGATTACGTGGCCGATCTGCCCAAGAGCGCTATGAACGAAAAGGCCGTCCCCACGCTTCACGCCGAGGGCGCGAAGCTGCTGTATCAGGTCGTTTCTTCCAATGATCACAGTTTTGCTTCCCTGTCGAAACCGTATATTGGCGCCAGGCAGGTCAGGAGAATTTTCGTACCCGGCCCAGCTCTATTAAGGATGTTCAGGATGAGTTGGCGTCCCGCTCCGGCTTTTCCTTGGCATTGCCATTGCCATTGCCATTGTTTGAAAGACCCAGCAACGCGGCAAGTTTCGGATAATGTTTTTTCAGCCAGGTACCGTGTTTGACTTCGATTTGCCGGCGCAACCGCCTTACCCTGCTTGAATCAATCGACAGTATAATCAGGCCGAGCGGCACCATCCAGAATCCCAGAACAGGCAAAAAACCCAGTATTCCGCCGATGATTAGTGCAGCGCCGAGTAATCGGCGTACCGTTGGGTTTCCGGGCACTTTGAGCGAGTGATTGGCGATGCGGACGCGTCGGGTCATGGGAGTTCACCTAACCATCGTGGTGTCCCTATGCAAGCCTTCTGTTCAATGATTTGCGGAACTTTTTAAACTTAGTGGCACAATGTATCAAATTGGGCTTTAACACCACGAAAGTGTCTGCTATAGGCAGGCAATCATTCCTCGGTAGCTCAGTGGTAGAGCAATCGGCTGTTAACCGATTGGTCGGGGGTTCGAATCCCTCCCGAGGAGCCATATTTGGGCAGGTCAATTCTTGCCACATGGTTTACATTTGATACCGGGCACATGGTTTACACTGTGTCCGGCGCGAAGGGTGAGGGACCGGGTTCGACCCTGTCCCTTTGTTGATCAAAGTATCCCAAATCATACTCCATAAAGCTGACGAGCCAAATACCTTCGTCGACTTCGCGAATGCCCAGGGATTGCCCTGCGAAGACCGTCGACAGATTGATCTTGCGCCTGCCGATACAGATGCGGCCGCATCGGGTCACCCGCACGGTTCGATCGTGGTAGGGGTATTCCGGCTCAGGCGGCGGCTCGTAGATCCGCGCCGAGGGTGTATAGATATCTCCGGGATAAGCTCCCCCGAGGGCCTGATGCGGCCGTTGGTTGTTGTAAACCTCGATGAAGTCATCGAAGCGTTCTTGCTGTTGCAGGAAGTTGAATGCGGCCGGCTTGGTAGCTTCCTTCTTGAGGGTGAGATGCATGCGCTCGTGGCGGCCGTTTTGTTGCGGATTGCCCGGCTTGATGCGTTGCAGGTTGATGCCCAATCTGAGCCACCACACCGAGAGCTTTGAAAGCCCGAACAGGGCATTGCCGGACGCAAAGGGCAGGCCATTGTCCGTGCGGATCGCTGCCGGCAGCCCGAAGTCTTTGAATGTCCTTTCAAAAACAGAAAAGGCAAAGTCGGACTTGGTAGACGTGAGGCCCTCGCAGGCGAGCAGATATCGAGACCGGTAGTCGCTGATGGTGAGCGGATAGCAGTACTGTTTGTTGCCCAGCTTGAACTCGCCCTTGTAGTCGGCGCACCACAGCCCATTGGGTTGATGGGAGGCAATGAGCGGTGTGCCTTGCGCCTTGTAGCGCTTCCGCTTCCGCCGCTTGACCAGGCCATGGCGGTCGAGAACCGCATGCACGGTGCTGATCGCCGGCGGCTTGATCATCGGGAATTGCCGCACCAGCTTGTCGCGGATCTTCGGCGCTCCCCAGGAACAATGGTCCTTTTTGATCCCTAGGATCGTCCGCTCAACCTGGAACGGCAGTCGGCTGGCTTGCCGATACGGAGCGCGGCTGCGATCGGTGAGCGCATCAAGACCGCATTCCTTGTAGCGGTTGTAAATCTTGTAACCAGTGACGCGCGAAATACCGAACTCACGACAAACCGGCGCCATCTTCTCACCTTCAAGCAAACGCGCTATGAAACGAAGCCTCTCATCCATCGGTCTACACTCTTTCCAAGGCATCTTGGTCTCCCCCAAAATGCCGAATTGTGTAAACCATGTGGTCGCAATAAACTGTCAGCTATGTGCCGATAAGCACCGCAAACCATTGTTTTGTCAGGTGAATTACGGCGGTGATGAAAATTCATCCGCCAGTTCACTGTTCAACTGCGGTTGAGATTTGGTGTTTCGGGCCAGATAAGCACGGTACGAAGGGGGTCGCGGGAAACCGATATCACAGGCGCCGGGCTTCCTGTCATTCAGTCAGCGTGATCTGATGCTTGTCGTAGATGCTATGCTGATAATCAGGTTCGCCGATGAATTGGACACCTGCCTGCTTGCCATCAATCCAGCGCAGCTTGCAAGTTAACGCGACATTTTCGCTGGCGATCAGTATTTTGAACTTTTCGGGCAGATACCTCAGTGGAACCGATGAAAGCTTTGCGCCAGAGATGCTCATATCCTTGAGCTCGCAGAACACACTGCAGCCTTTGTCGCCGATCAGCAGGCTGACCGGACGGTTGACGTCGTATCGCGGGTGAGGCTTTCGGCGATTGTTCATGGCGCCTTTATACAATTGGCGCGCGGTCCGTGTGAACCGAAAGCTGGCCGTTTGGCTAACAAAAAGTTGCTGAGCTTGCGGTATTTGCGGCTGCCTGAGTATGGTAGTCCAACCTGTGGACGGGCAAAACCGCCCTTCAACTGATTAGGTCAGCATGACTTTTGGCTGCGCGAACCAAAGGTCACAAACCGGATCTCTCTCAAAGCCATAGAGCGCGGTTCTGATACAATCAAAACCGCGCTCCGGTCCACTTTTATTCCACAAGCTGCTCGCTAGCTGAACATGTCTGAGGTAATGGCGGTGTACCAGGACTCGGATTCCTCGTAGGTCGCCTTGCGCAGGTCGTCATCCTCCCCGGTCTTGGAAATGAATTTGTCGACTACTTCAATCTTATCAGCGCCGGCCTTGTAATTTGCGCCCACCTTTACGCCGTCATTTGCATCAATCAGGCTCCAGCATGTATTGGCAAACCGCGGTTCAAAAACCTTGGATCCGGTAAGCGCGCCGCGAATGGCCATCGCTGCGACTTTTGCCTGGCTGTTGGCGGAAAAGCCCGATTTCGGCATTGCTGATGCTACCGAGGCATCTCCCAGAACATGAACGTTCTCATCGGCCCTGGATTGCATGGTTGCGGGCACGATGGGGCACCAGTCGCCGTCAGTCAGCCCCGCGCGATCACAGATGACGCCGGACTTCTGCGCCGGCACCACTGATGCTGCATCCGCCTTGAAAGTTTCGATATCGGTTTCGATTTCCATAGTGTCCATGTTGATGTTCTTCACCCCGCCGGAAATCGAAGCAGGAATCCATTCAACCATATCCGAGTAGTGCTTCTGCCAGCCTTCCGTGAACAGTGCCTGTTTGGAGAATTTCTCTTTCGGATCGAGTACGACGATCTTGGCAGTCGGATTCTTCTTCGACAGAATATGCGCAATCATCGAGATTCGCTCGTAAGGTCCCGGTGGGCAGCGGTACGGATTGGGCGGGGGCACCATGACGAAGGTTCCGCCTTCGCGCATATTCTCAACTTGTGATTTGAGCAACGCCACCTGCGTGCCGGACTTCCAGGCATGCGGCATGGTATCCTGCGCATCGATCGAATAGCCGTTCACCGAGCCGTATTTGATATCGATGCCTGGCGATACCACCAGCCGGTCATAAGCGACCTTCGCACCTGAACCCAATTCCACCGTTTTTGCCGCGCCATCGACACCGGTTGCCCAGTCATGGATCACGTTCACGCCATGCTTGGCAGCCAGGACGTCATAGGTATGGCCTATGTAATTGTAGTCATGAACACCGCCCAGGTAGAGATTGGAGAAGAAGCAGGTGTAATAGGTCTTGCTTGGCTCGATCAGCGTTACGTCGATGGCGCCTTTCGAGTCCTTGGCGATGTAGCGTGCGGCAGTCGCACCACCGGCGCCGCCGCCAATGACCACGACACGGGGTTTCTTGCCCTGGGCATAGGCGGGAAGACTTAAGCCTGTGGCAATGGACCCCAGTCCAAGCAAGCCGGTCGTGAATGTTCGTCTATCAATATTGGTCATAGTCTTCCTCCCTGGTTTCCCGACCGTTGTTTGAATCTCGCTCTCAGTCAGGTGGTTCAAGCGTTGAATAATACGCGGCCAACGCCGCAATGTCTTCATCAGACAACCGCGCGGCAACGGTTTGCATTGTCGGATTGTCCAGTTGTTTTGATCGATAAAGTTCCATGAGGGATATGAAGCTTTGCTTATTCATCCCCTTGATCGCCGGTATGGTTCCCGGGCCGCCCGTTTGGTGGCAGGTCACACATTCTGAAGACAGGTACTGGCCGTACTCGGGATCACCTTCCGCAATCGCGGCAGACATTATACTGAGATAGCTGAGGGCAAGGGTCGCAACGCGCATAATCTTTTGCCGTACATATTCATATTTATCTATATGATCGTGCATCAAGAGAGCCTGATCGTCAAGCTACAATGGGAAACGAAAATGGCTGTCATCCGGTCCCAAACCCGTTTCCGCGCCCGGATTGGTGAGGCTAAAAAAGCGACAACAAAGGAATAGAGCGTGGTTTTGTTTCAATCAAATGGCTTCCCGGCTTATGTGTCGAAGATTTCCTGCAGCTTGATGCGCTGGATTTTTCCTGACGGACCCTTGGGCAGCTCATCCATGAAGTGAATCCGGTCCGGTGATTTGAACGCGCCGATCTTGGAGTTGCACAACTGTATGAGATCCTGTTCACAAACACCGGACCCGGCAGTCAAGGCAACTCCTGCCTCGATGCGCTGACCATATCGTTTACAAGAGCAGGCAAAGGCGGCAGCCTCGATGACGTCCGGGTGGGCGTACAGCGCTTCGTCGACTTCACGCGGGGCTATGTTTTCGCCGCCCTTGATAATCAGTTCCTTGAGCCTGCCGGTAATGAACACATAACCGTCTTTATCCATACGTCCCAGATCGCCGGTACGCAGCCAGGCATCCGGGCTCAGCGAAGCTGCCGTGGCTTCCGGGTTGTCGAGATAGACCCGCATGACATTGGGTCCGCGCACCAGCACTTCGCCCTCCTCGCCGGGCGGCACCTCGCGCTGTTCTGCATCAGCTATCATCACCTCATTGCCAACCGCAACGCCGGGTGAGCCAATCTTGCGGGTGCCGGGCGGCAGCGGATTCGACAGGATTTGTGCGGCAGTTTCCGTCAGCCCCATGGTCTCGATGATCGGAAGTCCGAACTTGGCCTCGAATGCCTCGTGCACCTCAGGTGACAGCGGCGCGGAAGCAGAACGGCCAAACCGAAGGCCTGGAATATCGGCCGGGTTGGAGGATGAATTCTCCACGTCATGCAGCAGGTAAGAGATTTGTGTCGGTACTACGGAAAACCAGGTGCACCCGAGATCGCGGATTGTCGGCCAGAAAGAGGATACCGAGA
>CAJICM010000294.1_pt1 | contig 13052 bp, 16 predicted proteins | sample 9199691 | NCBI WGS metagenome assembly CAJICM01 (sample SAMEA7708338, study PRJEB35096) | sediment metagenome | biome: marine neritic benthic zone biome [ENVO:01000025]; feature: sediment [ENVO:00002007]; material: shallow marine sediment [ENVO:03000034] sea grass bed [ENVO_01000059] ...
AGGTTCAGGAGTTTCTTGAGCGTTTTGCTACTCTTTGGGATCTGCAAAATCCGCAGTCAGGGCCTGCATCGTCAGTGGCTGCACTGTTTACGTCGCAACCGACATTCGGCTTGAGCGAGTCCATTTTGACCGCCATTCAATCCCTCAATTCAGGGCGGCGCTGACATGAGTGTAACCATTGATGTAGCCATTTCAGCGCAACTTGCACTGCAAAAGCGACTGGACACGATTGCCGACAACGTGGCCAACACCAATACTGCCGGCTTCCGGGCGGAACTGATCAAATTCGACAGCGTACTCAGCCGGTTTACCGACAACCCGGTCCAATTTGCAAGCGACGGAGAAAGCTACCTGTCCGCAAAGACGGGAGCATTTATACAAAGCGACAACCCTCTCGACCTGGCGATCAAGGGCGATGCCTGGCTGGCTATACAAACCCCTGCAGGTTTGGCCTATACAAAAGATGGTCGAATGCAGATCACCCCGACTGGTGAGCTGCAGACCCTGAACGGGTATAATGTGCTTGACCCAGGTGGGTCGCCCCTGCAACTGGATCCCAATGGCGGCCCGCCATCGATTGCGCGGAATGGCGAAATTCGACAGGCCGGTCGCCGCATTGGTGGTATCGGTTTGTACGCGTTTCCGGACAATGTTCGCCTTGACCGTCTTGACAATTCTTCCGTGGTATCCGGGCAACCCGCCCAACCCATACTTGAAGGGTCCAGAGCCAGTGTACATCAGGGATTTGTTGAGCGTTCCAATGTCAACGGCGTAGGCGAGATCACCGATCTCATCGCCGTGTCGCGGGCTTTTGAAGCCGTCACTGAGATGATCAAGAAAGTAAATGACGCTAGGAAAGATGCGATCAGGGACATTGGCGGAGTTTCGTGAGCTTGGCGCGTTGAGCGGTTCATCCATACAGACACAAGGCCAATCGACTGTGGCCACCCTCAGCAGTTCACCCCTCACAGGTGCTGAAAAGCTCAACCGGTTGGCAGCTACACTTCGCGCTGCACAGCAAAACAGTTGCATCAAGGCAAGTGGCAGGATTTGCAGCATCGAGGCTTCGCAGGTCTTTGCAACCGGACTTTCAACAATTGCCCAACTTGGCGATCATGTTGAAATTGGCTGCCGCAATGGCGTGACCCTCGGAGAAATCGTATCCATCCAGCCAGAGCGGGTGACGATCAAACTTTTCTCCGACGAATTGCGCTGCAAGATCGGCGCGCGGGTTACAGTCTGCGGACAGCACCTGATCCATCCTGATCACAGTTGGAAGGGCCGCATCATAGATGCGTTTGCCAATCCGATTGATGACCTGGCCGCGCTGCAAAACGGGTCGCACGCTGTGCCGGTGAAATCAGCTTCACCACCGCCTTTGATGCGCAACCGGGTGGGTGAAATGGTGACTACCGGTATACTTGCGGTCGACCTGTTTACACCAGTTTGCGCCGGCCAGCGGATGGGATTGTTTTCAGGATCCGGCGTTGGCAAATCAACGCTCTTGTCCATGTTCTCAAAAACACAAGGATTCGATACGATTGTCGTAGCCCTGGTGGGCGAACGCGGGCGAGAGGTTCGGGAGTTCATTGAAGATGCGTTGGGCGACAATTTGCAGCGCACTGTTGTCGTGGTCGCAACGAGCGATGAAAGCGCGCTGACACGGCGCTTGGCACCGCGCACGGCCATGGCAGTTGCGGAATATTTCAGCGCTGCCAAACAGAGTGTGTTGCTGATTGTAGACTCTATCACCAGATACGCTCACGCTTGCCGTGATGTTGCGCTGAGCGCGGGAGAATTGCCGGTTTCCCGCGGCTATCCGCCGAGTACCTTTGCAGAGATCGCCCAACTTCTGGAGCGAGCCGGACCGGGTACCGGAGACGAAGGATCAATAACCGGCATATTTTCGGTGCTGGTTGACGGTGATAATACGGAAGAACCGGTGTCTGATACGCTTCGCGGCATTCTTGACGGACATGTGGTGCTTGACCGCAAGGTGGCGCAGGAGGGCAGATACCCCGCAATTGACCTTTTAACGTCAATATCGCGATTGGCCGACACCTTGTGGAGTCCGGAAGAACGAAAGCTGATCATCAAGTTGCGTTCAATGATCGAGCGATATGAGGATAGCCGCGATATTCGCTCCATTGGAGGGTACAAGCAAGGCACTGATCCCGAACTTGATGAATGTGTTGCGTTGGTTCCCAAACTGTACAGCGGGCTGATCCAGCATCCCCACTCCCCAAAGATCCAGGACGCATTCGCACACCTGTCTGAACTGCTTGTGGAGGGACAAAAACTAGAACACCCCCCCCAGACTTCAGAGTAACAGGGGGTTCAATTGAACCCTTGATCAATACGAATACTCTAGGGTCAGGACTCATTAATCTTATGCAATTCTGTTTGAAGGAAAGCAGTCGAATGACGATGAAAAAGCGCAAGACAAGGCTTTTTGCCTTTTCGAGCATTTTTCGACTTCAGGCGAGTGCTTTCCTTCAAACCCGAAGGGCGGGGTCTATTTTGCCCCTGACATCGTTGAAAGGTCTTGAAAACCATAAGGTTTCCTTCAACCTTTCGCCTTGTCAAAGGCAAAATATCCTCCCGCAGAATGGATAACATTAATGGGTCCTGACCCTAGTGTCTTTGCACCAGTTTGTTGCGGACCATGTCCAGGGTAATGAAATTCAGCTGTTCTATAAGAACATCGTGCACCAGCTTGGACTTAAAACGGCTGTTCACGTTTTTCAGAATGCCTTCGGTGAATTCCGTCAGGTCATATTTTTCGAGCTTCTCAAAGTCTATAGTGGTGCTGCCATAGATAGTCCGGAAGGCTTCATCCAGCAAAAAGACGTCAAGTGGTATCGGCAACGACTGTTTCTGATGCGCATCAACAGTGTAGACCAACTGCGCCAGAACATATCCCTGAACCTGGTTGTCTCTGACTATCGGAATCGTGATCGGGGCGGTTTTTACATAATCCAGACCGGGGAAAAATTCGTCCTCCTTGGTAGTTTGGACGTTGTTTGATGACCATATCAACCCGCCGTAAACCCCTCCAATAGCTACCAGGATCGCCCACACGCCGATGAACATATATCGGAGCATCTGAACTATTGGCCCACTGAGTATGTACCGTCCGATTCCTCGTCGCGAATAGCTTTCTTGATAGTCTCGGAAACGCTGCGCGACGCTTCGAGGTGAACCTTCAGCGCCTCACCGTTCAGATTGAGTGCCTCGCGCAATTCCATGATCTGGGCATGGACATGCTGATCAACAGGCAATTCACCCATGCTGCGTGTCATCCGGGACAGTTCCAGCAAATAAAGCGTCTTGCTGTTAGTGATTTCGGCAATGTCGGCCATTGGGTCCTTGTTGAGCAGCTCAACTTCTTCTTCCAGAATTTTGCGCAGCCCTTGCGCTACCCGCATAATGGCTGCGACCTGGCTGGCGGCCGATGCCCGAATAGCTGCTGGCAAAACTGTACCTGCGTTGACGCTGCCTACTTTGGCAGCTGCTTCTCTGTTGTATTCAATGCCGGTTGAAGGTTGCATTGTATTTGTTCCATTGCATTGGGGAGTTGGTTGCAAAGCGAATTACCGGTCAGCTGCCGGTAACCTTTCGCGACTTTCGCGTTGTTCACCGAGTATCGAGAGAAAACTCTGGATTGAGCGCAGCATGGTTGCAAAGTCCAGACCGAAGTGACCATTGTCAGCTTCAGAACTTCCGGCAAGAGACGCCGGCGGGGCAGCAGAAGGCTCAACGGCGGGCGATGCCGATGCCGGCAGGATTTGGTTCGCTATACCCAAAGTGCCGGTTTCGGCAAGTTGTTCGCCCAGAACTGCCGCCATTTGTGTACGCGTCCTGTCAGCCGACAATGCTGAACTGCCTTCTGCAGAAGTATTCCTGGGCAAAATGAACTGCAACATCTGCTGCAGAAAGAATCCCTCGACCTTTTTTGCAGCCGCCATTTCAGGCGACTGCACGCCAGGCTTGTGCGATGTGTTAAACCGCGAAGTGCTTTCCAATGCCTGAGCATTGTTGACGGGCGTGGCGGCGGTTCGAACAATATTGAAATTCTGCTTAACTTTCGGTTCCGATGTCCGGTCCAGCACCTGCACAAAACTGGCGGCCGGGACCGGTACCGCGGAAACGCCCTTCCGGTTCCCGTTGTGGGCCAGCTGTACTGTTGGTGAGGGGTTCGCAAGAGTGTGCAAACGCACGGTTGCCTGCTTCATTCGACCCGGGTCAGCGCTTTGGATAACGCCTGTTATGAGGTCAACTCCAGTGCCTAGGTTCATGTCTACGCCTCCGGTTTGGTAAACCTGATCACATCACAGTATTCCATCAAGCTTTCGGGAGGCTTGCGCGTAGAACACTGGTTTCCATGACCTCATCCCTGTCCGTTTCCTGCCTTTGGGACACCATCGAGCGCACACTATCTGTGTGTTGCGCCCGTACCAGCTCAAGCCGGGCGGCGTGTTCCCGCACCATCTCGAACTGATTGTCCAGGACATTACCGATGATGGATTGCCGCTGCACATAGGAACGCAACATATCTGCCAGCAAGATTCCGCCAGACATACTGGTGTTCTGCCCACCAGAAAGTTGGCCAAGCGCCTGCTTTTCACGTTGCTGAAGAGTTTCCAGTTCATTTTGCAGAATTACCTGCCTGCGCTGTTCCAGGTCCCGCAGAGCCTTCTGAAGTTTCACCAGGCGGTTTGCTCGCTGAATTCTGTCCGGCTTCCTAGCCATTGCGTAACCAGTTGGCAAAGTAGTCCTCGAACAGAACCAGCATTTCCGGAAGGGTGAAATAGGTCAACAGGAGTCCTCCAAATATAACGAATGGCAGTGAAACAAAGAATACCGGCATGTTGGGCTGCAGCTTGTTGCTGACGCCCACTGCAACATTGATTACGATTGCATAGACGAGAAAGGGTGACGTTATTCGAAGTGTGAGCAGGAAGGCTTTGGCTGCTCCATCAATGATCGAGACCACCGCAAATTCCCTATCAAATCCGGTGGTAGGCGGCATCGCCGTGTAAGAGGCCAATAGCGCGCGGATTACTTCCCAATGCAAGTCGAGCAGGAACATCAACATGGTTGCGGCGAGCGTCATTATCGTTGCCAGCTGCGGAACAGGATCCGCGTCCACTACTTGCAACCCGGAAATCTGCCCCAACCCGATAAAGTTTGCAGCAGCAGTTGCCGCAAACTGTAACGCGCCGAAATAAAGACGGCCAAGTAAACCTATAAAGCCACCAATCAGGCACTCACTGGCAATGTACTGCAGGAAATCTGCAGACTGGGCAGCGGTTGCAAGACTGCGCAGGCCGCCCGGTTCGAGCGGCACCAGAGTAATTGAAAGCATCAAGGCAATCAGCAAGCGGACACGCATTGGAACCCTCATGCTGGATAGTCCGGGCATGATCATCAGGCAGGTACCAAGGCGGCAGAAAATCAGAATTGCCATGTTTATATCTGTCGCCTGAAAGGCCATCAGGAAAGACTGTCTACCGTGTCGGTCTGGACATTTCGGGCAATTTCGACCTGAGACAAGACCGGCAATGCGGGGAATAGCCGCTCGGTTATCATTCGAACATAGGTTCTGGCTTCGGGCGCGGTTATCAGTGCAAATCTCAACCCCTTGTCCTGCAGGCTGGCGGCCTTGGTTTTGAGCTCTTCGCAAAACTCTTCAATGTGTGGTGGGTCAATGTCGAATTGCACAACCTCGCCCTTGGCATCGCGGCGGAGGGCTTTGTGGAACAACATTTCCCACTTTTCACCCAACCGAAGAACGTTCAAAGCTCCGTCGTTTGCGAGGTCCCCGCAGATCTGCGGCGCAAGCCTGGTGCGGACCTGTTCCAGAATAAGTTCAGATTTGCGGGTGTAGGCGACAACCTCGGCAACCGCCTCAAGGATCTGGTTCATATTGCGGATTGACACCCGCTCATTGAGCAGCAGCTTCAATATAGCCAGCAGTCCGGAATTGGTGATGTGCGACGGACTGATATCGTCAAACAGCTTGCGATAGGCAGGCTCCAGATTGTCAACCAGAGCCTGCTGGTCCTTGAATGAAAACAACTGACCGAGGTTGGAGCGAATGATTTCACTCAAGTGTGTCAACAGCACTGACAGAGGATCAATCGTCTGTAACCCCTCCCTGCTGGCTTCCTTGGCAAGGACATTGGGAAGCCACATGGCCCGCATTCCAAACGCCGGCTCCAGCACTTCGTCGCCAGGGAAATCGTAGTCCTGGTTCTGATCCAAAATTATGAGCATCTGGCCAAGATGCAGTTGCCCCCGGTCTGCGGGTGTTCCGTGTATCTTGATCAGGTAGCTGCTCTGCCCCAGTTCAATATCGTCGCTTACCTTAATGTCAGGCACGACAAACCCATATTCCTTGGCAAACCTGCGCCGCATCTTTGCGACCCTTGTCGCCAGCTCGCCGCCGGGTGTAGCAAGCTTTGCAGACAGGTGTTTGCCCAGACAAAGTTCTATCTCGGCTGTCTTGAGCTGGTTTTGGATGGACTCTTCCTTCTCCAGCTGCTTTTCCTGATTTACCCGGTCTTCTTGCCTTTGCAACTCGTCGACCTGCTGCTTAAGTCGCAATGGCAGTATGTAGGCGATGCCTCCAAGGGTTCCGCCTAGAATCATGAACGGCAAAAATGGCAGACCGGGCATAAGAGCCAGTACACCCATCAACAAAGCGGAAACACCGAGCGCCTTTGGATAGCGTATCATCTGGCCCAGCAGTGCCTCTTCGGCAGATCCGCGAGTACCGCCTTTGGATACCAGAAGACCGGCGGCCAGGGATACGATCAGAGCCGGTATCTGAGAAACCAGACCGTCACCAACAGACAGTTTGGTGAATATATCAGCAGCTCCCGAAAGCGGCAGATCATGCCTTGTCACGCCAATCACGATACCCCCGAAGATATTGACTGCAGTGATAATCAAACCTGCAATCGCATCTCCACGCACGAACTTCGAGGCGCCATCCATGGCGCCGAAGAATGAACTTTCTTCCTCAAGTTCCATGCGCCGGCGTTGAGCTTCCTTGTCATCGATCAGGCCCGCAGACAAGTCGGCGTCAATTGCCATCTGCTTGCCGGGGATTGCATCGAGAGTGAAACGCGCACCTACTTCGGCAATACGCGTCGCGCCCTTGGTAATGACCAAGAAATTCACAGTGATCAGTATGATGAACACAATGACGCCGATCACGAAATCATTGCCCATTATCAGTTCTGCAAAACCACTGATGATGTAGCCTGCAGCGGTCGTTCCGGTGTTGCCCTCGGATAAAATGAGCCGTGTTGTTGCGATGTTCAGAGACAATCGCAACATGGTCGCTATCAGCAAAATTGTCGGGAACGCGGAAAAATCCAGCGGTTTCTTGATCCACAAGGCAACCATCAGGATCACAACCGACAGCGCAATTGAAAATGCCAACCCAAGGTCTATGAGAACCGCCGGGACCGGCAAAAACAGTGTCGACAGTATAATCGTGACACCTATAGCCAGGCCGACATCGCTTTTTCGCGAAGTCAGAATAGTCAGCTCATGTGTCTTGTAATGATCCGTCATTTTTTCAATCTGAAAATGAGCAATCAACCTTCAGAGCGGATCGCGCCGGCCGCGACAATCAAAGGCGATCGCTAATTGAAGCCGGTTTCAATGCGGCCATAGGTGAGCTGAGTGAGTGTTTGCATCTGGCTACCAATGAACGGGGCCGAAAAAATGATAACCACGAGAACCACGACAATCTTTGGAACGAAGGTGAGTGTGATTTCCTGAACCTGGGTCAGAGCTTGCAGCAGGCCAATGCCAACCCCGACGATCATCGTCGATCCAATGACTGGGCCGGATGCAACAATTACCGTCCAGATGGCTGCCTGAATAAGTTCGAGCGCGTCTACCTCGTTCAAACTTGCTCACCCCACAGTTGCGATGTCGGTGACATTGAGCACGGTGCCAGCATCCAGATTGACGGTGGTCTGCCCGGCGACCTGACTGACACTCACAACTGTGCCGGTTGTTTGCCCGTCAACGCTGGTTACAGATCGGCCGATGAGACCTGCGCCCTGTCCAAACGCCATTGTACTCAGCAAGGAGTCCAGTTTGGCATTACTTTGCAATTGCTGTTCCACCGATGAAAACGATGCAAGCTGCGAAAGATACTCTGCGGAATCGGTGGGGTTTGTCGGGTCCTGATTTTTCATCTGGGTTACCAGCAACTGAAGAAATGCTTCATAGTCCACGGTAGTCGGCGCTGGAGCGCGCGGGGCCGGTGATTGTGCAGCGGCGGTTACCGTGTTTGATCCGTTGACTTCCATAATGTCTATCCTTTCATTGCAGCATCTGTTTTGGCTGCTACCTCGTTTGACTTGTCAGCAGCGAGCAAACCGAGCGACGAAAATGCATCCGCATACGTTTCTGCTTCCAGGTGAAATAATCCCTTCAGCGACCGCAGGGCGTCATAGTCTCTTTCCCTCATGACCTCGCTGTCTGCGATCTTCAGGCCATGCTGGATTTGAGGGTCCGAGTAGGCCTCAAGCATTGCCGAAGACATGCTGCGATAAAGATGCATGATGTTGGGCCGGTTAGCAGGGTCGATGAGCATGCTCTGAACCACAAAGTACAACTGCCGCAATGGAGTGGTGACCTCTTCGGGCTGCAGCACATGGGAGCCGAGCAGGAACGTAACATTGTTCAGGAACTCGATACTGACCTTGCGGTCTACCCGGATGACTGCACCATTGATAAACACCTTCTGGTTGGCCTGTACGGCCAATTTGAAACTCGAAGTCAAGACAATCCCTCCTTGATCATTCGGGTGACGTCGAGGATTCCCTTGAAATTCTCACTTTCGCCCTGGCGAATGATCTCACATTCCTTGATGATCCAGATGCCGATCGAGATAAGGCTGGCACGCAACTCCGGCGGTAAATGGTTTTCCTTTTTGCCGAGGTCATCTATCAACATGCACCAGAGTTGACGAGTGATGTTCAAGGCCTCTGCAGCCTCGACGGACCTGGCTCCCTTGGATTGTGCTTTTTCCAGTAGCACCATCGACCGGCCGAGGGCTTCTGCCTCCGCCCCTCGTGCCTGGGCTTCGCAATCTAAAGAGCTCTCGGAGTATGAATGTGAGTACATGGATGAAAATGCAGCCTATTCTTGATGTGAATTTTCAGACGTAGTTGAGCAGGCTGAGCGATTGCAGCCGGGCAGTTAGCGAATAAGAGGTTTCGATCTGGGTGGTGAGCTGAGTTACTCGCGAGGCAGCCTCGAAGGGATCGACCCCCTCCAGCGCGACGACATAACTTTCGCTAATTCTCTTGCGGATCGTCATGGTTTCATTCTGTTCGGATATTTGCTGCTGAACCAACCCGAGTCGGCCCCTGGCGTCATTTAGACTGGCCACACCTTCAGACACTTTGGAGAGGGCTTGTTCAAAAACGACCGCCCTTGTTTCGGCATTGAGGGCCTCACCGCCCAGACCTGCAACCATAGTCAGCCCCGCCGAGATTGCGCGGATGCCCCTTTGGTTGGCGTTGATGCCTGTCTCGACTTTCAGATTGGGACCAATGCGACTGCTGATGTTCTTGTCTTCAGCAGACGACCATGCCGCCTTCCATTGAACATCATCCTCAAAAATTGCTGAAAATGCGCTGTCGATAAATGCTTCCATTGCCGCAGGCGTAATCGACGAAACAGCCGGATCGTCAGGTGCAAATCCAAATTCAGTGATGAAGGCATTGTTGATTGCGGTTTGCGCGGTGCCGCCTGGATCACCCACAAAATCCGTCATAGGCTTCACATCGGTGTTTACCCCGGCAAACAGATACTGTCCGTTGGCAAAGGAATTTATGGCGGTCGTAATGTTTTGAAACTGCGTTACCGTCTCGGTAATCGCAATGCCGGCAGTGCCTTGGGAACCAAGTGCGGTGGTCAAACTGGAAACCACTGACTGGGCGCTGGACGTGACAGCTTCGACAGAAGACTGAATAAGATCCAGACGTGTGGATACCAGAGCGTTTGAATCCAGAATGCCTTGCAGGCGATCTTGCTCTGCTCGCAGGCTTATCGGCCCACCGGATTTTGCCCCCAGTGCCAGGTTAACATCCGCATGTCGACCAGTAGTGACTTCGGTTTGCCGCTGAGCGAGCTCAACCTGCGAGCGCTGCAGGGTGAGTTTAACGTTGTTGTAAAGTGCGCTGGTGGAGACATGTGAAAGTTGCATGACGTTACCTTATCGAAGTTATCAGGTAGCCGAGCAATTCGTCGACGACGCTGATGAGTTTCGTGGATGCTTGATAGCTTCTTTCAAGTTGAAGCATCTGTGCAATCTCTTCATCCAGGTTGACGCCTGTCGCGTTGGACAGGGCTTCATTGGCCCTAATCGCTGTTATATTATGGAATTCCGCATCGCGTGATGTATCGGCCCTCAAACCGCCAAGCCACGACGCACTGTTGGCAGCAAATGACAGGAGATCGGTGCTGACATCCAGCCCTGCTGCCGGGTCAAATGATCTGGCACCTTCAAGTCCTTCAACCATCTCGTCGAGACGGCCGGAGAACCCGGTAAAGCCGTTGCTATTGTATTCAAATGCCGGATTGCCGGGATCACTGATACTGCCGTCACGAAGCAGTCTTGCAGCTTCGTCTCCGCCGACCTGCAACGTCGTATTGACTGAAATGGAAGACGCAAGGCCGGCCGAGATGGTCGCCGATGCGGGCAGGCCCGGTCCTCCGGACCATGTAAACAATCCTGCCTGTGGCGCCAGAGAAGGGACCGCAGACTGGTCGGTTTCAGCAAATGCTTCTATCAGGCCCCGGGCGATTTCATCCAGCTGTGACTGAAAGCTTTGCGTCACCTCATCGCGAACAGTTATCAGGCCCGCTATCCTGCCCGTCGTAATTGGCATCGGACTACCTGGGCCGGTAACCTGAACCCCGTCCACATACAATGGTTGGCCAGGCATCGATGCATTCAGCAAGTTCGACTGCTGGAATGACACTTCACGGGGCAGCCGATCATACAGGATCACACCACTTTCGGTGTAAACGGTAATGTCGTTGTCTTTCTTGATTGACCACGAAATACCCATTTCCTGGGAAAATTGCTTGAGGATGACATCGCGCTGATCAAGCATGTCAGTCACGTCACTGCCAAGTTGGGTGCCGGATACAATCTGGCTGTTCAATTCATGAAGGTCCGCCAGCTTTGTGTTCAGCAAGGCCGCTGATTCAGCAATGCTTGTGTCTGCCTCCATGCGTATTGACTGCACTTGCGAGCTCATGGAATTGAGTGCGCCAGACAGGGACAGGGCACTGGAGATTGCGGACGAGGCAAGCACTGTGTTGTCTGGCTGGGATGCAAATAAGGCAAGCCTGTCGCGAAGCGTACCGATCAGAGCGCCGGGCGACCTGCCCAACTCGGGATCGTTGATCAACGCGTCCAGTCGGTCGAACGCATCCAGCACCGTCGAACTTTCTTGAAACTGCGACGTTGAGCTCAGCGACGCGTTGAACAAGCTAATATCAACAGCACGAGTGGTGCGGCCCACCGTACTGCCACCGTTGGGTCCCGTGACAAGACTTACGATCTTGCGCGTTGCATCCGGGTTGGAGGCATTGTTGATGTTGCGGGATAAAACTCCTGTCTGCTGACCGAAAGCAGAAAGTGCCGAGCGTGACGCATCTAGCGCAGACGATAAAGACATCCCCGTCCCCTGGAAGTTAAGCCATCAAGCGTAAACCTGAATTAACGCTTCAAGTTCACCAGGATTTCCAGTAACTCAGACCCCGTCTGGAAAACCTTTGAATTTGCGGAATAGTTTCGTTGTGACTCAATCATCCGGGTCAACTCATCACCCAGATCTACTGTGGATTGCTCAAGGGCACTGGACTGTATCGACCCAAAGCCGGGATCTTGAGGAAAGCCGATCATGATGTCGCCGGAATCAATGTTGGCGAAGAAGATGTTGCCTGAAGCCGTAGTCAGAAGGTCTGTGCCGTCGAATGTGGCCAGCGGTATCCGGAACACTGTGGAGAGCGTTCCATCGAGATAACTGACAACGACTGATCCGTCATCTGCAACGCTCATTGACTGAACGCCCTCAGGTGCTTGCCCGTCCACATCAGAGGACAGCACAGAAAAATCTGCGGCAAGCTGACTGGAGCCAGAAAGGTCGAGCGTAAACGGCTGACCATCCGGCACGCCAAATGCCAGACTGGACGGGCCCAACAACTGTCCGTTTGCAGGGTCGAAGTTTACAGTCCCTGTTGTTAGCGGGGCTCCTGAATAGGGAAAACCACCAGCGCTGGCTTCGTTGCGATCAAAGACTGAAACTTCCCAAGTCTCGTCCGCGGTCTTCGCCCAGTAAACATCTACAAGCTGCTCCCCTCCAAGATTATCGTAAGCAACCAATGATGTTTTTTGCGAATATTCACTGGTTGCAGTGTTAGTTGACGGCAGGTTTGCCGGCGCTATGGCAACGTCCTCGGACGGCAGGTTAACCACAAGCGCACCGGAGGTGGATGGCTGGGCCTGAAAAGAGAGATTATCCATTGCGACCCGCTCCAGTCCAGAGGTGCCGTTAGCGACCGCCCCGACCTGCCCGTCCACAACGGGGTAACCCATGAGGTATTGACCAGAAGCATTGACCAGAAATCCCTCGCCGTCCTGGATAAAGGAGCCGGCCCGAGTCATCGACGGAATACCTCCCGCGTCGGTGACCATAAAGAAGCCACTGCCATTGATCGCCAGATCCGTGCGGGATGTGGTGTACTCCAGTGTACCCTGCTCTGAGATGGCGTTGCGTACATGTGTCGACACACCACCCGCCTCATAACTGCCGGGACAATGCGCGCCACTGTTGGACAGCAATGTTGAAAACTCAACGCTGACGCGTTTGTAACCAGTTGTATCATTGTTTGCAATGTTATCGGCAATCGCAGACAGTCTCGTTGATTGTGCCGACATGCCGGATACACCGGACCGCATTATTCCATTTAAACTCATGTGCCGCCTCTAATGCCTCTCAAAA
>CAJICM010000129.1_pt1 | contig 12465 bp, 12 predicted proteins | sample 9199691 | NCBI WGS metagenome assembly CAJICM01 (sample SAMEA7708338, study PRJEB35096) | sediment metagenome | biome: marine neritic benthic zone biome [ENVO:01000025]; feature: sediment [ENVO:00002007]; material: shallow marine sediment [ENVO:03000034] sea grass bed [ENVO_01000059] ...
ACCAGCAGTACAACACCGTCAATGGGATTGGCACGAATGGACTCTTCCACATCCATGGAAACGAGATTGCGGAACATCATCGTTGTTGGCCGCATAAGTGTTTCACCCAGCGATGTAACCGGAAACTCCACCGGAAACCCGCCAGCTTCGTAAATTCCACGCTTTACCCGTTCTGCCAGTACCCGGAAATGCGCGTTGCAAGGAGTGAGTTCTGACCAGGTATTGCAAATACCAATTACTGGACGGCCGTCAAACATGTGATGCGGAAAACCCTGGTTCTTCATCCAGCTGCGATGATGGAAGCCATCCATACCTTTCTGGCCAAACCAGTGTTTTGACCGCCCCTGCGGCGCCAGAGGATCCTTGTCCGATTTGGAAGCCAGCGATTTGCCTCGATAAACCGTTTTCCTAGCCATGGTCATAATCCTCAATGTAGTGGCGGACGACATCATCCAGCGAATTGTCTTTTGGCAAGCCCAGCGCGAGTGCCCGGGCATCTTCAGTCGCCACCGGCCATGATCTGACGATGGCCTCGATAAACGGGTCAGGTTGCACCGTTATCTCTCCCAGCTTGCGATTGTGGGCCACTCGCTTCAAGGCTGCGACCATCTCGGCAACAGTCACATCCATCGATGGGAGTGATACGGCGCGGTCATCACCAAGCTTGTCGGACGGTAGTTCATGTAACGCCAGCACACCTTCAACAATGTTGCGATATCCCAGCACAGGCATCACCGTTTCCGGCTTGACCGGCAACACACATGCCTCGCCTTTTAATGGCTCCCGAAACACACCCGAGGCAAATGACGAGGCCGCCGCATTGGGAGCACCAGGGCGAACGATGACGGTCGGCAGACGTGCGGAGCGGCCATCGAAGAACCCCTTGCGCGTATAATCATTGATCAGCAATTCGCAACAAGCCTTGGTCATGCCATAGGTCGTTTGAGGTGTCTGTTTGCCGTGATCGCCCACTACCGCAGGCATATGGTCACCGCCGAACACCGCAATCGAAGACGCAAATACCAGCCGGGGTGTCGACTCTCTGGCACGCAGTGCATCGAATACATTCAACCCACCGGTCAGATTGACACGAACGGCCAGGTCAAAGTCCTTTTCGCCACCTCCTGACACAACCGATGCAAGGTGAAACACCGAGATATCGTCGCGGTCGATCAATCTGTCGACAGTCGCCCTGTCGGAAATATCCCCCGTCACCAGGGTCACCTGTCCATCGAGCCACATCGGCAGGGTATCAGGCGCCACAACATCGAAAAGTACAACTTCATCAACCTGGATTTGCGCCCCGTCCGGGCCCGCAAGGGAACCTTTGTCAAGAATGCGGCGCGCCAGACGCGCGCCAATAAACCCGGTCCCGCCGGTGATAACGACTTTCATTTGTTGTTTGCCTCCAACCGCTCTTTATTCCGAACGAATTGTGTTTTATGCGGATGCAGAAACCTGCCACATTGTTGGCCGAGCTCAAAACACAAATCCCGTAGGGAGGGAACAACATGCCAGGTAAACTCAAGGGAAAGACCGCATTGGTAACCGCGGCGGGCCAAGGCATTGGCAAGGCCGCTGCCATTGCCATGGCACGAGAAGGAGCCAAGGTGTTCGCAACCGACATCAACAGGGAAACTCTTGCCCAGGTCAAACAGGAGCAACGCGGCATGCGCACCTATCTGCTGGATGTCACAAAACCAAAGCAGGTTGCCAAAGTGGTCGAGCGTGTTGGTCCTGTGGATATTCTCTTCAATTGCTCCGGCTTTGTTCATCACGGTACAATTTTGGAGTGTGACGACGCGGCGTGGGACTTCTCATTTGATCTGAATGTGAAATCCCAGTACCGAATGGCCAAGGCTGTCCTGCCAGGAATGCTGGAAAAAGGCGGTGGCTCGATTATCAACATGGCATCGGTTGCATCATCCATAAAAGGTGCGCCCTCCCGATTTGTTTACGGTGCGACCAAGGCAGCGGTCATCGGCATGACGCGATCAATCGCCATCGACTTCATAAAACAAAACATTCGTTGCAACGCCGTTTGTCCCGGCACAATTGACACGCCGTCACTTCGCCAGCGGGTCGAAAAACTGGGCGAAGACATGGGAGGCTATGACAAGGCTCGCGAATGGTTCCTGTCGCGCCAGCCAACCGGGGCGCTGGCCACCGCCGAAGATGTTGCCGGTTTGGTGGTGTATCTTGCATCCGATGATGCAACATTTGTGACCGGTCAAAACCACATCATCGACGGTGGCTGGTCGATATAGACCACCCGGCAAACGAACCCGCTGCAAATCTTTGCTGAACAGGGTAGGCAGCCTCATGTCAGTCCCTGATTGACTTGCCGGTCGAACATGTGTTTAAAATACTCTGTATACGTAGCATTATTCATTGGACCTTTGTCCTGCATGATGCTGCGCCGGTGGGCGACGCCCCTGCACGGAAAGTCGCCCACCACCCCGCTCATGAACGCGACCTTTGTTTTTCCCTCTGTGTCTTGAGTCCGTACATTGAATCCTGAGCGTTGCAATCTGTCGAGTATCCAATCGGCATCGACTGTCGCGAAGGCTCTGACAGCCGGCAAACACCGTTGCCGGATTTTCCGGTTTGACTTGCCGGTCAAACAGGTGTATATATTAATCCGTATACGTAGCATAATGCCGAGGATTGCCGTCCCACATATTGCTACGCGGGTGAGCGGCGCTATAACCAGCAGACAGGGCCGCTCACCTTCCCACCTGTAGCAATGACTGAAATTACACAGCCAGCGCGACGCCGTCATGACCAGGATCAGCACCACCATCCAGGACGCCGTCTACAATCCGAATGCCGTGCACGGCTGCGATATCAAATGTCAGAGCCGAGCGAATAACCTCATAGCCTTCGCGCTGCAGCGGTTCCACTACATAACCTGGTATGCGATTGGTAATATCAATCGCATTGGAGGTGGAAGAAAATCGCGGCGCACACACCGCCTGTTCCATGGTCATCTCAAAATCAAGCACGTTCAGCAGTGCCTGCAGCACACCCATGACAATTTGCGTACCCCCGGGCGCACCCAGTACCACATATGGCTTGCCGTCTTTGAGTGCCATGGCAGGACAAACCGAGGAAAACCGGCTTTTGCCTGGCGCTATGGATCCTGCCCTGCCAGGACGCGGATCAAAAACGCCCATGCAGCCATTGTACATGAAACCCAATCCGTCCGTGATGACCCCTGACGGCATACCAAGCGAATGGGTCATGGTTACGCAATTGCCATGTGTGTCCACAACAGCAACGTGGGTTGTATCATTTGGTTCGGGTGGCGATTCCAGCCGTTCGACTGACATACGCTCGCCGTCCGCGATTCGCGCTGCAATGGCCGCTGCATACTGCTTGGACATCAGTCTGTCGGCTGGCACATCGTAAAACGCCGGATCGCCGACATACTTGTCCTTGTCAGACGTGGCCGCCTTCATGGCCTCGCACACCACGCGTATATACTCTGTGGTGTTGTGACCGATATCCGGAAGCTTGAAATTCTCCAGGATATTGAGCATTTCAACCAACATGATGCCACCCCCGGGCGGATGGTTGGTGGCAATATCATAGCCGCGGTAGCTGCCGCGCAACGGAACCGTCCGCACGGTTCTGTATGCCCTGAGGTCGTCACGGCTCATCAATCCGCCATGAGTTTCGAAGTCATCGGCAATCTGCTCGGCAATCTCGCCGGTATAGAAAATATCGGCGCCATGTTGCGCCACTCGTTCAAGGGTGGTTGCAAGATCCGGGTTGCTCACATGATCACCAATACGCTTCACTGAACCGTCCGGACGGAAGTAAATCTGTGCACCGGTTTTGGAAAACCGCAATCGGTCGACGATATCGACCCGCCCGAATTCCGCGCCGTGCGTCCACCAGTAGTGCACATGCGGGCGCACGTAAAAACCGGATTTTGCCTGCGCGATAGCCGGTGCACAGATGTCTGACCAGTCCATTGTGCCAAATTCATCAGCAGCTTCCGAATAGGCTTTCAGCGAACCCGGCGTAGTGACGGCGCGGTAACCGAGATCGTTCACGTTATCCTTCAGGACAAACCCGAAACCATCCCGGGTCTCTCCTTCAAGCAAGTCAAGCCACATATCCGGCTTGGCAGACAACGGCGTCCTGCCGTGAAAATCGATGTTGGTATGCACACCCCTGCCCGGCATGTAGATCTGGCATGACCCAAATCCTGCAATACCGCACATTTGCGGGTCTACGACACCTTGGACCAGCGCCGCAGCCATGGCGGCATCTACCGCATTGCCGCCCTTCATGAGCACACGGGCTCCAGCTTCGGATGCTTCCGGCTGCGCCGAAACAATCATTGCCTGTTGTTTTCTGCCCATGACCTCTTCCTCATTCTGCGGCACTGGCCTCGACAACATTTCCGTCTGCAATGAAACCGCCAGACTGACGCGCCCACAAGCTGGCGTAAAGACCCTTTGCCGCCAGCAGCTCGGCGTGGGTTCCCTCTTCGACGATGGCGCCTTTGTCCATGACGATGAGACGGTCCATGGCAGCGATGGTAGATAGTCTATGCGCTATGGCCAGCACGGTCTTGCCTTGCATCAGGCCTTCGAAACTGTCCTGAATGACCGCTTCAACTTCGGAGTCCAGCGCGCTGGTTGCCTCATCCAGAATCAGGATCGGCGCGTCTTTCAGCAAGACCCGCGCAATTGCAATGCGCTGGCGTTGCCCGCCGGACAACTTGACACCACGCTCGCCAACATGGCTGTCATAACCGATATGCCCGTTCAGGTCTTCAAGGCCGGGAATGAAATCGTCAGCCGCAGCCCGACGGGCTGCCTGTTTGACTTCATCAAGCGTTGCTTCCGGTCGCCCATAGCGAATGTTGTCGGCGATTGACCGGTGCAGCAGCGAAGTGTCCTGGGTCACCATCCCGATATTGGCCCGCAGCGAGCTTTGAGTAACATCTGCAATGTTTTGACCATCAATCAGGATACGCCCCGATTCAAGGTCATAAAACCGCAACAACAGGGAAACCAAGGTCGATTTACCGGCTCCAGAGCGGCCTACAATGCCGAGTTTTTCACCGGGATGAACCGTCAGGGCCAGGTTATCGATGATGCCGTGGTCGACTTCTTCACGGTCTTTTCCATAGTTGAAACCTATGCCTTCAAAATCGATGCAGCCCTTGCTGACCTCAAGTTCCGGTGCCTCGGGATTGTCAACTACAGACACTGTTCGCGATATGGTTTCAATACCGTCCTGCACCACGCCGATATTTTCAAACAGCCCCGACACTTCCCACATGATCCAGTGTGCCATGCCCTTCAGTCGCAGCACCAGGCCAACGGCAAACGCGATGGCACCGGCGGTTATTGCGCCGGTCGACCACAGCCAGAGCGACATCACGCCAACTCCGAACAGATTGATGGAATTGAGCACGTTGAGCGTGGTGATCAACAGTGTAGACAAGCGCATCTGCTGGTGAACGTTTTCGAGAAACGGCTCCATGCCATCGCGCGCATACTCATCTTCAAATTCCGTGTGCGCAAACATTTTGACGGTCGGAATGTTTGTATAACTGTCCACTATTCGCCCGGTTACCACCGAACGGGCATTTGCCTGAGCCTTGGAAATCGTCTTCAATTTCGGCACGAAATAATACAGTGCACCGATATAGCCCGCCAGCCAGACCAGCATGGGCAATGAAAGCCGCCAGTCGCTGACCGCAAAAAGGGCAACCGCAGCCGTGAAATACACCGACACAAACACGAAAACATCCGCCGTCTTGAGCACCACCTCACGCACCGCCAGCGAAGATTGCATCACCTTGGTGGCAACGCGCCCGGCGAAATCATTCTGGAAGAATTCCAGTGACTGGCGAAGCACATAGCGATGCGCCTGCCAGCGGATCAGCATGGGATAGTTGCCCATCAGTGTCTGGTGAATAATCACCTCGTAGAAAAAGTTGAGCAGCGGATGCAATATCAGCACCAGCCCTGCGAACAGGGTCAATTGCCACCAATAGTCCCGGAAGACGGCTTCAGGTGTTGTCTCTGCCAGCCAGTCCACCACTGAGCCCAGAAATGCAAAAAGGGATACTTCAATGATGGCAACAATGGCAGCCAGAACAGATGTTGCCAGTACCCACGGCCAGAAAGGTTTGGTGTAGTGCCAAACAAATCCGCCCAAGGTGGCAGGCGGCATCTGCGCGTCCTGTTCGGGAAACGCCTGCGTTCTTGCCTCAAACCATTTGAACAATCCGTCCAGCAATAGTCTTGTCTCCAAAAACAGATTCCAGCCTATTTGCCCTGAATTCCGGGCCGAACCTTGACCGTCTGTATTACATGACATTGTTCATCAGGTGGTGCATAACAGCCATGCGTCACTGAGGCTGTTGAACAGTGTGAAACAGCCGTTACAAAGCCCGGATACCAACCGATAACGCCACATATGGCAGGGTCCGAACCCGCAGGAAGCTGAACCAGATGGATACCATTGGCAAGCGCATTACTCACGCGCGCGAAAACAAGTCCTATGATGTGAACCAACTCTCCGACCGTATCGGCGTAAAGCCTGAAACAATACGCGCCTGGGAGGCAGACGAACGCGACCCGCGAGCCAACCGCCTGCTGCGGCTGGCAGGCGCGCTGGATGTAGGTTTTGCGTGGCTTATGGTCGGACAGGACTATGAACCCGACGAGGACGGCATGGACGCCGGCAGACTATCGTCCGTGGCAGCCAAACTTCACCGCATCCGGCAATTGCATACTGAACTTGGCAGCCTGATTACGAGCCTTGAACAGGATACTCGCTTCATGGTGGCGCGTGATGAAGAACTCGACGAGTTGGCCGCAGTTGATGAGCAGCCAGGCTAGATCGAAATCTTTTCTGGTTGAAACAACCAGAAAGGCTTGCTTGGTCGCTTCTATTGCATTGTTGCACTGCCGGGCAGGATGCTGTTCCGGCCGGCAACAGTACTGCACAGCCACCAACAGATGAAGCAACGCATCAGCCCTTCAGTATCTCCAGGACCCGGTCCGAAACCTCACGCAATCCGGCAGAACCGCCCACTTCACAAGGCAGCAGATTGCCATCGGCAAATGCGGCTCGAACGGCATTGCGGAATGTCTCACCAGCCCCTGTCAGTTCAGGTGAATTCATGGTTTCTCCAAGCCAGTCCAACATCATGGCGCCCGACAACAACATGGCGCACGGGTTGGCCTTGCCCGTGCCCATAATATCCGGCGCGGTGCCGTGGCAGGGTTGAAAAAGCCCGTGCTTGTCACCGATATCTGCGGAAGGCGCCATACCCATGCCACCCATCAGGGCGGCTGCCTGATCTGAAAGAATATCGCCGAACATGTTCTCGGTTATCATCACGTCAAACACCCAGGGGTTACGCACCAGCGCCAGTGAAGTGGCATCCACATAGGCGTGATCGGCCACAAGGTCGGGAAATTTTGCTGCACGCTCATAGAACACTTTGCGCATGAAGGCGAAACTTCCAAATACATTTGCCTTGTCGATACAGGTGACACGACCCTGCCCGCGACCTTGCGCTTTGCGTCGCTCAGTGAGTTTGAGGGCAAAATCGGAAAGCCGTTCGGTTCCGTTGCGTGTTATTACCATTGTATTGCGGGCTTCTTCGTCACCAACCATTTCGCAGGCGCCGCGTGAAGCAAACAGCCCCTCGGTGTTTTCACGAATCAGAACGAAATCAAGCTGTGCAGCGCGTGGATCCTTCAAAGGCACCGGTGACCCGGGAAAGGTCTCCACCGGACGAACGCCTGCATACAGGTCGAAAATTTCACGCAACTCGATCTGCGGCGTAATTTCCCGGCCATCTTCATATCTGATTTCGGGCAGGCCCATTGCACCCAGCAGCATTACATCTGCTGCACCGGCTCTTTTAACTACGTCGTCAGGCAATGCAACGCCGCTTTCCTGAAACACCCCCGCACCCGCCTCCAGTGTTTCATAGGTAAACGAAAATCCACCGGATCTTGCAGCCAGCACATCCAGACATTCAAGGCACGGCTGCATGACTTCACGGCCAATGCCGTCGCCGGGAAGCACAGCCACATGAATTGAGTTCGAAGTGGTCATTGAAGATATCCTGTCTGAGAGGCAACACAGTCAAAACGGCGAACGGATTTTTCTGCCACAAGGTCTGAAACAGTCTCCGAAAAAGCCAGATAGTGGGGTGTTCCCATATGCAAATTAAACGCCGCTTCGTCCCGGTAGACTTCATACAGCAGTATTATGTCGTCAGCATCGTTGTTTTCGATGCACACATCGAACACCAGGCATCCCGGTTCTTCTGCCAGTGATTTTTCGGCCTGTATCAACACAAGCGGCATGAAGGCGTTCAGCATATCGGGCTTCAATCGAAATTCCGCCGTAATGACAAACATTCACCTCACTCCTCCAGAACCGGATCAGATCATCGGGACGGGAGTTTTGGCACATCGGCACCGCTGCCGACCAGAGAAAAAAATTCTGCGCTCGGTTAAAGCTGGCTTGTCGATGTTGCTCCACCGTCCACGCTCATGTCGTTTTGTGTTCGCGACACTGGCCGGACCGCTTGAACAACGCCTTCGCACAGCTTAAACAAACCAAAGTTTCCGGATTCCCATCACCAGGCAATATGATGGCTGTACAGGAATACCCGATCAGATGCCTCAATACTGTGTCCACGGCCTCTTGCTTAATTCAGGCTTTGAAATACCTGAGCTACCCAGGTTGCACGGGCATCAGGTGCTTGACGACAATCCCGTTGAGCTGACAATGACGACTTTGCCCGCCACAATTAGACATCATTCTGTTTCCAGTGACGGGTATCTGCTGGGCGACGACGAGATCCTGATTTGCCAGGAAAACAACATCCGTTGCCACATCGCGGCTGGCAACCGAATCAGCGTTGATCCCGGCAGCGAACGCAATGAACCGGCAGCGCGGCTGTTTGCCCTGTCAGCTGGTCTGGGATGCCTCCTGCATCAACGCGGCTACATCCCGCTTCACTGCGCTGCTATAGACACGCCCAAGGGGTGCATTGCCTTTTGCGGTAACGCGGGCGATGGCAAATCCACTCTTGCTGCAAGTTTCCAGAAATCCGGTTTCAAACTGTTCACCGACGACAGATTAACAATTCACGCCACATCCGATCACCCATACATGGCGGCCCCGTCCATGCCCACTTTGCACCTTTTCGACGACGCTGGAGAACTGGTCGGGCTTGGAAAAGATCTTCTGGCTGTCGATTCTTACCGGTTTGGCAAACATATTCATCTTGTGCACGACGCTTACGCCCAGCAACCCAGCCCGATGGCTGGTCTCTATTTTACTGATTGGCACGATGATCCGAATGCAGAACCCGAGATTACCAGGATGAACCAGATTGCTGCAATGATGCGCCTGAGGCGCGATGTGTCGCTTACTCACTTGATCGAACCCCTGGGTCAGGAGCAACATTTCATGACCTGGGCAGCCGGGCTGTGTTCCCGGGTGCCTTCCTTCCATCTGGTCAGACCGCGTAACAAGCAACGCCATCCGTATTGCATGACCTTGATTAATTCACACGTCCGGGACACCTTTGGCACATGAGCCAGCAAGACCTGAAATCCGACAGCATCATAATTCGCACCAGCCAGTTGCCCGCGGCCGAGCTGGGACCGGACGATACAGTGCTGCTCGACGCCGAACGCGGTGTCTATTACGGGCTGGAAGGCCCTGCTCGCCAGATATGGGACAGGCTGAGCGAAGAGACCACCCTTGACGATATCTGCCGGAGCCTGACTGAAGAGTACGATGTTGAACCTGACCAGTGTCAAAGCGATACCCGGGAATTCATCATGGAATTGATAGAGAACGGTCTTGTCAAAGTCCTCTAGTGGATACTTGCAACGAGCAGGGAAGTTGTCGCCCAGACAATGGAACGCGTTGCGCACGGCAGTCTGGCTGCTGGCAAGGGCAAGGCATGAACACTCGCGCAAACCCATCAAGGCAGTATTGCAACGTTTTGAATCAACCGGGGCACACCGTCCGGCAACAATCGGGGAAACCGAACTCATCAGTTGGGCCATAGCATCAGCCGCCGCACGGGTTCCGTGGCGTTCCGATTGTCTGCTTCAGGCCATGGCAGCGTCAATGTGGCTGGACAGGATTGAACGTAGCTACAAGCTGAACATCGGTGTCCGCAAGAATGATTTGGATGAACTGGAAGCACATGCATGGCTGACAAGCGGTGACATTACGGTTACCGGCAATCTTCCCGATCTCGGGCGTTTTTCAACCATGCCGATCGAAAATGGCATATCGAAATTCTAGGTGATCGACTCGGCAATTCCTATCGAAGTTCCAATTGAAGCAAATTCATCAGATGCGTGGTGGTTTTCGATGATTTGCAGTATCGCATCGAAACGACGTGGAAATACCTGTATTTGCTGAAGATGAAGCACCGCGTGAAATGACTGAGCAGTCAAAATCACGGTGTAAACAAGTTGCAAAACAAACTTCCGAACCATGGCTGAATATGATAAGCCTCCAGAATCAGAGATTTTATCTGATGCTATCTAGAGCAGCATGGGTTCACTTGAACCCGTAAAGTTGCTCTATCTCTCAGAAAGTGATCAGGTTTATGACCTTTGATCGAGAAAAGCGAAAGTCGTCCTGATCTAGCCTCGTGGCGTAATTTCCCGTGTGTAAGTCAATATGAGTTCCGTGCTCACCAATTGTTGGGAGTAATCGAGGCTCGTAGGCAGCCTTAAGAGCGTCAAGGACTTGTATATGAGAGCTTTAGACCGGATCCCATCACCGGGAGCGAAAGCCCCTATAAAACAGCAGACCGTTCAACAGCTTGAATGGTCGCCACCAAACCTTCGTGTTAGCAAAATTGCTGCCATTACGATGGGTGGAGTTTCGTCAGCAGGTGTTGACAACTGCTTCAATCCGGACGGGTTTCGTTGTCTATAGTATTACAAGGAATCAGATAACAAAGTCGTTTTGGTTGAGTTGGCCGATGTTCCCGATTCCCCAGAATCGTATGCTGTCATCCGTGTCAAGCTGAAGCACGACGTGGCCGTCAACCACACTCATTGCTAATTGCAGTGAAGCGAAATCAGCAAACCCAAAGTCGGACACATTGACGACATCGCCCAAGCTTAGACCGGCTAAGAAATCCATGATTGTGTCATTGCCATCACCGTTATTGAACATGAACACGTCATTGCCTTCACCACCTTGCAAAAGGTCGTTGCCTCCTCGCCCGGTTAAGACATCGTCGCCATAAGATCCAACAAGCGTATTGTTGCTGTTATCACCAGAAAGGTTGTCGGCAAAGCTGGACCCCCAAAGGGCCTCGATGCTTATGAAGCTATCGCCAATGGCGTCACCGGTATTGGCGCCGGCATTCATCATGTCGACGGTTATGCCAATTGTAGAACCCATATACGAGGCACCGTCGCGACCGCTACCCCCGTTGATTGTGTCGGCGCCGGCACCACCTTCCAGGATGTCGCTGCCCGCATCTCCAAACAGAAAATCGTTGCCATCATCTGCGAAAATCCTGTCCGAACCATCCCCGCCCTGCATCGTATCGGCACCTACTGTGCCGAATGCAATGTCATGGGTCGCCGAACCGCTATATGGACCTGCGTTGAAACGCAGGTCGAAGGTAAAGGTTTGGTCGACCTGACCGCCGTTACCATCATCTACACGTATGATAACAGTACGGCTTGTAATTGTGCCTAACGCCAATGAGGCGTCAGAACGGACAACCAGTTCATTGTTAATGATCTCCAGATCAGGATCACTGACAGGTGCACCAGTGCCGTCCACGATACTGAAGGTGTGAGTGTCACCGGTATCTGGATCGACAACATTGTCCAGATCTACAAGCACAGAGCCTGCCAAAACATCCAGGCTATTCCAGATTCCACAATTGATCAGACCTTCGCGATATGACCCAATGTACGATTGTGTAATCTCTGTTGGCGCATCATTGACACCGGTTATCGTTATGGTGGCAGTCGCGGTCGCGGTCTGACCGAATGCATCCACGACCGTATAATCGAAGGAATCGGTTGTGGTCACTCCGTCTGCAAGCGACTCGAACTGACCATAGGGGTCGTAATCGAAAGATCCATCAGCATTGAGTGTAACCAACGCTCCGGAGGCCAGTGCCACCGTTGCCCCGATCCCTGCAGCAGTTCCTTCTATCTCCGAGACGGCCAATCCATCACCGGAGGTAACCGAACCATCGAGAGTGAAGCTGTTTGCACCACCTGGCAGCACAGTGTCATTTGGGTCCGGATCGCTGGCATAATCATAAATCAGAGTTGCGCCGGAAACTGCTGCGATACCGTTGCTGGAATCCAGCGAAGCATAGTTCTGCGCGACTTCAGTGTCTGACAATGCTGTTTCGTAAAACCGGAACAGGGCGATATCCCCTTCAAAGTTGCCGGCGCCCGA
>CAJICM010000089.1_pt1 | contig 12444 bp, 15 predicted proteins | sample 9199691 | NCBI WGS metagenome assembly CAJICM01 (sample SAMEA7708338, study PRJEB35096) | sediment metagenome | biome: marine neritic benthic zone biome [ENVO:01000025]; feature: sediment [ENVO:00002007]; material: shallow marine sediment [ENVO:03000034] sea grass bed [ENVO_01000059] ...
ATGCGGAGCTTCCAAACGCTGGATCAAGCCAACCAAATGTACAAATAAGCAATATCAAGATTGCTTTTGGAAAACGAACCATTGGGCCAATTGTAACTGGTTCAGATTCAGTCACGCAGCGGCAAGGCATTTCATATGCCCGTCCCTTCTAGTCAACGTTTCAGGTCTGCAACAAAGCTCCATATAATGACAGAAACAGTAGCAGCATTGAGGGTCCGGCGCTTGACTTGCGTCAACCAGCAGGCGGCCTAGCGAGTCACTGACGCGGATTATGTTGTTTCCGGTGCGTGAGCCCAGCAAACCGTTTCGCACGCTGGTGGAGGTGTATATGGTTTTGGTTGACTATGCCGCCCCACTTGGCAGGTAGGTGATCGATCCGGCCACGTCCGTGTCATCGATTATGTAGAACTGACTATCGCTTCCTGCCCGCCGAGCCTCGCCATATGGAGCATAATCTGGATCATCCGCGAAACCCTGCGCAGCCTTCATTGAGGGGAATTTTATTATTGCAACGAGGGTCGTGTCCGGTGCGTCACCTTCCAGTGAGGTGATATTGGCGCTGCGCGAAAGATATTCCCCACCGTGCTTGTGAACAATCGCATGAACATTCGCAGCATAGTTGGGTATCCATGCATCGTCTGTGACTTTCACATTCGCTATCAGATAAACAGCCATCTTATTGCCTCCGGTTTTTTAGCTTCCATTGTTGCATCAAGCTATAGATGAAAGCTCAGCAGGTCACGAAAAAGTAGTTACTGGCAGCTGACAGCAGGCCCTAAGATGCACGTGGTGAACATCCAAGCAGGCAAACACAATTATTCAAAACCACGCTCTCAGTCTATGTTTTAGTTTTGTCTTTGTCACGGTCTGGTCTCCGTCTGAGTCTCTGTCTTGTATGTCGACACTGTCTCGCCGGCTTTTGTATTAACCGGAATTGTCGCGGCTGGAGATTAACTGGAATTAACTGGTGTTGAGATACCCGCCTGCTATTTTCCAATCACGCAAGGCTTTATGCTACCCCTGCAAGCAACCTTGAGAAGAAGGCTGCCGGGTTACCCCTCCTTGGCGGCCTTCGCTATTTGTGGCCCGCTTAGTTCCCATGCCGGAGACATGGGTGATGCTTTTGGTCTGAAGGGATATGCAGGCGGGCCTCACGATCCGCTCGTCTCGGTCTCATTTGCTCTGTGTGTTACGCTTTTGCAACCAGTCCTTGTAGCTGAGATAAAGCGTCAAGAGCTCCTCCGGAGAGTAGTTCTTTCTTGAGGCTGCACTGACAAATTTCACGAACTCGACAAAATCCGGGTTCTTCATGATCCTCGACTGAAGCCTTGGGGCTACGTCCTGACCCGACGCGGTAACCCGATCGGACTCTGAGCCGATAGCCGCAGGATAAAGATCCTGACCAAATCCATTGATTGCACCATACAAGTCGTTGCTGTTGCCGAAGTTCAATTCCGCACAGACTTCTGTCGATGGTCGCCACGTAGCCGGTTCGCAGACCAGGCGCCGTCTGATGATACGACCATTGTGTGAATCGAACCCGATCACCCGGCCCGAGAACTTGCGGTATTCACACGCCGTAGCTCCCGACGAATAAGCACGGTCACTGTATTGACAGTTTTCCCCCGCCACCGCCGATGTCGGGAGAGTTGAAACAATGGCCCCCAAAATCGTCAGAGCAAGTGAGATTTGCAACCGCATGACACTTTCCTTCTGGCAGACTGGCGGGTTGGCAAACAACCTATTGATGGAGAACGAAATATTGTCACTTTCGATGAAGCTGAACAATGCGAAAAGGCGGCGTTGGTTAGACAGATTGGTTAACTTTATGACCGACCCGCCTCAGCGTTTTCGGATGCGGGTCCTGGCTGTTCTCTAACTCGGCGTTGGATATCAGGCTCTCCATGCTGTACCTGCCGGGTTCACTTTTCTCTCCGCAGCAGGGTCTGTACTCTCTGCATAATGGCGTTGGAGGACGTTGGCGGATCAATGTGTGAATCGCGCTCGCCTTGATGAACGCTCGAAAAAACCATGCGTGTTGAAGTGAGGTTTTGGGGCTGGCGACAGCACCGGAAGCCAATGGATAAGTGCACTGAACGCGTCGAATCCATCACCAGCACTGATGTTTGCTGTCATCTGATTTGACCGAGATCATGGCTTCTGGTGCGTTCTAGAAGTTTCATCATCTCGTGAGATCGCTCCGGTAACGAAAGCGTGTTGCGTTTAGCGTCCAACTGAGTTGTCGGCAACTACTGATTTGGACGAAAATCGCGTATAGTGATCGTTCGTATGGAATTCAAGGTACACCCTGTTGGGCACCTGTAACCTGTTATCGCATTGGAGGACGTGAAATGTTCAGGCTTCGATACATTGCCTTGCTGGTATTGGCCACTGCTTCAGTTTTCGGCACTGAGACCATGGTCGCGCAGCGGGCAGAAGCGGGAAGCTACTTCGGCGGTGGAGGCCGCACTGCATTGTGGGTCTACATCCGGAAACATCCGAATGAAGGAATTTGGGAAGCTTGTCGACGTGTTTATAGACGCGACGTTTATCAGGTCCGAGGCGCGGGTCCCACAAAGGCCCGCTGCTTTATCGATGCCAGTGAGGCCGGCAATCCCCGAGGCTTTAATACGTCTCGAGAGGCTAACTAGACCCCAGACCTGAAAACGCCCAGCGCATTTGCATTGTCGCCATAAATCGGGCGTTCCCGGCTGGGATCGAAATCTAAAGGGTGTGGTTCTACTGTCTGCGGACATCAAGCCCTGCAACATACTGCCTCTACCGGCAGATTGGATCTGGGGCGCCTCAGAGAGTCGCTGACCCGGGTTCTGCCGTTTCCGCTGTTCGGGACTAACCCGCTCGTTAACGCTTTATTAACCATTTCAACGCGACCCTTGCGACCGTTGCTATAACGATTGATGAGGGGTTCAGCATGTTGATGATGAGACAGGCCCGTGAAATCAAGGCTGCGATTGGCCGTGCGATTAAGAGTGGCGAATTCTCTGCACATAAGAAAGCCATTGATGGCTGTGATGGTGATCCGGCCGGTTTGTTCACGGCTAACACTGCTTCAGCTCGGACAATTTCCGGTAACAGTTCCACAAAACGATACGCAAAACCAGCAATTGCACCGACTGAAACAGCGATTCTGATGGCCCGCCTGGATGCCGAAATTGATTGGGTTAACGCGCAAAAGAAACAAGTGAAAAAGATGCGAAAAAAGCTTGTTGAAATGAAGGTTCAAAGCGAGAAATGGCAGGATGAGGCACAGTCAGCACAACGGTTGTTGACCGATGTAAAGCCACACTGGAGTGGCTGGTCTGGTTTAGGAAAAGCAAGCTGACCACCTGAGAAGTGGATTCCGCCCGAAACCGTGCGTGTAGAGGTGAGATTTGGAGCCGCGTCAGGTCAGTGTTGACTTCGTACGAAGAACCGACCTGGTGTCCGCCCTCGATCCTGCCTGAAGCTGCCGCGTCCGCCATATCCGGAGTTGCCACTGGTTGAGCGCATGGCCATGACGGCCTCGGAGCATCGATACCTTGCCGGTGGGGTCCATTTTATCCAATTTCTTCCGGTTCCTTCGCGGCCTACCCTGACCCAGTACGCACGTGATCTGGAATGCGGGTTGATTTTGCGTCCGGTTGTTGTTGTGGCGTGTTGTCTGAACGTTGGAGGTTCGTTGCCGACCCAGCATTTCTTTTTCATGAAATTCCATTGTATCCAGCATGCGGACTGGCATGTGGCCATCACCACGAAAACTATATTGCGACGGTTCATGGACCTGGCCGCATTGATGGCGCCTGATGGATTGTTGCCACCTATTCTGCTTGCAACGTGGGCACCACCCTTGATGCTGAATTTCTTGTCAAAACAGGCCTGACCCCGTGGCATCTTCACCCGGTAGGTTTTGCCGTTGCTTGCGCGGAAACTGCTCATCTTGAAGCAGGCCGATGTGTACACTCTGGTGCCACCGGCTTGTGTGCCAGAAACAAAACCGACCAGGCCTCCAAGAAATGCGGCGGCCAGAGTGGTTGCGAGACTCCGTCTCATGACAATGCTCCCCCATACTTACTCACTAACGCAGATCAAGCGCCTTTCCCGCTCCCTATTTGATGATTGAGAACTCCAGCGTTTGACTAACAAAGGATTAAAGATCAGGTCCTTGACCAGAGTCAACCGACAAACCCCAGAACGGGTCACTGGCGCGCGTTCTGCCGTTTCTGGCCATGGGACTCAGCAAGCTGTTGCGCGCCCTTGTGGACTCTGAAATGTCTTGTGAAGGTAGTTGATTTCGATTTTTGCGAAACGGATCAAGCACCGGGGGTAGCTTCAAATGCTCATTCGCTATACGCGGTACGCCCATACAGAGGGTTTACGGTGTCGCCACTACATTGCAACCTGACAGGGCTTTCAGGCTTCCTTTTCATGACGAAGAAAACCAGAGCGACTTGAGTTACCAGAAACTAGGAACGATGGGTTACCGCATCCCCATGAGGTTGGCAATCAAAGCTGTCTCTGCCAGCTTCAGTTCTTCAGCGATCTTGTGGGCCATGTCCGCTTCAGGGCCACTGTGAAACTTCACGATACCGGCACATTCCTTAGACGTGCTGGCTGTTGTGTCGATCACAACCTGCTCAACAATTCTTGAAATGTTCGTCTTCTCGTCATCTGATAATTGCGCTGCAATGGCGCTGCAAATTTGAGCTACTGCTTTGTCGGCTATTGGTTTGAGCGACATGACGGCCTCGCTGATGATTGTAACTATCGGGTAGAAAACAGAAGCTCCGCGGAATGATAACTGTCTTCGGAAAAAATGGGACCTTGAAAGAAAGTTTGTTCGTGACGCAAGGCTATCAGCCGTTTAATTGTGCGGCAACGCCAATCACATCTAGATCGCACAATTGCGGCAGTTAATTGCATAAGGGACGGCCTTCAAACGCTCTTCTGATATGCCTTCTCCACAGGATGCACAAACACCGTACGTGCCATCTTCGATACGCTTTAATGCCGCGTTGATCGCGCGTATCTCGTCAAGGCCAACCTGCCCGACACCTTCAAGGACTTCATCACCCTCTCGCTCGGTAGCGCGTTCTTCAGCATCCGGGTCAGCCGGCTTGTCAAGCTCACGCTCAATGTTGTCGAGACGCTGTTGTAGTTCTTTGCGATGAGCGCGCAACACCTGCTCGAAGTACGTTGGATCCAACATTTATGTATCAATCTCCCTGAACGCTCCGCACAACCATCGATGACTGGCTAACGGCAGCCGAATACACATGACCTGGATTTGACCATCCTCCGGGGCACATGGCAAGCCGCTTGCGTACACAAACGCCTGTGCGAGCCACTGACGTGGGCTCCGCCGTTCCAGGCGTCAGGGATACCGCAAACCGTTTCGCGTCTTGGTGCTGTCGCGTGAGGTCTGTGACGACGCTTCCCATCGCGAATATGCTCCAGCAGCACACCTGTCGGTTTGTATGTGGATCCAGAAGAATACTGAATCGCTCCCAGGCTTGCGATGTTCACGTTAGCAGGAGTGTGGTGGAGATGAACACGACCGGGCCGGCTGAAGTCGATTCCGCCTTTCCTGTATGCAAAAGGTCAGGAAGCTGGCGACATTATTACTTCAGGCGAATTGTCATTCCTCCAAGGTCCAGCGAAGCGTCAATGCCTGTTTGCCTTCCTCTCATCACCAATTGAACGCCGTTCTGATTAGAGGCAACAACATTGTTGGCTCCACCGCCCAAGGCCGCCGAGGCTCCAACGCCGGAATAGGTCCCCGCGATGTCAGAAATCTGGCGGAGATTGCGAACTTCGCCAACAAGATTGACTTTTGACAAGCCAATGGTAAGACCCACGCGGAGACCTCCGACCGTCAATGGATACCTCTTTCCATCGCAGGTTAGAGTTCCATTTCCACCTGATGCACCAATGACAAACCCGGCCTTGGTGATTTCCAAATTGATCCGGCAAGCCATCTGTGCCTGCGCCGGGGCAACGAACAGAAACAGCGCAGCCACCGAAAACGTCAGTTTTGCAGCTAATATCTTATTGAATCGGTTGATATTGTTCAAAAAATTACTCCAGGTTTGATAGTTTGAATGAGAGTATCGACTCAACTCATAAAAAATCAACAGGGCCGCATTAAGGCCGGTGTTGCAGGCAGGCACAATGACCCCATATGCTCCATACAGGGTCACTGACGCAAGTTTTGCCGCTTCCAGTTTAAGGGGGACTCAGCAATCTGTCTTGCGTGCTGGTGGACTAAAAATTGCTTGTTGGCGGAGTTCCCGCTACCTGGCCACCACCAAGACAAAACGGACGCTCCCGAAGTAACGCCCGCTGATCAGGGTTCAGTAATTGTTCCCTGTCAGCGTGTTGTCCGGTTGCGCTGCTAGGATCCAGACCTAGAAAATGGATAAGCCGTCACAAACGATGACGGCTTGAATTCGTTGCTGACCTGTAGGGGAATTATCTACCACGACCCGGATCCATGCTGGAAACACCCATGACACCGAATGAATAGCGCGTTTTCTCTCATTTTTGGGTGAGACAGAAGGTTCATCTCGTGGCGTTGTTTCGCTCAGAATCAAGAATAAGCGGGGACCGCGGCATCGCGGCAAACAAAGAAAGCCCGCGATTCTCCCGACCGCGGTCCCCGCCCCCCTGCACTCTTTCCCGGTGACGGGAAAGAGTGTCGTGTACTTTGATTCAAGCCACATAGCTGACTGTGCAGGCTGGCGCTGTGTCGGCATCGTATATGGAGACAGCGGCCTCGATTGTCTTGCTGAATTACTATTGAGAACTGGCCAATTCTTTCCAATTTGTGCCAAACTTGGCCGGTGGGGCCTGCGGCGCGAGCTGGCGAGCAGGTACATCGCGGAAGAAAAGCTCACCTTCCAGCAGATCGCCTTCCTGCTCGGCTACGCCGATCAGAGTGCTTTCAGCGTCGCCTACAAGCGATGGACGGGCCATGCGCCCAAGGATGCAAGGGCGGGGATTGCCTAGCAACACGTCAACCTGCACCTGTGCGCAATGGCTGAGGCCGCAGGCCGCCATGCCTGCCCATCCGGCTCCATATCAAAAAGGGGCCGGCAACCCCTTTGCGGACGATTGGTATTGGCGCTGGATGTGTTACAGTCCCGGTTCTTGGCTTCATGCCTTATGCTCAATCACTTGGGGAGTAAACGATGGAAAAAATTGCATTCGTCGTTGCAGCAGCGTTGTTGTTTACAGCCACCTCTGCATTCGCCCAATCACGGCAGGTCAAAGGTTCGGAGTTTATAACTATCATGAACGGAAACACCCTTAGCGCCACAAACAAAGCCGGAGTGAAATTCAAAGCCTATTTCATCGCTGGCGGGATCGCGACCTATGAAGGCGAGGACGGAATGCGTGATCAGGGCAAGTGGCGAATTAACAATAACGACGAAGTTTGCGTTACTTGGAACTCGATTGCTGAAGGCCAGGAGCGCTGCGCGCGAGTCTATGAAAATGGCAACGAGCTAACGTGGAAAGGCGAGCACGTTTCCGGAGAAGGCAAGCTGCTGGGCACAGTTCGCTGAATTGGCTTAGATGTTAAAACGTGTCCCGTCAGCGCTGATTGGACCATTTGGCTGTAGATGGTGGAATGCTGGTACCGCGCGATGAGAAAGTTGACAAAAATACTTGCTGCTGCAGTCGTTGTGGCGATGGCGGGTATCTTTGTTTCTGGCCGGGATGTTTTTTGGGAACTCATAGCCGGTCCTGCTGACTTGGGGCGAGTTGATTTTGCCACGCTGGAACGTCCACCGACCCCCAATCATTACCTGGCCTGCCCGGAAGGTCTCTGCGTTAATGCGCAGCTGGACCTGGCGTCGCCGGTTTACAGTCGCAGTGCTATGCAATTACAGGTGATTGCACGAGAGGCCTGGTCTGACGAGCCAGGATTGGAGATGGTGGCCAGCAACCCGGAACTGTTTCAGGACCGCTATGTGCAGCGCACCACCATCATGCGGTTTCCAGACACTATATCGGTCCGCTTTGTAGAGATGGAGGGAAATACCGCCAGCCTTGCCATTTATTCTCGCAGCCAGATTGGTCGATCCGACCTGGGCGTGAACAAGGAACGGGTTCAGCGCTGGCTGTCGCTGCTGGACAAGAGTGTGGGCATACGCACCGACTGAGTTTTCAAAAGCCACACTCTCAGTCTGTGTTTTGGTTTTGTTTGTGTCGTATATGTCGGAACCGTATCGACACGATCCTGACACCATGTGACCTGGCCACCACCAAACAAAACGGGCACTCCCGGCACTAACGTCCCCCGATACCGTGGTCACTGATTATGTAGCATCAGGCTGCCGCAAGTCACATCTTCCTTTTGATATTATAGCATAAATCCCGACAGTGGCAGGTGACGCTAATCAATGTGAAGCCTCACGGACTCAGATCTATTTGCGAAATTATCAAGGTCCCTCCTGCGGGTTCCCCCTGCATCCGACCTTGAAGAAGGCTGCCGGGTCACCCCTCCTCGGCAGCCTTCGCCATTTGCGGTTTGCCAAAACAAATCCCCGGACTCTCGACACCGGGGTGTATGCCCGCGTGGATCTGTTCATGTCATGTTCATGTTGTGTCAGCTCCTATGCAACGTGAAGGCTTGAGGGGCCTCACTTGAAAGAAGCAGCCTTGGAGCAATGCTCTGCGACTGTTGTCAGGGATCTGGATATGAGAATGATACTGAAGGCCGCTATATGCGGCGTTTTACTGATGGCAGGTGGACTTGCATCATTACTGGTGCCGACTCCGGCAGCAGCAATGGCACCCATCCTGGGTGGCACAAAGGTACAAACTCCCCAAGTCACAACCGATCTTCCGGTCATAGAGATCAGAAGAAGGGGTGGAGGGCGCTACAGTAGTGGCGGTCGCGGCAGGGGCAGTATGGGTCGTGGTGGCAGACGCGGCGGCGGATATAGCCGTGGTGGCAGACGCGGCGGCGGATACGGCCGTGGTGGAAGGCGCGGCGGCGGATACGGCCGTGGTGGAAGGCGCGGCGGCAAATACGCTTATCGTGGCCGGCACGGCGGCAAGTACGGCCATCGCGGCGGCAGGTACAGGCATAAACGACGTGGCTACAGGCACTATTATGGTGGCTTTTGGTACGCCTACCCATGGTGGCTCGGTGCCGCAGCAGTTGCCGCGCCATACTACTATGGATCTGGTTACGGCGAAGACGATCATGTTCAGTGGTGTCTTGACCGGTACCGGTCTTACAATCCGCAAACGGATACATTTAGGGGTTATGACGGCCTCGACCATCTCTGCAGAAGCCCCTACAGCTAAGATGCAGACAGTCTAACCCCGTCTCAATTGCCTGTGTTTGTTTCACAAGCCCCGGATGCAGATAACAGTGTCCGGGGTTTTTCGTTGGCCGTTTCCGTAAAGCCCACTGGGGCCGATCGCAGCCAGACAGGCTCCGGAACGGCCAGAGCGCGTCAATAATGCGCCTTCAGCTGTTTCGCGCGTTAATATGGTTGCTGACCTAGCACGTCAGCTATCTGAGACCGCGCGTGCTTCGACCCCGGATATTGCCTTTTCATCTGCTTCGGCCGAATCCGCGCCACCCTCAACGGCTTGCAGGTACATCTGGGTGCGCTCACCAAGCACAGTTAGTGCCGCATCGATTAGCCGATGGCTTATGTTCATAGTGTAGCCGGTGTCGTTGATTAGCGATGTGGCCATTTCCGGTGTGATGCAACCGTCACGTATCAAGTGATCCAGTTCGCCGGTTGCGACTATGTCATGCTGGTCAATACTTGCCTCGAGTTGCTCGAAGGTCTGTCTCGCCGCGGCCCTGTCACGCCTGATGCTACGAGTGTCCCGAAGGATGGTCGCGATCAGCAACCGGGCGGCACCATACTGCGCGCTGATGTCCTCATTTGGAGAGTTGACATATTTCTGCAGGTTCTTGTGCAGATGTTTGACGTCCTTGACCGCCCTTACAAGATCCCTTGCGACAGATTTGGTAGCGTTCAGCACCTCAACCTGGTCCGGCGTCATATCCGCTTCCGCTTGCGAGGAAAAATTGACGATCGCGCCGTGAAGCCCCTTTATCCGGCGCTGGTAGAGATCATCCAGATCAAGGTCAGCTGGCGGGGCGGCGGTGCGGACGATATCGGCCAGATTCTTGTCCGAGACCAGATCGCTCTCTTTCAGTCCGAGGCCCGCAGCGACGAAGTGGAAAACATTTTCGTAGAGATGACGTGTCTCGTCAACAATCGCCTTGAGGGCCGTATCTGGCAAAGCAAGAGCCGCCGGGTTGAGGAAATGCGGCACGGAAACGTCAGGCACGACGTCCGGAACAAGGCGACCCAGGAAGCCAACAAGGACTGATATCAGGGGCGTCATGATCATAACACCGATAACATTGAACAATGTATGGAAAACAGCAAACTTAAGGGTGAAATTGTCTGCGGCGATCCCAATGAATCCGCTTATCGCGTCTACCGCCTGTGCGAGGGGCAAGATGAATATGATCGCGATCACGCCGGTTATGAAATTAAAAATCAAGTGAGCTAGCGCGAGGCGTTTGCCCGCCACGTTCGCACCTATCGAACCGATCAGCGCCGTCACTGTCGTACCCATATTTGACCCGATCGCGATAGCCAAGCTGTTCTCGTAGGTAATCTGTCCGGCGGCGAGCGCGGTAATGCCGAGGATGAGAGTCGCATGGCTCGACTGCATCACGACAGTCGCAAGCATGCCGATCGCTGTGTAGACAAGAATGCCGGCCAGACCCGTCATGGCAAACTGGGACAAATCGATCGATTCCTGAAAGGTCTCGAAACCGGTCTTCATGTAGTGGATGCCAAGAAACAGGAACCCGATCCCGGCAAGCACATATCCCAATCCTTTGAGAATCTTGTTGCTCTGGAACACAAGGATGACGCCGAAGGCGATCATGGGCATGGCATAAGCCGCAATATCAACCTTCAGGCCGACACCGGCGACCAGCCAAGCCCCGGTTGTGGTTCCGATGTTGGAGCCGAAGATCACTCCTATCCCCGCGGTGAGGTCAATTAGTCCGGCGCTCAGGAATGAAATAGTGAGCACGGAGACGAGTGAGCTGGATTGCATAATCGTTGTCGTGATCACGCCCAATCCCAGGCTTTTCCATACTTTGTCGGTGGACGCTTTCAACAGCCGTTCGAGCGTTCCGCCCGTGAACGCCTTGAAGCCATCCTCCAGCGCCATCATCCCGAACAGGAAGATCGCTACGCCGGCGGCGATCTCCTTGAACTGAGGGCTGATCCAGAACCCCCAGCCGAGAAGGATGAATGCGACGGGCAGCAGGATCCTTTTAAGCATGATACGCGTGTACCAGACCCATGCTCGGGCTACACCGTGCCACGGGCCTCAATAAAAAAGAGCCGCAAAAGAAGCGAGGCAATCCCAAATGAACCATCGAGTCCCGTGCGCAGATCAGGTCTGCTGCCCCCTCACCGATCAACTTTTCGCAGACCGGGAGGTCGCCAATGCAAGCATGTCGGATACCGACCCTTGCCATTTCACATCGTCCTCCCGTTTCAATAATCCGAACTACACTGAACACTAGCATATTGGATTCCACTGTACGATATCCGGACATATAAGACACCGGATCGGGTCGCTAATGCTGTGCCCGGCTATCCTCTACCTTGTTCGAAAACTGGATTTTCTCTTTGATCCATATCAAGGTAAAACATATGCAGTTTATTATTCTGCCAACTGGTTTTGAGGGAGTAAAAGCTGCGTTTGTTTACCGGTACCACTGCTATATGCAGACCTATGGCTTGCGTGCCAAATCGTGTCCCTCTCAAGTTCGTAATCCGACCTGACCACTGGCACTCTTGCTGTGGACAATTAATTGCGTAAGTGCATTGGTGCGTATCTAAGGGGAAACAATGAAAAACGGCCATACCGTATGCAAGCATGCACCGGTTGAACAGTTTAATTGCCTTGCCTGCACATTGGCCGACTGCCCGATACGCAAAGACGTCCTTGAGGCAGAAGCTGCTATAGGGCGCAGGTTCCACGAAATAAACCACTTTGAGCGCGGTGCACGGCTGGCAGCGTCCGAATTGCCCTGTCACAAGCTTTGGATTGTTATTGAGGGGTTCGTTGCTTCATCCACAGAACTCAAAGACGGCCGCAGGCAAATTACCAGCATCCATACTGCCGGCGATTTGATCTGCCCGGTAGCAGCAGGTGAAGGCACTGAATGCTGGGTTGAGGTTCTTGGCCCAAGTGTTGTGTGTGAAATCGATCTGCACGGTTTAACCCACGGCAAGCAGGCAAACACTCGTCTTGTGTCGAACCTTTTTCGGGTTGCCCACACGCAACTGGAACGCTCGGTGGCAAATCTTGTCATGCTTGGCAGACTTGACGGACTGGAGCGCATCTATCTGTTCATCGCGGAAATCACGGGGCGTC
>CAJICM010000329.1_pt1 | contig 12215 bp, 11 predicted proteins | sample 9199691 | NCBI WGS metagenome assembly CAJICM01 (sample SAMEA7708338, study PRJEB35096) | sediment metagenome | biome: marine neritic benthic zone biome [ENVO:01000025]; feature: sediment [ENVO:00002007]; material: shallow marine sediment [ENVO:03000034] sea grass bed [ENVO_01000059] ...
CCTAGAGCATTTCTCACAAAAGTGGATACCGGTCTTGTGAAAAAGAAATGCAACAATAAAGGGATAGAGCGCGGTTTTGAGTCAATCAAAACCTGAATCGCCCTAGTATGAAGAGCTTGCGAACGCGGGGAGTCGAGCTCTCCGCGTTCTGAACAAGTGAACGAGGCTATATGCCGAGCACACGATTGCGTTGATTGGAGAATTCGACCTCGGCTATTTTCCGGAAACCGCCGAGTTCGCGCAGTTTTGCCTGGAAGTCATCGTTGATCTTGGCCGCCAGTGCAGAATGGTTGCGGGTTTCTTCGAACACCTCCTTGGCGGCCTCCCCAAATGTATCCCAAACATCTTCGTTGAACGAGCGAAGCTCCACGCCGTGATCATTAATCAACTTGGCAAGATACTCACCATTATTAGCCGAAGCTTCTTCGTGCTGTGCAGCATGTTCTTCGTAGCATGCAGCCGTGATGATGGATTTTTCGGTTGCGGATAACCCCTCCCAGAACTTCTGGTTCATGCCGAATGCGAGACCGCCGCCTGGCTCGTGCATGCCGGCGGTATAATAAAATTTGGCCGCCTCGTAGAACTTCATGAAGTAGTCATTGTATGGACCAACCCATTCAGTCGCCTCGATGGCACCGGAGACAAGGTTTTCATAAATCTGACCGCCTGGAAGCGATACTGTGGAAACTCCAAGTTTGGCCATTACCGTTCCACCAAGGCCCGGGATACGCATCTTGAGACCCTTGAGATCGTCTCCGGAGTTGATTTCCTTGTTGAACCATCCACCCATCTGGGTGCCGGTACCGCCGCACGGCAAGGCCTTCAATCCGAAAGAACCGGACAGCTCATCCCACAAAGCCTGGCCACCCTTGAACTTGATCCAGGCATTCCACTCAGGAGAGGTCATGCCGAAAGGTACCGACGTAAAGTAGGCAAAGGCCGGGTGTTTTCCCACCCAATAGTAATCTGCAGCAATATAGGCTTGCGAGTTGCCCGCAGCCACATCATCAAACACGTCAAATGCGCCCACACGTTCCCCGGCAGCAAAGTAGGTTGTGGTAATTGCACCTTCCGTTAGATCGGTAATACGCGCAGCAAGGCGCTGTGCACTGATGCCCAGACCTGGAAAATCCCTTGGCCAAGTTGATACAATCACCAATTCTTTTTTCGCTTGCGCAATTGCCGGCGTGGCAAGTGTCGAAGCTGCCGCTGCGGTACCTACCAAGGCGGCACCCTTAATAAATTTACGACGTTCCATCTAAAAATACTCCCTGTAAAATTCGTTCAAACTCCTATTTGGGAATTAGCCGCACTAATGCAGCTCAAACCATTTGTATCTGAGCAGAAAAGCCGATCTTTGCCAATATGGGGTTTTGTTGTCGCAAGCCCCTTTGACTGGGGCAGCAATTCGCCTATCTATGGTTCATCAACCAAGCGTCACGATTCTTTTCTCGGCGTGACGGTTTCCACTCACCTGTTTTGATTACAAGGCCTGCTTACCGATGCGCGATCCGATTGAAACTTATGCTCAGCTCGTTCCCATGGTGGTGGAGCAGACAAACCGTGGCGAACGCTCCTACGACATCTTTTCCCGGATGCTGAAGGAACGAATTATCTTCATCACCGGGCCGGTAGAAGATCACACAGCAACTCTTGTCGTTGCGCAACTTCTGTTTCTTGAGGCGGAAAACCCCAAGAAAGAGATCGCAATGTATATCAACTCGCCGGGTGGCGTAGTCACCTCCGGGCTCTCGATCTATGACACTATGCAGTTTATAAAGCCCTCGGTTTCCACGACGGTGATAGGCCAGGCCGCTTCTATGGGCTCACTGTTGCTGACTGCGGGAGAAAAGGGTATGCGATTTGCGCTGCCGAATTCTCGTGTGATGGTCCACCAGCCGTCAGGCGGTTTCCAGGGGCAGGCTTCCGATATAGAGCGCCATGCTCAAGACATTATCAAGATCAAGAAACGCCTTAACGAAATCTATGTGAACCATACCGGCCAGACTTACGAGACGATTGAAAACACGCTGGACCGGGATCATTTCCTGACTGCCATGGAAGCAAAAGACTTTGGTCTGGTTGACGAGGTTATCGAAAAGAGGCCTGATACGGGCGCAGATGATGGGAAGAAATGACGATCTGCAGTCGATTGGGCATGTGAATTGCATACCGTAATTGTGCTTTGCGATGCGGAATTTGATCACAAGATGGGTCACACTGGTGCGATTTGTTAATCATTTGTTGATTGTTCATCGCCGAGCATGGTGAAATACCGCGAATCGAAGATTGCCTGGAAGCAGCGCAATTGTTTAAGACTGTGTTGAGTTTGAAAAGTAGCCTGACTATTTCAGGCAACCGGTCCACTGGCAGGCCGAAGGAGTGCAGATGACAAAGTCCGGAGACGGTGAGTCGAAAAATACGCTGTATTGCTCATTTTGTGGCAAAAGCCAGCATGAGGTCCGAAAGTTGATAGCGGGACCAACCGTGTTCATTTGTGATGAATGCGTCGAACTCTGCATGGATATCATACGTGAAGAGAACAAGACTTCACTTGTGAAGTCCCGTGATGGCGTGCCGACCCCGACAGAGATTTGCACTGTACTGGATGATTATGTGATCGGTCAGTTCCAGGCGAAGCGCGTTTTGTCAGTCGCTGTCCATAATCACTACAAAAGACTGGCCCACGCAGCAAAGAACAATGATGTCGAACTGGCCAAATCCAACATCCTTTTGGTTGGCCCGACCGGTTGCGGCAAGACATTGCTGGCGCAGACGCTGGCTCGCATCATTGATGTGCCGTTTACAATGGCTGATGCCACCACGCTGACTGAAGCCGGATATGTCGGTGAAGATGTTGAAAATATCATTCTGAAACTTCTCCAGTCAGCTGACTACAATGTGGACCGGGCCCAACGCGGAATTGTCTATATTGATGAGATCGACAAGATTTCGCGCAAATCGGACAACCCGTCCATCACCCGTGATGTCTCAGGCGAAGGTGTGCAGCAGGCGTTGTTGAAAATCATGGAGGGCACCGTGGCATCGGTACCCCCTCAAGGTGGCCGCAAACATCCGCAACAGGAGTTCCTGCAGGTGGATACGGCAAATATTCTGTTTATCTGTGGTGGTGCATTTGCTGGTCTTGACAAGATCATAGCGTCTCGCGGCAAAGGGGCCGGTATTGGATTCGGCGCAGACGTGAAGGAAGAAGATGACAAGAAGACCGGCGAGATTCTGCGCGAACTGGAGCCGGAAGATTTGCTCAAGTTCGGCCTGATTCCGGAATTCGTCGGACGTCTGCCTGTAATCGCGACCCTTGAAGATCTTGATGAAGCAGCGTTGGTCGAGATCCTGTCTCAACCCAAGAATGCACTGGTCAAGCAGTATCACCGGCTTTTCGAAATGGAAGACGTCAATCTGAACATTACCGACGACGCACTGTCTGCCATTGCGGTCAAGGCAATTGAGCGCAAGACAGGTGCTCGCGGTTTGCGTTCCATCATGGAGGGTATCCTGCTCGATACCATGTATGATCTGCCGGGAATGGATGGAGTCGAAGAAGTGGTAATTTCAGCGGAAGTCGTTACCGGCGAGGCAAAGCCATTGATGATTTATTCTGACAAGGAAAAGAGCGCCAAACCGAAATCCAAGGTTGCAAGTGGACCAGGCAGTGCATGACCCGATGTTGTGCCTGAGTGACTGCTGAACCCGGTCCGCCTGACTGCTGACCGGGTTTTTTGCTGCGTCTGCCCGGTCTTGCGAATCAGTAAGGGGGCGACTGATACGCACGCCAACGCTCAAGGTGTGGGACCAGTATTTCCAGACAGCCAGAAAGCCGTGCTGGAACATCGGTGTGCAAGTTTACCGGTAAGCAATTGACTTGTTTGTGAAACTCCCGGATCAGCGAGATGATTACCCGGTCTGCTTATCCTGATTTTGATTTTCGTCTGGAGTATCAAAAAATCCACAATTTTGATGCTCGGTTGGCCTTCCATTGGCCTTAATCCTGTGGCAAACCTGCAGACAACCGTAGGCATGTTTTGCCTGCGGTACAGTGGGTTGGCATTTTGTGGGGTTAGAAACTTGCGTAATACGACAACATTGGCGTTGGCCGCCATGATGACACTTTTGGGTGGCTGTTCGACGGATCTTGGAAGCTTCACCTCCAGTGATCCGGCTCCAGCTCCGGCGCTCTCCTCAGCCCCGCAACAGAAGGTTGCAACCAATCAGCAGCAAAATGGACAACCGCAGTTGGCCCCAATTCCACCCGCAGGACAGGCAACTTTCGCGCCGGCTCCGAAACCGGGCGCAGGCGGGCTGGCAACCGGGTCTGTTTCACCGGCCCAGACTGGGCGCAAACTTACCGAAGCCGAATTGCGTTCAATGCTGGCTGGCAAATCCATTATCGTGGCCGACGGTCGCAGGCTTGAATATGGGCGGTCCGGGTCATACCAGGAGACCCGCAACGGTCAGGCGATCGCTGTTGGGACATACCAAATTCGCGATGTCTCTGTTTGTGTGCAGTTCACGACCGGTTTGACAAGATGTGACAGTATAGTGCAGGACGGCAATCGATTGTTCGTGGAAGATCGCAACGGGCAACGTCTTCCCGCTCAAATTGGCTGACCGTTTCTGCGGGTTAGCAGGGGCATCAACGTAAGTTGATGACGATTTTTGATTTCGTCATATGGGTTTGCAAATTCATACTTGAATAACGCACTGTCCACAGCCATTTACCAATAGACATCGACGGTGCTGCAAGCGCGTAACGAATCGTGCCTAAGTAGCGTTCGGATTAACTGGAAGGCGGCGTATCTGGTGCAAGTCTGGGCCATTTTTTGGTCCGGTGGCGTTGGTTCGGCGTAAACAAACTCCAGTATATGATTGAAAAATGCCCTTGAGCACTTCGGGTTCTACCGAAAGGACACTGGATGACTAGAAAAAAAACAACAATGGCCCAGGACGTTTTTGCAGTATTGCCGCTGCGCGATATTGTAGTATTTCCGCACATGATCGTGCCGTTGTTTGTAGGACGCGAGAAATCAATTGCTGCACTTGAGGAAGTGATGCGCGAAGACAAGCGAATTTTGCTTGTTGCGCAAAAAAATGCTTCTGATGACGACCCGGGCTCCGATCAGATGTACGATGTGGGAACCATCGGTTCGATTCTGCAGTTGCTCAAGTTGCCCGATGGGACGGTTAAGGTTCTGGTAGAGGGCCTCTCGCGCGCGCAGATTGTGTCTTACACCGACCGTTCTGACTTTTTCGAAGCCAATGCCACCACAATATCCGGCTCCGACAGTGACAGTGGTGAAACCGAAGCACTGGCCAGAACCGCTGTTTCGCAATTTGAAAGCTACGTGAAGCTGAACAAGAAGGTGCCGCAGGAAGCTGTGTCCTCGATCACCCAGATTGATGACTACGCCAAGCTTGCCGACAGCATTGCAGCGCATCTGGCAATCAAGATATCTGAGAAACAGGAACTGCTTGAAACCGCTTCTGTGGCGCGCCGCCTTGAAAAGGTGTACGGCCTGATGGAGAGCGAGATCTCTGTGCTTCAGGTGGAAAAGCGCATCCGCTCGCGCGTCAAGCGGCAAATGGAGAAAACCCAGCGCGAGTATTATCTCAACGAACAGATGAAGGCGATTCAGAAGGAACTCGGCGATGGTGATGACCACGACGAGATGGCCGAGCTGGAACAGCGCATCAGCAAAACAAAACTTTCCAAGGAAGCCCGCGAGAAGGCCAATGCGGAAATGAAGAAGCTCAAGCAGATGTCTCCCATGTCTGCCGAAGCCACAGTTGTCCGCAATTACCTCGACTGGTTGCTGTCCATACCCTGGGGCAAGAAATCCCGCATCAAGAACGACCTTGCCAAGGCAGAGTCGGTCCTCGAAGAAGATCATTACGGGCTGGAGAAGGTCAAGGAACGCATTGTTGAGTACCTTGCGGTACAAGCGCGTGCCAACAAACTGCGCGGTCCCATTTTGTGCCTTGTCGGTCCCCCCGGCGTTGGCAAGACCTCGTTGGCAAAGTCAATAGCCAAGGCGACAGGCCGCGAATACGTTCGCATGTCGCTCGGTGGCGTGCGTGATGAGGCCGAAATCCGGGGCCATCGGCGTACCTATATCGGTTCCATGCCCGGCAAGGTCATTCAGTCGATGAAAAAGGCGAAAAAATCTAATCCACTGTTCCTGCTTGATGAAATAGACAAAATGGGAATGGATTTCCGGGGTGATCCATCGTCTGCACTGCTTGAGGTTCTGGATCCGGAACAGAATTCAACTTTCATGGATCACTATCTCGAGGTTGAGTACGACCTGTCGAATGTCATGTTCGTGACAACAGCCAACTCGCTCAACATTCCCAGCCCGTTGATGGATCGTATGGAGATCATTCGCATCGCCGGATACACCGAGGACGAGAAGTTCGAGATCGCCCGCAGGCATCTTCTGTCGAAAGCGCTTGAAAATCATGGCTTGGGCAAAGGCGAGTTTGAGTTGACAGACGATGGATTGACCGAAGTTGTTCGCCGCTACACCCGTGAAGCCGGCGTGCGTAATCTGGAGCGCGAATTGAATACGCTGTGTCGCAAGGTGGTGAAAGAAATCGTCCTGGCGAAGGGTGCGAAAAAGAAGGTCAAGATTACCGCAAAGAACATGTCTGATTTCCTGGGCGTAGAGAAGTTTCGCTACGGAATGGCGGAATTGGAAGATCAGGTCGGTGTTGTAACCGGGCTTGCCTGGACAGAAGTGGGTGGCGAGTTGTTGACCATTGAAGCGGTGATGATGCCTGGCAAGGGTAAGATGACCGTCACAGGCAATCTTCGCGACGTTATGAAAGAGTCGATATCAGCGGCCTCGTCCTATGTGCGTTCACGATCCACGGAGATCGGCGTAAAACCGCCTATCTTCGATAGGAAGGATATCCATGTGCATGTGCCGGAAGGCGCGACGCCGAAGGACGGTCCTTCTGCGGGTGTTGCAATGGTGACTGCCATCACGTCTGTGCTGACGGGTATTCCGATCAGACGGGAGGTGGCCATGACGGGTGAAATTACGCTCCGCGGCCGTGTGCTGCCAATCGGTGGGCTCAAGGAAAAACTGCTTGCAGCACTGCGCGGCGGCATCACCAAGGTGCTTATCCCGGAAGAAAATGCCAAGGACCTCGCTGACATTCCGGATAATGTCAAGAATGGGCTGGAAATTGTTCCGGTATCTCACGCTGATGAAGTGTTGAAACACGCCCTGATAAGGGAACCGGAAGCCATAGAGTGGGATGAAGCCGCAGAAGAGGCGGCAGCGAAAGCTGCAGCTGAGGCTGCAAAATCGTCAGGCGAGAATGTGACTGCCCATTGACAGGAGACCACGGTGTCTGTCGACGCTCCATCTTTTGGGCATAGCGAAGCATAGAATGAGGCGCGGCCGGGTTTTTCCAGTCGCGCCTTTTTTTCGCAGTGTTGCGCTGAAATCACCTGGGTTTTCGAGACGAACAGGCTCGCCTGCTCAGATTCTTGGACCGTTTTCGGTCCGCAAAAGAGCCCGGTAATGTCGGTCAAAACGTCTTGAAATCAATGAGATCTGCGAATCAATTTTGTCAAAAATGCGCAAATCCCAGTTTTCGGCCAAATCTGGCCATATATCTGAGTGTCAATAAGTCCATGTAAACATGATGGATTTTCGGGCAGTTGTGCATAAGTCTTGCACTAATTGGCTGAAATCCGCGACTTTCAATACACGAGGCGTACGTACTTGAGTATCTATTGTCGGAAACCTGGTGAAAGGATTCATTCACATGAACAAAAATGATCTCATTTCAAAAGTTGCAGAAGACGCAAAGCTCACAAAAGGTGAAGCTGGCGAAGCAATTGAAGCAACACTGGCAAACATTCAAAAGGCACTAATGCAAGGTGATGACGTGCGTCTTGTTGGTTTTGGCACATTTTCAGTAGGCCAGCGCGCAGCATCAACCGGTCGTGACCCACGTACTGGGCGCGCAATCGATATCCCTGCTTCCAAGAACGCCAAGTTCAAGGCCGGCAAAATTCTCAAGGAGGCCGTCAACCACTAAGGTAAAACGACTTCCAGCCACAACCACTGATCGGTTGTAGGCCTATATCGGACCCCGCGTGCTCTTCAGAAAAGGCGCGGGGTCAATTTTCTTTAAAACGGCGCTTGCCCAATTGGGCGCGGAGCGCTAATACATCGCTCAGATTAGTGGGGCGATTAGCTCAGTTGGTAGAGCATCTCGTTTACACCGAGAGGGTCGGCAGTTCGAGCCTGTCATCGCCCACCATACCACCAGTCAAAAGGCGTGCTGTCGATGCTTTCAATTGAAGAGTTGAAGGCAACCGGTTTTGATATCCAGGACAAGATTGCCGGCTGGGCGAAGTCATGCGGCTTGTCAATGAGGCGGTGGCCAAGCACAAATCTGTGCTGAGCGAACCGGAAAGTCCGGATACGGAACTGCGCGGCTTTGGCGATTCCGGTGTCAATATGGCTGTCGAGTTCTGGTCTGAAGGTCTTGATGATGGCAGGAACAAGTTTACGGCTGATATACTTTTGGTCATATGGGACATCCTCAAGGCAAACAATGTATCCATTCCGTTCCCACAGCACGAAGTGCGTATTCTGGGTGACGGCCCAAAACTTTCGATCAAGCGCAAGAAACCTGATGCGCCGTGACCAATATTTCTTCGCTAGTGAATTCGACATTTGAACGATGGCCGCTTGACTCCAGAGAGCGAACTGAGTAATCCACCCCAACCAACGCAAACCTTCGGGTCGTGACCCGGTTTGCCGTACATCGCGCGGGTGTAGCTCAGTTGGTTAGAGTGCCGGCCTGTCACGCCGGAGGTCGCGGGTTCGAGTCCCGTCACTCGCGCCATTTTCCGCTTTTGCAAACAGATTTTCACTTGCCCAGATACAGCAACTTGTGTCGACCAAGTCGATAGTAACGTAGCGCCTAGCTGGCGAAACAGCTTCCCATAGTGCGTCATGGTCGGGATTCAGGCTTGCGTCACCTGTTGTGCTGCGGTACCAACCGTTTGAGCAATCAGAGTCGAACACAGGGGCTGCGGTGGCTTGAGGGTCACCACGCACAGGGTGCTGAACAATGACGGAATTACTGCAGGACTATCTGCCGATCGTCATATTCATGGGAATATGCATTGGGCTTGGTATCGCATTGATGGCCTCAGCGTTTGTCATTGCCATCCGTCGACCTGACCCGGAAAAGATGTCTGCCTATGAATGCGGGTTTGATGCATTTGACGATGCGCGTATGAAGTTTGACATTCGTTTTTATCTTGTGGCCATTCTCTTCATTATCTTTGACCTCGAAGTAGCGTTCTTGTTTCCCTGGGCGGTCTCGCTCAAGGAGGTTGGGGTGTTCGGATTTTGGTCGATGATGATATTCCTAGCCATCCTGACCATTGGATTTGTCTATGAATGGCGCAAAGGGGCACTGGAATGGGATTGATCGACAAGAATGGCCTGCCATTGAAAACCGACCCGGCTGCACCAGCGGTGCTTACACCGGAGCAGGAGGCGTTCTATTCATCGGTCAATGACCAGTTGGCAGATAAGGGTTTTCTGGTTACCACAAGTGATGATCTGATCAATTGGGCGCGCACCGGATCGCTGATGTGGATGACGTTTGGTCTGGCCTGTTGCGCCGTCGAGATGATGCAGGCCTCCATGCCGCGTTACGACGTAGAGCGATTTGGATTCGCGCCGCGTGCCAGCCCACGCCAGTCCGATGTGATGATTGTGGCCGGAACCCTCACAAACAAGATGGCCCCGGCGCTGCGCAAGGTTTACGACCAGATGCCGGAGCCACGCTATGTGATATCGATGGGATCATGCGCAAATGGCGGTGGTTACTACCATTATTCCTACTCTGTCGTGCGTGGCTGTGATCGAATTGTACCGGTCGATATTTACGTTCCAGGCTGTCCGCCCACTGCAGAAGCGCTGGTGTACGGTATCTTGCAATTACAGAAAAAAATCCGCCGAACCGGCACGATTGAACGCTAAGGGCCAAACGCGAAACAATGGATGAAACCCTGATTGATCTTGGCGAGCATATCGTCTCCGAACTGGCAGCGTTGGGAGTCGAATGTGCCGTGTCGCACGACGAATTGACATTGCTTGTCAGCGCCGACGCCATAATTGATGTTCTGCGCTTTTTGCGTGACGACCCCAGTTGTCGCTTCGTTTGTTTCATCGACATATGCGGCGTTGATTATCCGGCTCGAGAGAAGCGCTTTGATGTGGTCTATCACTTGCTCAGCCCCTATCAGAATTTGCGTGTTCGGGTAAAAGTGCAAACCGATGAAGACACACCTGTGCCGAGCGCGGTGGAGGTGTTTCCGGCAGCCAACTGGTTTGAACGGGAAGCATTTGATCTGTATGGCATCCTGTTTTCCGGCCACCCGGATCTGCGTCGCATACTGACCGATTATGGTTTTGCCGGTCATCCTCTTCGCAAAGATTTCCCGATGACCGGACATGTTGAAGTGCGGTATGACGACGAAAAGAAGAAGGTTGTGTACGAGCCGGTTAAACTGGTGCAGGAATTCCGGAATTTTGACTATCTCAGCCCGTGGGAAGGCACCGACTACGAACTGCCTGGTGACGAGAAGGCGAAGAACTGATGGCTGAGGCTCAAGTCAGAAATTTCAATATCAATTTCGGCCCGCAGCATCCGGCTGCTCATGGCGTGTTGCGCCTTGTGCTGGAGCTGGATGGCGAAGTGGTGGAGCGTGTTGATCCGCATATCGGTCTGCTGCATCGCGGCACCGAGAAACTCATTGAAGCCAAAACATACCTTCAGGCGGTGCCATATTTTGATCGGCTCGACTATGTCGCCCCAATGAACCAGGAGCATGCCTTTGCGCTGGCCGTAGAGAAGCTCATGGGTATTACAGTGCCCAAACGTGGACAGCTGATCCGTGTCCTTTATTCCGAAATTGGCAGGATCCTGTCCCACCTGTTGAATGTCACGACCCAGGCCATGGACGTTGGCGCATTAACCCCGCCGCTTTGGGGTTTTGAAGAGCGCGAAAAACTGATGGTGTTCTATGAACGCGCCTCCGGTTCGCGCATGCACGCTGCGTTCGTGCGTCCAGGCGGAGTGCATCAGGATTTGCCGCAGGATCTGATCGACGACATCGATACCTTCTGTGACGAGCATCCGAAAGTGCTGGATGACATAGAAGGACTGCTGACGGAAAACCGCATTTTCAAGCAGCGCAATGTAGACATTGGTGTTGTCTCTCTTGATGAATGTTTCGCATGGGGATTTTCCGGGGTGTTGGTGCGTGGTTCCGGTGCGGCCTGGGATTTACGCAAGTCGCAGCCTTACGAGTGTTATTCGGAGTTCGATTTTGATATTCCGATCGGCAAAAACGGAGACTGTTATGATCGCTATCTCATCCGCATGGAAGAGATGCGCCAGTCGCTGAAAATCATGAAACAATGCGTCGAAATGCTGAATTCCCCCGAGGGTCAGGGGCCCGTATCGTCGATTGACGGCAAGGTTGTGCCGCCCTCGCGAGGTGAGATGAAGCGCTCAATGGAAGCATTAATCCATCACTTCAAGCTTTATACCGAAGGCTACAAAGTGCCCGAGGGCGATGTATATGCTTGCGTGGAAGCGCCCAAAGGTGAATTCGGCGTCTATCTGGTTTCGGATGGTTCCAACAAGCCCTATCGCTGCAAGTTGCGCGCGCCAGGTTTCGCGCATTTGCAGGCAATGGATTTCATATGCCGTGGCCACATGCTGGCAGACGTTTCAGCGGTGCTTGGTTCGCTTGATATTGTGTTTGGTGAGGTCGACCGGTGAGTGTTCGTCGATTAGCAGATGACAGTGTGCAACCGAAGTCATTCGCCTTCACGGCGAAGAATTTGAGCTGGGCCAAACAGACAATCAAGAAGTATCCCAAGGGCAAGCAGGCATCTGCTGTCATTCCGGTGTTGTGGCGCGCTCAGGAGCAACATGACGGCTGGGTACCCCGGGCGGCCATGGAAGAGGTGGGCCGGATGCTGGATATGCCTTTTATCCGGGTATATGAGATCGCCACTTTCTACACCATGTTCCAACTGGCGCCGGTTGGGAAAAAGGCTCACATTCAGGTATGTGGTACGACACCGTGCATGTTGCGTGGGTCAGAAGACCTGATGGCTGTATGCAAGCGCCGGATCGCCGAG
>CAJICM010000053.1_pt1 | contig 12087 bp, 10 predicted proteins | sample 9199691 | NCBI WGS metagenome assembly CAJICM01 (sample SAMEA7708338, study PRJEB35096) | sediment metagenome | biome: marine neritic benthic zone biome [ENVO:01000025]; feature: sediment [ENVO:00002007]; material: shallow marine sediment [ENVO:03000034] sea grass bed [ENVO_01000059] ...
CCGCCAGCCAACGCACCCACAATGACAAGGAACGGAACCATGAGCGCGGGCGGCAATGTGACCAGGCCGGTTCCGAAGAATGTGGCAGCCAGTGCCCCGGCGTAGAGTTGCCCTTCACCACCGATATTGTAGAACTTGGCGCGAAACGCCACTGAAACCGCCAGGCCGGTGAAGATAAGCGGAATGGATCGTGTCAGTGTTTCATTGAGCGCGAATGCCGAACCAAAGGCACCCTTGAGCAACAGGAAATATGCTTTCGGGATCGAGGCGCCGGCCCAGGAAATCAGCACCGCACATATAGCCAGTGAAGCCAATATGGCCCATACCGGTGCCAGACCGGCGCGCCAGACAGACACTGTCTCTCGTGGTTCAATGACCATTTGCGTGCCTCTCCTGATCGCCCGTATCCTGATCACCATGACCTGCCATTATCAATCCGATTTCGGCGATTGACCGCTGGCCAGTGGGCAAAACGCTGCTGAGCCTACCATGTGACATGACAGCCAGCCGGTCGGTTAATGCCATGAGTTCATCCAGATCTTCAGAAACAAGCAGGATTGCAGCCCCCCTTTTCCGCGCTTCCAGCAATTGCTCCTGGACATAGGCAATTGCACCTTCATCGAGGCCACGCACAGGTTGGTTGGCCAGAATGAATGACGGTGTATTCGACAATGCGCGCGCCAGAATGAGTTTTTGCATATTGCCGCCCGACAAAAGCTTGGTTACCGCATCAGGACCTTTGCACCGCACATCAAATTCTTCGATCTGTTTCTCTGCCCTCGCTATCGCTCTGTTGCCGTCAATAATAAAGCCCGCCCTGCAAACGTCATCTGACCTGATGTCTTCGGAGATAAGGTTCTCCCAGATTTCCATGTCAGCAACGACGCCACGCGCATGCCGGTCCTCTGGAATTCGCCCGACCCCCGAAGCGACAATTGCGCGGGGATTGCCGGCGTCAAGCATTTGACCATTGAGCTGGATGGTGCCGGAGAAATCCTTTCTCAAGCCGGACAGAATGTCTGCAAGCGTGCTCTGGCCGTTTCCTGCAACACCTGCAATTCCAACGATTTCATGCTGATGCAGTGTCAGGTCAATTTGCTTGAGTTCCGTCGCCCCGGTTCCGCTGGTTGACACATCATTGATGTCCAACACAAGCTTGCCGGGTTTGATGGCTGATAGTCTGGGTCGGGTAACTGTTCGTCCCACCATCAGTTCGGCCAACTGTTCGCGCCTGGAGTCGGCTGTTTGCAGCGTGCCGACTATTGCGCCTCGGCGCAGAACCGCAATGCGGTCGCTCACCGCGAGAATTTCATGCAGTTTGTGGGAAATGAATATGATGGCCAGCCCCTTTTGGGTAATCGACTTGAGCGTCGCGAAAAGGCGCTCTGATTCCTGTGGAGTAAGTACGGCGGTAGGCTCATCCAGTATGAGAATTCGGGCATCGCGATACAGGGCTTTCAATATCTCGACACGTTGTCTTTCCCCAACGGAGAGTTCAGACACCTGGGCATCGGGATCAACCACCAGACCGTAGTCGCTGATCATGGCAGCCAGCTTCTCCCGGCTGTTTGCCTGATCCTGCCGCCACGACCACAGGCTTTCGGTGCCGAGTGTGATGTTTTCCAGAACGCTGAGATTGTCAGCCAGGGTAAAGTGCTGATGCACCATGCCAATGCCCGCTGTGATAGCGGCTTGCGTGGAACCTGGTGGAAGAGTTTCGCCATCCACCAGAATGTCGCCCTCATCGGCCTGGTAGTGACCGAACAGGATATTCATCAGTGTCGTTTTGCCAGCACCATTTTCTCCCAGCAGGGCGAGCACTTCGCCTTGCTGGAGTGTCAGTGACACATTGTCGTTTGCGGTGAGGGTTCCGAAGCGTTTGGTAACGCCCCGGAACTCCAGAACTGGCGTTTTGCTCACTCCACTATCTAACTCAGAAGGACGACTTTGGTTCGCTGTCGGTGATCGTTACATCGAACTCTCCGGAAAGAATTTTCGCCTTTGTTGCTTCCACCTTGGCTTTGATGTCAGCAGGTATCTTGTCGTCGAACTCATAATACGGAGCAAGGCTCGCGCCGCCTTTGCGCATCATGGTCCATTCCTTGTAGTTCTCGGCCTTGAACGTTCCCGCCTTCACCCGCGAAATGGCGTGCGCGATGGCTTCTTCCATGTGCCACAGCGCTGACGTAACCACGACGTCGGTACCGTTTTCCTCCTTGTTCATGTCGTTTACGTTGCCGAATGCCAGAACGCCTTTGTCGCGCGCTGCATCAACCACACCGGCACGTTCTGCATACATGATGTCCGCGCCCGCCTCGATCTGTGCAAATGCCGCTTCTTTGGCTTTTGGAGGGTCGTACCAGGAACCGATAAAGGTAACCTTGTATTGTATGTCCGGATTAACCGACTTGGCGCCATCGATGAAAGCATGGAATAACCGGTTCACCTCGCCGATCGGATACCCGCCGACCATACCAAGTTTATTGGTCTTGGTCATGGCTCCGGCAATCATGCCCATCAGGAAACAGGGCTCATGGATATAGTTGTCAAAAACCGAAAAGTTTGAACCGTGGGGCTTGAACGGGTCACCCATCAGGAAAGCGATATCGGGGTATTCATCCGCAACCTTGCGGGCTTCCTTGGAAATACCAAACGCCTCGCCGACAATCAGCTTGACGCCGGACTCGCAATATTCCCGCAACACGCGGATGTAATCCGTGTTGGCAACCTTTTCCGAAAATACATACTCAATCTCACCCTTTGCCTTTGCTGCTTCCAGACCCTGATGCAAACGGGCATCCCATTTTTGCTGGATCGGCTGGGTGTAGATACCTGCAACCTTTATCATCTCGGCAAAGGCAGGCCTAAGGCCGAGTGACGTTGCACCTGCTGTTGCTGCCAGCATGATACTGAATTGGCGTCTGTTTGTGTTCCAGGTCATTCTTTTTGCTCCACTAGGTAGGTTTGAAATATGTGCGATGAGGTCCCCCCGGCAGTCTTTCGGTAATAGCTCATCCAGTAATTTTACCAATTGGTCAAATAAATGGTAGCCAAAGAAATTCTGCTAGGCCAGCAGTTTTTGACACGGATACCGGTTTTCCAACCGTAACTGGCTTCTGCCCACGGTTTTTGAAGACAAAGGGCGGCTTCTCAGCCGTCCTTTGATAAATTGCCGGCTTCCACAAGACTATTTGAGCGCCTTGTCGGTAATCGCGGATGTCCAGGCGCCTACCGGTTCTTTGGTAATGACCGGGTCGGATCCGCCTTTCAGCAATGTATTCACAGTGCGCTTGAAATCAGCCTCGTCCAGAGCTCCATTGGAACCTGCAGTAAGTTTGGCGATCTCTCCCATCATGCGCTTTTGATGTTTTTCCGTCTGCGCTCCCGAAGCATCGTTTTCGAGCACTATGTCTGCTGCTTCGTCCGGATTTTCCTCGGCAAACTTCCAGCCCTTCATCGATGCCCGTACAAATCGGACCATCTTGTCTTCAAAGGCTGAATCCTTCAGCTTGTCTTCCAGGACGTAGATGCCGTCTTCCAGTGTTGCCACACCCTGGTCCTCATACTTGAACACCACCAGATCATCTGCGCTGAGCCCTGCATCAATAATCTGCCAGTACTCATTGTAGGTCATGGTTGAAACGCAGTCGGCCTGCTTTTGCAAAATTGGGTCAACATTGAAACCCTGTTTGAGAACCTTTACGCCATTGGCGCTACCATCGGTTGGGATACCAAGCTGGCTCATCCAGGACAAAAATGGATACTCGTTGCCGAAGAACCAGACGCCGAGCGTTTTGCCCTTGAAGTCCTGTGGCGAACTGATGCCGGAATCCTTGCGACAGGTCAGCATCATGCCGGATGATTTGAACGGTTGTGCAATGTTGACCAGCGCAACACCTTTTTCTCGTGACGCCAGGGCGGACGGCATCCAGTCGAGAACCACATCCGCACCACCGCCTGCCAGCACCTGAACCGGTGCAATATCAGGTCCGCCCGGCTTGATTTCCACACTAAGGTTTTCTTCCTTGTAAAAGCCCTTGTCCTTGGCGACGTAGTAACCTGCAAACTGAGCCTGGGTAACCCACTTCAATTGCAGGGTCAGTTTATCTGCAGCCATTGCAGCACTGGCAGCAAGCGACATGGCTCCTGCAAGCAAGACAGTCATGAATTTTCTCTTCATAGCGCTACTCCTTGTTATGTCCGTCCACTTCGAAGCGACGGATGCCAAAACGTGACGGCACGCTCTACAAGCGCGACCATACCGTAGAAAGTCGACCCGGCCAGGGCTGCCACGGCGATTTCAGCCCAGACCATATCCACATTCATCCTCCCGACCTCCGTCGAAATACGAAAGCCCATTCCCACAATCGGGGTGCCGAAAAACTCAGCAACTATGGCACCTATCAGAGCAAGGGTAGAATTAATTTTCAATGCGTTGAAGATAAATGGTGCAGCAGCAGGCAGGCGCAACTTGGTCAATGTTTGCCACCAGGTGCTTGCATAGGTGCGCATCAGGTCGCGCTGCATGTGATCAGATGCTGCGAGCCCTTGTACCGTGTTCACCAGCATGGGGAAAAACGTCATGATGACAACAACCGCTGCCTTGGACTGCCAGTCAAAACCGAACCACATGACCATTATCGGCGCGACGCCGATAATAGGTAGCGCCGATACGAAGTTTCCCAGCGGCAGAAGTCCCCGCTTCAGAAAGGACGAGCGATCACATAACAGCGCAACCAGAAATCCCGATCCGCATCCCAGCACATATCCGGCCAGGACAGCCTTCAGGAATGTCTGTTGAAAATCCGCCCAAAGGATTGGCAGTGAATTGACGATACGCTCCCAGATCATGGTTGGGGGCGGCAGCAAGACTCTTGGCACATCAAAGCCGCGGGTAAATCCTTCCCACAAGACCAAAATCGCCAGGCCAAACAGTATCGGGATTGCCAGATTGACGGATTTTTGCATCAACCGGTTGCTGAATTTCTGTCGAGACAGCCATTCGTTCGCGGCCCAGGCTCCCAACCAGAACAGGACTGATATGACCGCAAGCCAAATCATGCCGGAGATGCATCCGGTTTCTGGCCCATGCGCTTGAGCACATATGAGTGGGCAACGCCAACAATCATCACCAGCACCGCGGCCAGGATTGCCGCGGTAAACAGGGCGGACCAGATTTGAATGGTTTGGCCATAATACGAGCCGGCCAGCAGCCTGGCGCCGAGGCCCGCAACAGCACCGGTTGGTAATTCGCCAACAATGGCGCCGACCAGTGAAATGGCGATTGCAATCTTCAGGGATGTAAACAGATACGGCATGGAGGACGGCCAGCGCAGCTTCCAGAAAGCCTGCGCCGTCGACGCGCTATAGGTATGCATCAGGTCGAGCTGCGCCTGGTCGGGACTGCGCAGACCTTTCACCATACCGACAACAACCGGAAAAAACGACAGGTAGGTGGATATCAGCGCTTTCGGCAACAATCCCGACAGACCGACAGCATTCAGGACCACGATGATCATTGGCGCGATGGCCAGAATCGGAATTGTCTGACTGGCGATGACCCATGGCATGACAGATTTGTCCATCGCCCGATTGTGAACAATACCCACAGCCAGTAGCACCCCCAGCAAGGTGCCGATGATGAAACCAAGCAGCGTCGCGGATAGCGTGATCCAGCCATGATAGACAAGGCTGCGTTTGGAGGTGATTTTCTTGAGCACAATCGTCTTGTACATCTCCTCCACGACCTGGTGAGCCGCCGGCAGAACAGGTCTGTCCTGGCTCATTGTGTTGGCGACAAGTTGTGAAAAGTCCATCTCAGTGCCTGCGCGCTCGGCCCTGTCATACTCAAAAGGCGCGTTCATCCACACAACACAGGCATACCAGACCGCAACGATCACCAGGATAACCGTAAGGACGGGAACTGTCTTACCCTTGCTGTTCACGATCGCAACGCCTCACTCATCATAGCTGTGCCCTGCCCTCAACCCTTCCCGCACACGATGCGCGATCTTCAGGAATTCCGCACTTTCACGCATTTCCAGCGGCCGTTGTTTGGGCAATGTGGATTCGATGACATCAGTAACCCTGCCCGGCCGCGGGCTCATTACAACAATCTTGGTGGACAGGTAGACGGCCTCAGGAATGGAATGGGTGACAAAACATATCGTCTTGTTGGTCTTGTCCCACAATTGCAGTAACTGCTCATTGAGATGATCGCGCACGATTTCGTCGAGCGCCCCAAACGGCTCGTCCATCAATAGAAGATCAGCGTCGAATGCCAGGGCACGCGCAATCGATGCGCGTTGCTGCATACCTCCAGAAAGCTGCCAGGGATACTTCTTCTCAAAGCCGGACAGGTTCACCAAGTCCAGCGTGCGGGAAATGCGCTTTTGAGTTTCATCTGCCGAATACCCCATGATTTCCAGCGGCAAACCGACATTGCGTTCAATTGTGCGCCACGGGTAAAGCGATGCCGCCTGGAAAACATACCCGTAGGCGCGGGCCTTGCGCGCCGACTCCGGATCCACACCGTTTACCTTTATCTCACCGCCGGATGGTTTCTCCAGGTCCGCAATTACTCGAAGAAATGTCGTCTTACCGCAGCCCGAGGGTCCGATGAACGAAACAAACTCCCCTTTTCCGACGCTGAGATCAACGCCGGACAGTGCATGTACCGGTCCGTCACTGGTTTCAAAGGTCAGGGAAAGGTCGCTTGCCGATACCACATCTTGTGACATCAAACGCCGCTCGCCGGAATTCCCGTGCGCTGCACCTTACGTGGAGCAGTAATTTGCTTCCACTCAGACAGCGCCTTGTTTACCGCCTGGAACGGCTCGCGTTTTACATATTGACCGTGGCCTTCCTGTGTATTGACAGACCCTTCCTCGATCGCGACTTCACCTCTTGTCAGAGTAAACCGCGGTAGTCCCTCGACCTTTTTGCCTTCAAACACATTGTAATCAATGGCTGACTGCTGCTGACCGGCAGAGATCGTTTTCTTCAATGCTGGATCCCATACGACCAGATCAGCGTCGGAGCCCACGAGAATGGCGCCTTTCTGCGGATATACGTTAAGAATCTTGGCTATGTTTGATGATGTCACCGCGACAAACTCATTCATCGTCAGCCGACCTGTCTTAACTCCGTATGTCCACAACATGGGCATCCTGTCTTCCAGGCCACCGGTTCCATTGGGAATTTTTGTGAAATCACCAACTCCATAACGTTTCTGTTCTGTCGTAAAGGCGCAATGATCTGTTGCAACTACCTGCAGGGAGCCAGCCTGCAGGCCGGCCCATAGTGAATCCTGATGGCGTTTGTTGCGGAACGGTGGCGACATGACCCGACGCGCGGCATGATCCCAGTCAGCATGTGAATATTCGCTCTCATCCAGTGTGAGATGCTGGATCAGCGGTTCGCCATATACTCTCATGCCCTTTTGTCTGGCGCGTCGGATGGCCTCATGAGACTGCTCACACGACGTGTGCACAACATAAAGCGGAACTCCCGCCATGTCGGCAATCATGATGGCCCGGTTTGTTGCTTCACCTTCCACTTCAGGTGGACGCGAATAGGCGTGGGCTTCAGGACCATTGTTGCCTTCGGCCATTAGCTTGGCTTGCAGCTGGGCAACCACATCGCCGTTTTCTGCATGAACCAGAGGCAAAGCGCCAAGTTCGGCACACCTCTGGAAGGAGGAATACATTTCGTCATCATCGACCATCAAGGCGCCCTTGTAGGCCATGAAATGCTTGAACGTATTTATACCCTTGTCCCTGACAACGGTCTCCATTTCATTAAACACCTGCTCATCCCACCAGGTAATCGCCATATGGAATGAGTAGTCGCAATTGGCGCGCCCTGACTTGTTGTCCCACATTTGAATGGCTTCAAGCAGCGACTGGCCGGGCGATGGCAGGGCAAAGTCGACGACCATGGTCGTTCCGCCTGACAATGCGGCGCGGGTCCCGCTTTCAAAGTCGTCGGACGAATAGGTACCCATGAACGGCATTTCCAGATGGGTATGCGGATCGATTCCGCCCGGCATGACGAAACAGCCGGTTGCATCCAGCACCTTGTCCCCGGAAAGACCGCCGCCGATGGCAACTATCTTTCCGTCTTCGATCTTGACGTCTGATTTATAAGTCAGGTCTGCGGTGACAATCGTCCCGCCCTTGATGACAGTACTGGCCATGTTTTTAACCTCTCACCCGGTAATTTCAGCAGTTTCGACGACTGCATGGAACAACACTTCCGCACCGGCCGTCGACCATTCCTTGGAAATATCCTCAGCTTCATTGTGACTCAGTCCGTCCACACACGGACACATCACCATGGCTGTCGGAGCCACCCGGTTCACCCAGCAAGCGTCGTGACCGGCACCTGAAATTATATTGCGGTGAGAATAGCCCAGCCGTTCAGCCGCGCTGCGGATCGCCAGCACGCAAGTTTCGTCAAACTCCACCGGATCAAATCCACCGATCTTCTCGATTTCCACGCCAAGTCCCATGTCGTCGCAAATTTTCTTTGCGCCTGCCGCGAGACGCTGTTCCATATCCTGGATTACCGTGAGATCTGGTGAACGAAAATCGACGGTAAACACCACTTTGCCCGGAATGACGTTTCTGGAGTTCGGATAAACTTCAATATGTCCGGCAGCTCCAACCGCGTCTGGCTTGTGCGACCAGGCAATTTCGTCCACCAGTTCCAGAATGCGGGCCATGCCCAGACCGGCGTTCTTGCGCATCGGCATCGGCGTCGAGCCGGTATGGGCATCCTTGCCAAGAACGGTCAACTGGGTCCAGGACAAACCCTGGCCATGGGTCACAACCCCGATATCGACGCCTTCTGCCTCCAGAATTGGGCCCTGCTCGATGTGAAGCTCGAAGAACGCTTTCATCTTGCGGGCGCCGACCTCTTCATCGCCACGCCAGCCAATGCGCTGCAACTCATCGCCAAATTTCTTGCCTTCAGCATCTTCGATACCGTAGGCCCAATCCTGCTGGTGCACACCGGCGAACACGCCGGATGCGAGCATTGGCGGCGCATAGCGGGCGCCTTCTTCATTGGTCCAGTTGGTCACCACAATCGGATGTTTTGTCTTGATGTTGAGGTCATTCAGGGTTCGAACAATTTCAAGGCCGGCCAAGACACCAAGAACCCCGTCATAGCGGCCCCCTGTGGGTTGTGTATCCAGATGCGATCCAACATAGACCGGCAGCGCATCTGGATCGGTTCCTTCACGGCGCATGAACATGGTGCCCATCTGGTCGACACCCATGGTGCAGCCGGCCTCCTCGCACCAGCTTTGAAACAGTTTGCGCCCTTCCCCGTCTTCATCGGTCACTGTTTGGCGATTGGAGCCTCCGGCAACACCCGGACCGATTTTCGCCATTTCATGAATGGAATCCCACAACCGGTTGCCGTTGATACGAAGGTTCTCGCCAGGTGCTGTCATCTTGTTCCCCGCACAAATCAAAAAATTTGATCAATTGGTAAAGATTACAGGTTTCACATCGACTCTCAAGATGTAAAATGAAAACTTCAGGTGGCAAACTGAATTAGAAACCCGCCCGCAGGAGACACCTCGTTTGGCCAAGCCCAGAGCCGCAGAAACCCGCAAGCGCACACGCATCCAGCAGGAGAAGGAAGACCGGATTCTCGAAGCTGCGCTCGAGGTCTTTTCCGTACATGGTTTTCGAGGTTCGACCATAGACCAGATCGCCAAAGCCGCAGATATGTCGAAGCCCAATCTGCTGTACTATTTTCGCACCAAGGAAGCGATCCACCGGCTGTTGATTGGCCGGCTTCTGGATACCTGGCTTGATCCGTTACGGGAAATGAAAGCGGACGGCGATCCCTTGTCGGAAATCTGCTCATACATCAGACGCAAACTCGAAATGGCCCGCGACTATCCCCGCGAAGGCCGCCTGTTCACCAACGAGATTTTGCGGGGCGCTCCACATATTCAGGACGAATTGCGAGATCTGAAATCGCTTGTGGATGAAAAAACAAGGATAATGCAAGGTTGGATGAAGGATGGCCAGCTTGCCAAGTGTGATCCCTACCATCTTATTTTCTCGATTTGGGCAACCACTCAGCATTACGCAGATTTTGACGTTCAGGTTCGCACGGTTCTCGGCCCTGAAAAAGCTGGCGAAGGCCGCTTTGAAGATGCCGCCCGCTATCTTGAAAAGCTGTTTCTGGAGGGTCTGAAACCTTAGAGCATTTCTCACAAAAGTGGATACCGGTTTAGTGGAAAAGAAATGCGACAACAAACGGATAGAGCGCGGTCTTGATTCAGTTCATCGCACGATCAGCGTTTCCGGGCTTTGAGTAGTCAATACTTCAGCGCCAGTTTCCGTAAGCAACACGGTGTTCGAAATGAAGTAGTCCACAACGTCTGTATTGGTGAACCAGGAGTGGGCATGGAACACCATGCCTGCCTGAAGAATGCGATCGGATTCCGGAAACAGGCTAGTCACCATCGAACCACCAGTCCAGCTGGGAGGAAAACCAATGCCAACCACATAGCCGCAATGATGGCGGTGGTAGTCAAGCAGGCCTGCACTTGCGGCAACCTCGCGCCAGGCAGCATATGCATCACCCGCTTTGGCGCCCGGCTTGAGCGCCTCGCAAATCGCCCGCATACCGTCGATCGCCAGGTTTGCAGAACGTTCAGCACCCTTGGGAGCTTCGCCAACATAGACAAGCCGGCCCATTGGCGACTGGTACTTGCGATATGAGCCGCAGGTTTCCATGAATACAGCGTCGCCTTTCCGGAAGACATCGCCGCGCCAGGTCGTGTGCTCCTCACCCAAACGGGTGGTTGGCCGGAAGAAGGGGCCAAACCCGGGGTACTCACTTCCTGCCAGGATTGCAGCGCGATGGTACTCGGATGCCACCTCATAGTCGCTGGCACCATCACAAACCGCTTCGATCGCCGCCAGAGTACCAAGGTCTGCTGCACGCGCCGCGCGTCGCGTATAATCCATTTCCAGCGGCGACTGAATCCGGCGCACCTCATCGATAATGCCAGATGCATCCTTCCACCTGATTTGCAGGTCGCCTGCCTGGATCAGCTCGGCGTGGCGCGGCGTAAGAAACAGGCTGCGTTTCTCAATGCCCACAACGCCTCCGCGCAACCCGAGATCAGCTATCGCCCTTACAACGTAATCCGACAGTTCTTCGTCATCTCCGTGGCCATAGAAACGCGCATTGCGAACCTGGTTTTCAACTGTGATCCGCTCCATTGCACGACATGCCAGCGCCATTTCGCCATCCCGGTTCAACACCAGCACATGAGCGGCGAAAAAGCCCCAGTGATCGAGACCTGTCAGATAGTAGATACTCTCCGGGACCGAAATAACGATCCCGTCGAGATTGTTCGCTTCGAGCGCCCGGCAAGCGTTGGCGACGCGTCGCTTGAGTTCTTCTTCACCAAAGGGATAATCGTGCAAGCAGTAACTCCTCTTCGTGCAAGCATCGGTGCGTCTGGCAGGTAGGCAAGTTGTGCGCGTGTGGCAGTAATTCTGTCTGTATCAATCCCGGCGCTGATCAGTATGTGCTCCGCACCTGCGACAACGACCTCCTCCCCGGTGGGTGACTGCAAACTGGCAATTACACAACTGGCTTTGCTCACCTCACCGATGGCTTCGGGATCAAACAATCCGTATTTGTATACGACATCATACGAGCTTCTTCAGGGAAATAAGTGAAACACACAATTATCGACGCACCCGCCCCTGGTTTAGTTGCGTAGAGCATTTCTCACAAAAGTGGATACCGGTTTTGATTCAATCAAAACCTGAATCGCTCCAAGCGAGCAGAGCCTTGCCGCAAAGATTGCCATATCCCACGGTGGATGGCACTGTCGGTGACGGCCCTGCCCCTGGCTCACCAGCGGCGACCAGCTCACGCATCCGGCGCCAGCGCCATGACCAGCATGGCCGCTGCAGTGACCGCGGCGCCGGCAAGAATTGAAGGGCCAACCCAGCCGTGTCCGATACTGCCTTCAATCAGGATCACAAAGGCAGGGGTGAAATAAGTGTAAGACAATACTTTTGATGCCGGCAGGCGAAGCGA
>CAJICM010000383.1_pt1 | contig 12048 bp, 9 predicted proteins | sample 9199691 | NCBI WGS metagenome assembly CAJICM01 (sample SAMEA7708338, study PRJEB35096) | sediment metagenome | biome: marine neritic benthic zone biome [ENVO:01000025]; feature: sediment [ENVO:00002007]; material: shallow marine sediment [ENVO:03000034] sea grass bed [ENVO_01000059] ...
TCGGCTACTTCTGTTTGTGGTGTCCGGTTGGTGGCGCAGACTATGCGTATGTTCACCTTGCGGGTTTGGGTTGAACCAACCGGTTGTATGGTGCCGGTTTGCAGAAAGCGCAGCAGCTTTATTTGCAGAGATGCGTCCATTTCGCAAACTTCGTCAAGAAACAGCGTGCCTCCGTCTGCCGCAGCGGCTGCGCCTGCGCGATCAGAAATGGCACCGGTGAAAGCACCTTTCAGGTGGCCGAAAATTTCAGACTCCATCAGATCGTGCGGGATGGCACCGCAATTCAGCGCGATGAAAGGTTTTCTTGCGCGTGAAGAGAAGTCGTGAATGGCCTGCGCGCACAATTCCTTGCCAGTACCACTTTCACCGGTAATGAAAGCAGGAGCAGTTGAAGAAGCAATGGCTTCTATCTGATTTCGAATCTCGGCCATCGCCTTCGAAGACCCAATCATTGTATTGGGGGCATCGGGTGCCGGGTTGGGTTGTTTTGCAACGGGTCCAGGCCGGTGTTGTTCCTCTGAACGGCAAGCATTGGTTAACGTGGTGATCAGACGATTGCGGGAAACCGGTTTGACAAGGTAATCGCAGGCTCCGGCCCGCACTGCGTCCACAGCATCATTTATCGAAGCATTTGCAGCAACCACTATGACCGCAGCAGATGGCGTACCTGCAGACCATCTCGCGATGACAGCGTTGCTGTCCGGGCCGGTCAGGTCCAGAGACAGTATGATTGCGTCAAACGGGCTGTTTTCGAGTTGCGTTTCTGCCGATTGCCGGTCCGCTGCCAGCTCACACGCAAACCCTTCTTTTTCAAGATGGGCGCGATATACGCTGGCAAGGGATGGCTTGTACTCGACAATCAGTACATTGTTACGCTTGGGTACAGAAACTGACATTACTTACGCCTGACTAAACTCATGCAGCGCCTGCACATATGCGCAAGCCGTGGCATGGCACCGTCCTCATGAGCACCCAAAATGCCGGAATATGGTGAACAAGAAGTTTAGATTGATCTTGTTTGGAGCCCGGCGCTCAGGGAATTCAATCGGCCTGTCGCGGAGTTTCATGCAAGATTCCACCTTCGACGAGATGGTCCCAGGCTTCTTCTGCGGTCTCGGCGTAGTGGAACAGACTCTTGTCGCTGGGAGAGATTGTGCCAGCTTCCACAAATACGTCCAAATCCACCACTCTCGACCAAAAATCCCGGTCAAACAACACAATTGGAATGGCTGACATCTTGCCGGTTTGAACCAACGTCAGAATTTCAAACAATTCATCCATCGTCCCGAAGCCACCTGGAAAAACCACAAGCCCGTTGGCGCGCATGGCCAGATGCATCTTGCGCATGGCAAAATAGTGGAAATTGAATGTAAGATCCGGCGTGGACCAGGCATTGGGCTCCTGCTCATGGGGCAGGGTAATATTGAAGCCGATGGTCGGTGCACCGGCTTCAAAGGCACCCTTGTTGGCTGCTTCCATGATGCCCGGGCCTCCTCCGGTGGCAATAACGTTGTCGCGCAGTGTAGCGTTGTGGTCCAGCGCTCCGCCGCGTTCTGACACGATACGGCCGAGTTCTTTTGAAGAGCGATACCAGTGACCGCGTTTGCCTTCATCGTCTTCTTTCACGCGCGCGGAGCCAAATGCTACAATGGTAGTTCGAACTCCCCATTCGCGCAGGTGTTCTTCGGCTTTCATGTATTCCAGCATGAACCGAATGCCACGAGTTGAATCGCCCAGCAGGAACTCCTGATCAAGGGTCGGCAGCGTGAAAGACTGTGACGCCATTTGCTCCTTGGGGGATTTTTGCTTGGTCATGGGTTTTCCTTTCAAGAGGCAGCTCTGCAGTCATGGGCGCCATGCAGTATCCGACATGGTGAGAGTTGTTGATGGGCTGTACGATCATTTGTTACTCAACCAGACGAAGTGCTAAGGCTTCAAATCACGATCATGCCAGCGTCCGACGCAAAAACAGTTAACTCCAACATCCAGGGCATGGCCTGGATGGTCTTGTCGGGGCTGTGCTTTACAGGCGTCATGATTTCGGTCCGCAACGTAGGACCTGATCTGCCGGCAGCTGTATCTGCTGCTATCAGATATGCATTCGGCATACTACTGCTGGCGCCTGTGTTGATGAAAGCAGATTTTCGCTTTCCGCGGGGCCGCAACTTGAAACTGCACATTTGGCGTGGTGCGTTTCACGGATTTGGTGTTTTGCTGTGGTTTTATGCAATGGCACGCATTCCAATGGCTGAAGTAACCGCCATCAGTTACACCGCGCCGATATTCATGACAATCGGGGCGGTGATCTTCTTCGCGGAGAAGATCCAGATGCGAAGAATGGGGGCGATTGTTGCCGGCCTGGCGGGCGTGTTTATCATATTGCGGCCGGGTTTTGAGACCCTGTCGACCGGTCAGCTTGCCCAACTCGCAGCAACTCCGCTGTTTGCAGCCGCGATGCTGCTGGTGAAGCGCCTGACACAAATGGACAGCGCTGCAATGATTGTGATCATGCTGAACTTTGTCTGTCTGGCAGTGCTGGCGCCAATCGCTGTTGTGACGTGGAAGACACCCGATAGTGTGCAACTGCTGTGGCTGGCCAGCGCCACGGTTGCCGCAACTGCAGGCCATTATTGTCTCACACGATCGTATGCCATTGCCGAAATTACCGTGGTTCAGCCGGTTACATTTCTGCAATTGGTCTGGACAGCGATGTTCGGATTCTTGCTGTTTTCCGAAACCCCCGATGCCTGGGTAATTGCGGGCGGTGCAGTCATTCTGGCGGCAAGTACTTACATCGCGCATCGTGAGCGCAAACAGCAATCGATACTGAAGACGGATGCCGCTACCTTGCCTTCTCGAGTGCCCGGCGCAAGTGTCTGATCAGCTTGGCGCGGTTCTTGTTTCCCGCGACACTTTCCACCGCGCTGTTGATGTCTAAGATCAACTGGGTGAGTTCATTGTCGTAGTCAGGTTTGCGGGCAGCAGCTGGCGGGTCGATGATGCGACGGTTCTTACTGCGCAATTGCACGGCGGCTTTTCCATCGAGCCGATATGTGTCATCAATATCAGGTTGCAGGATGCGCGAGGCGGGAATCAGTTTCTTTGCGATACGCGACGCCAGACCAGTCATGCCTTCTTCTTCACCATGCACCAAAAACATATTGCGGTGAACAGGCAACCGTTCGGAAATCCAGCGTTCCAGTTCCGGCGCGTCAGCGTGGCCGGAATAACCGTTTATGCGCTCAATGGCTGCATTGACCTCGATTTCTTCGCCATGAATGCGCACTTTCTTGGCACCGTTCAGCAAAACCCGGCCGAGTGTCCCGTTAGCCTGGAAGCCGACCATCAGAACGGTTGCGTTTTTTCGGTACAAATGATTTTTCAGATGGTGCTTGATGCGGCCGGCATCACACATGCCGCTGGCAGACAAGATCACATGAAAGCCACTCAGCTTTCCGATGTCCTTTGAATCTTCCACCGATTCCGAAATTCTCAGATCCGGCGATTTCAATGCTGCCTTGAGAGCGTCTGCGTTTGCCAGAAGGTCGGCGTGTTTTTCAAAAATCGCCGTAGCCCGGCGGGCAAGCGGGCTGTCTATGAAAACCGGTGCTGACGGCGCTTCGCCATTTGCCATGATCAACATAAGGTCGGTCAGCACTTCCTGGGTGCGCTCGACAGCGAATGAAGGGATCAGGAGGACGCCGCGCTTTCTGGAGGCGGCTTCTACATGTTTTGCCAGCAAGGCGCGTCGCTCATCGGGGTTGGTTTCAACCCGGTCGGTTGCCCCGAATGTGGTTTCGCACAACAGATAGTCATAACCGGCCGGTGCCTCAGGATCGTGTTGCAACAGCTTGTGGTCGGGTCCGATATCGCCAGAAAAGAACAGGCGCATCGGCTGTTGGCCATCGCCCTGCGAAACCTCGACCTCGACGGAAGTGGAACCGAGCATATGACCGGCATTCCAGTACCTTGCCCTTATGTCGTCAGTTGCCTGTACCCAGGTTTCATACTCGACAGGCGAAAATTGCTCAACGGCCTGCAGCGCGTCCTGCACAGTATAAATCGGGGTGACTTCCTTGCGGCCACGCTGACGGTTGCGCTTGTTCAACCGTTTCACTTCACTTTCCTGGATATACCCGGAATCCGGCAACATGACCGATGACAGATCCATGCTTGGTTCAGTCGTGTGGATGTTTCCCTTGAATCCATGCCGAACGAGCTTGGGCAACACGCCGGCATGGTCGATATGAGCATGGGTCAGCAGCACCGCATCTATACTGTCCGGTCGAAAAGGAAAAGGCTGGTAGTTCAGTTCCCGCAAGGTTTTGGACCCCTGGAACAAGCCGCAGTCAATCAGCACGCTGGAGTGTGGCGTTTGCAATCTGAAACAGGAACCGGTGACCGTCTGGGCTGCCCCGTGGAAGGAAAGTTCTATGCTCATTCAATGGTCTCCCGGGCGGTCTGGATCCAAAATTCGTCTGCAGCATTGCTGGCTGGATTAATCGGTTGTGATTTTTGCTCTACCTTCTGCAAACTCGCAAGCCTTGGCGTCCGGCTCTACGCAGTGAAAGTGTTGCCGTAGGTTTCGCGAAGCATGTTCTTTTGAACCTTACCCATAGTGTTTCTTGGCAGCTCATCGACAATATAGATCTTCTTGGGTTGCTTGAAACGGGCAATCTTGTCAGAGATGGCGGTCAAAATTGCGCTCTCGCTCAGTATTTTTCCATTTGATGGCACAACAACCCCAACCACGCCTTCGCCAAAGTCAGGATGGGCCACACCGATAACAGCTGATTCAAGTACTCCGTCCTGCTCGTCCAGCAGCAACTCGATTTCCTTTGGATAAATATTGTAACCACCGGAGATAATAAGATCCTTGGCGCGTCCAACAATGTGCACATAGCCGTCCTTGTCCACCTTGCCCAGGTCGCCGGTAATGAAGAAGCCGTCGGAGCGGAGTTCTTCCCGGGTCTTTTCCGGCATTTGCCAATAGCCCGCAAACACGTTTGGACCTTTGACTTCGATAATCCCAATCTGGTCTTGTGCCAGTGTTTCGCCGGTATCCGGATTGCAGATCCGCAGGTCTACTCCTGGAAGCGGAAAGCCTACCGTTCCTGCACGACGTTCCCCATCATAGGGGTTTGAGGTGTTCATGTTGGTTTCCGTCATGCCATAGCGTTCAAGGATTCGATGACCAGTGCGATCTGCAAACTCAACGTGGGTTTCTGCCAACAGGGGCGCCGAGCCCGACACAAACAGCCGCATATGGGCAGTAAGCTGGCGGGTGAAGCGGTCATCATCAAGCAGACGGGTATAAAAGGTCGGCACACCCATCATGGAAGTGGCATCGGGGAGGTACTGTATGACCTGATCGACCTTGAAACCCGGCAGGAAGATCATTTGTCCACCGGCAACCATAAGCGTGTTGGTTGCCACGAACAGCCCGTGCGTGTGGAAAATGGGAAGCGCATGCAGCAGTACGTCTTCTTCGGTGAACGCCCACAGGTTCTTCAGCGTAACAGCGTTTGAAAGCAGGTTGTCGTGGGTCAGCATCGCCCCCTTCGAACGCCCTGTGGTGCCGGAGGTGTACAAAATGGCGGCAAGATCGTCCGGTCCGCGGTCGACATTTCTGAACTCCGGCGAAACTTCCACGCCGGCATCCAGCAAAGACCCGGCGCTGGTATCGTGGTTTCGCCACACGCCCATAGTTTCGAGCCTGACGCCCAGTTTACCGGTCAGTGCGTCAAAATCTGCCTGGCGGGCGGGATCACAAACGAAAATCCGGGGACCGGCATTGTCGAGGAAATATTCCACCTCGCTGGCCGTGTAGGCGTTGTTCAATGGCAGGAATACCCCGCCGGCGCGAACCGTTCCCAGATACAGCATCAGCGCCTCGATCGATTTCGGGACCTGCGCGGCTACCCGGTCGCCGGGTTGCAAGCCTCGTTCGACAAGCATATTGGCAAAGCGTCCAGATACCTCCATGACATGGTTGTAGGTATACCAACGGCCATCATCGAGCCTAGCAAATGCGCGCTCCGGTTTGGCATTCTTCAACAAGCTATCGACCAGGTGATTAACCATTTGCCTGCTTCCTTGATTTTTGCGGCTCAAACCGGGCATCCAGCAGGGACTTCACTTCGCGCGATGCAATGACTTTCCTGTCACGTGAGTAGGCCTCATGGTTGGCGTCCACAGACTTCAGATCATAGAGATAGTTGACCATCATGCCGGCAGAGCTGCGAAGCCCATTTTCCGAGCGATCACCCAACCAGTGAATGGTTCTGAGACTGGCCCCGTTGCCGAGATGGAACCGCGCCACAGGATCAATCGGACCGCCCCTGTTCCGCTGCTCCTGCAAAAAGTATCGGGCAGCCAATGCTTTGAGACCGGCAACTACTTCGGGAGTTGCTTCGTCGGCATTTTCAGGTGTCAGTTCGCTGGCAATTGTATAAAGCGCCGCTGAAGGGCCTTCCGGTTCCGCTTCGGCCTGGTATTTGAGCCAGGTCATGAAGCCCGGAATCGGCGACAGCGTGATGAATGTCTTGATGTTGGGCAGGCTGGAGGCCAGATCGGTCGCGACCTGCTTGATCAGAAAGTTGCCGAACGAAACTCCGCGTAAACCTTTCTGGCAGTTTGAGATGGAATAGAAAATTGCCGCTGCAGCATCTTGCGGCAGCACCTGATCACGGTTTTCTGCAAGCACCGCTTGAATTGACCCCGCGACGGCCGCGGTCAAAGCAACTTCCACAAAAATCAAGGGCTCGTTGGGCATGGCAGGGTGGAAATAGGCGAAACAGCGCCTGTCTGCGGGCTGCAGCCGGCGGCGAAGGTCATCCCAGCTATCTATGGCGTGAACAGCTTCATACTTGATAATTTTTTCCAGGATATGCGCAGGAGTTGTCCAGTCGATCGGACGAAGTACCAGAAACCCCCTGTTGAACCATGACGAAAACAGGTGTTCGAAATCGACGTCAACGCGAGCCAGACTTGCATCCTGGTTCAGAATCTCAAGCAGGTCTTCACGCATTCGGACCAGTGTTTCAGTGCCGCCTGGCACCCCATTCAGCCTTCTTAACAGTTCCTGTCGACGAGGTTCGGAGACGTCCAGCAGGCGGGTGAGGTTTTTTGCGCTGCGATCGGCTGCATAGTCTGCGGTGCGTTCAGTCAGTGCCTCGATGTCAATATCAAATTCACTGGCCAGGTTTTGAAAGAATGCCAGTTTATGGTCCGTATCCGCGCGGGAGTATTTTGCCAGCAGGGCAGATCCGGTCTGCAGGCCTGATACTTCACCGGTATCGGCCAGAAGTGAATTGCACAAAGCCAGCATGTCGCGGGCGTCCCGCGTCGCCGACCGGGAGGTGCCACGTTCGAACAGGCTCGACAGCAATTCCTGAAAGTACGAAATACGGCTCATACGGCTTTACCCATCACTACGTCCGGCAACCAGGTTGCCAATTCAGGAAACAGGCACAAGAGCAATATAGCGATCACCATGCAGGCAACAAAGGGCAGTGAACCGACAAGAATGGTACGTAACGAAATCTCCGGTGCGATGCCATTGATCACATAGAGATTGAGGCCGACCGGCGGGGTAATCAGGCCGATCTCCATGTTGATTGTCAAAATGACTGCAAACCAGTACGGATCAAAGCCAGCGCTGATGACGATCGGCAGCAGGATCGGTGCTGCCATCAGGATGACGGCAACGGGCGGCAAGAAAAATCCGGCAATCAACAGGAAAATATTGATGGCGAACATCAAGACCCAGGGGTTCACGTCCAGGGTCCCGATCCATTCAGCAATGGACTGGGTAATGAACAGTGATGACAGCATGTAGGAGAATACCCCGGCGGCGGCGATGATGAACAGGATCATGACGCTTTCGCGGGTTGAGTCGCGCAGCACATGCCACAGCAGTCGGGGGCTCCATAGCTTGTAGATGATGATCGCTATTGCCAGACACAACAGGGCGCCGACAGCGGCGGTTTCAGACGGTGTCGCGATGCCGCCGTACATTGCATACAGGACGCCCAGAATGATGGCTATGAACGGCAACACGCGCGGCAGGATTTCAAATCGCTCCTTCCACGAGAAGGTTCTGCCTGACAGGGCATCAGATGCTCCTGACTGCCAGGTGTTGTATAACGACCACAACATGAACAAGCCAACCAGCAACAATCCGGGTATCACACCTGCCAGAAACAAACGGCCAATTGAGGTCTCAGTGGCTATGCCGTAGACGATCATGGTGACAGAAGGCGGAATCAGGATGCCGAGCGTGCCACCGGCAGCGATAGACCCGGTGGCAACGCCATCGGGGTAGCCGCGCTTGCGCATCTCCGGAATACCCATCTTGCCGATGGCGGCACAGGTTGCCGGAGATGACCCGGACATGGCGGCGAACAGTGCACACGCGCCTAGATTGGATATAACGAGACCACCAGGCACGCGGGTCAGCCAGCGATCAAGTGCTTCATAAAGGTCGGCACCGGCTCGTGTGGAAGCTATGGACGCGCCCATGATAATGAACATCGGGATCGACAGAAGTGCAAAATTATCAAGTTTGCCGAAGAATATTTCCGGCAGCAGTTGCAGCGACCGGGCACCGTCAAAGATCAACAGGAATGCGGCAGATACGATTAATAGACCCACAGCGACAGACACGCCGGAGAACAGCACCAGGACGGTCACTATCGCGAGAATGGCGCCCAGGGAAAGCGGGTCCATCAGCCGTTCTCCTTGTTGATGTTGAAAGGCTTGTCCAGGCCGGTGATGACAGCAGCAAGGTCGGCTATCAATTGCAGGAGAAGCAGTCCGAACCCGACTGGAACCGCCAGGTAGGGTATCCACAGGCGGACACCCCAGACCGTGTCGGATTTCCAGTTTCTCGTCCACGCGGTGTGCCAGAACTCAAACCCGTAAACCAACATGAGCGCAACAATGAGAATTGACACCGCCAATGTGAACAACGCCAGTGCCTTGCGGGCGGGTGGTTGCATCAGGAGCGGTATCAGGTCCACGTTCACGTGGCCGCGGAGCTTTTGAACGTAGGGCAGGCCGATCAGTGTTGCAGCAACCATCAGAAACGTTACCGCTTCGGTTTGCCATATAGTCGACTGATTGAGCACGAAACGCACGAAGATCATCTGGCAGGTTATGCCGACGGACATCACAATCATTGCCGCAGATACCCAGCCGCAATATGTGGAAATCCTGTCAACGACCATCAGCCAGCCGGTCCGCTCACCGGAACCCGGCAGGTTGGAATTGGTGTCAGCCGCCATGGTGCGCGCGCCTTAATTTCGTGGGGAAGTAAATATTGATGTGAGACCGGAGGCTTCGGGTCGCCCCCGGTCCAGATTGTGTCGCGGATTATTCGACAGCAAGAGCCATATCGAGCAGGGCCTGACCACCGTCAACATTTTCTACGAAATTCTTGTAGGAGGATGCCTTGGCAATATCGCGCCATTTGTTGAATTCATCTGCTGTCATGTTCTTGATTTCAACGCCAGCCTTTTTGAACACTTCGACAGATGCTGCATCCTGTTTCTTGGCTTCCGCCAGATAGTAGGCTTCAGCCTTGGCAGCAGCGGCATCAAGTGCGGCTTTTTGTTTATCGTTGAGGCCGTCATAGGCAGACTTGTTCATAAGCAACGGCTGATACATGAACCACAGTGCGACATCCCCTGCGGGAGTATAGCATTTCACCTGTTCATAGATGCGGTAGGAGACGAATGAAGATGACGACGTGTTTGCCGCCGTCAGAACGCCGGACTGCATGGCCGAATAGATCTCGGATGAGGCCATGGAGGTGATTGATGCGCCGGCTGATGCCAGCATCTGCTCAAAGGCCTTGCCGGCGGCACGGGTCTGCTGGCCCTTCACATCATCGGGTGAGGTGATGCATTTGTCCTTGCCGACAAAGCCACCCGCCAGGTATCCGTGCACGACAACGCGTACATCATCCTCTGCCATGATGGATTCGATCTTCTTCATGAAGTCCGAGTTGTTCAGCCGCGCCGCGTGATCGTGGTTCTTTACCAGTCCAGGCATCAAAGTCAGGTTGTATTCACCGCGCAGTCCACCGGCATACGACAATGGAAATACGCTCATATCCAGCTGTCCGGCCGATAGGGGCTTATACTGTTCGCGCGGCTTGAAGAGTGATTTGGACGGGAAAATCTTGATGGTCAGGTCAACATTGGCAGCAGCCACTTCGTCAGCCACGATCTGGGCCACCTTGTGGCGCACGTCCTTTGTCGACCATTGATGAGAAAGGCGCAGTTCTTCCGAGTAGGCGGTGCCTGAAAGGGCGGTGGCCATTGCCAGTCCGGCTATCAGTGATGTCAGTTTGAGTTTCATGTAATCCTCCCGGTCCGGCGTGCTGAGCAACCAGACATTTTTCGTGTTGAATTCGTGGCTGACGAAATGGGTCAGTGACAGCAGCCTACGGCTTTGCGTACAGGAGTCAACAGTATTGTATACAAAAAATTCCTTGTTGGATGCACGATAATCCGGTTAATATGGCTGCCATCATGACGGAAAGAACGGCAGACCGGATTCGCGAAACGCTCGAACAAGCCATTTTGACAGGTGAATTCACAGATGGCGCGCGGCTTGACGAAGTACGCCTGTGTACCCGCTTCGGCGTGTCGCGCACACCGGTGCGCGAAGCTCTGCATCAATTGACTGCTTCGGGTTTGCTGGAGATGAAACCGAGGCGCGGTGCATTTGTGCGTATGCCGGGTTTCGTGGAAGTCGTGGAAATGTTCGAGGTTATGGGGGAGTTGGAAAGCATGTGCGGCAGGCTGGCTGCCAATCGGATCAGCGATGCCCAGCTACAGGCCTTCTCGTTGGCTTGCGAGAGCTGCGAGGAGGCTGAGGCTGCCGGAGACAGTGATGCCTATTATCGCGAAAATGAAACTTTCCATCAGGTTCTTTACGAGGCAAGCGGCAATCGTTTTCTGCAATCGCAGGCGCTGCAATTGCAAAAGCGGCTGCAGCCGTTTCGGCGGCTTCAGTTGCGGGTGCGTGGCCGCATAAGGCAATCACTGGATGAACACCGGCAAATCCTCAAAGCGGTTGAAGACGGTGACGGGGAGGCGGCCGGGTTGTTATTGCGCCAGCATGTGACGGTTCAGGGCGAAAAGTTCTTCGACCTGATGCGCGGCCTGGATGAGACCTCGGTACGCAAGACCGGATAGTGCTGATCATGTGATGCCGGCACACTCGGCTACGGGTGTGATCGCTCCTTTGCCGGCAAAGTAACTCAAAAGGTTGTTGGCCACCAAATCGCCCATGGCCCGGCGCGTCTCGATTGTTGCAGAGCCTTGGTGAGGTTGCAGCGTAACATTGTCGAGTTGCCGCAATCGCTCCGGTATCTTGGGTTCTGCTGCAAACACATCAAGACCTGCATAACCGAGCTTGCGCGACGCAAGCGCTTCAATCAGTGCGGCTTCGTCATGAACCGAGCCGCGCGCAACATTGATGAAGGTACCTTCTGGTCCGAGTGCTTCCAGTACATCTTTGTTGACGATGCCTCTGGTTGCCTCGCCGCCAGGACATATTGCGATCAGAAAATCACAATCACGGGCCATGCCAGTCAGGTCATCATAATAATCATATGGCTGGTCGGCCTGCTGGCTGCGGCCATGATACCCGATCCGGCAGCCGAATACTTGTAGCTTGCGGGCAATGTCCTTGCCGATGCGCCCCAGACCCAGAATACCTACCATGCGACCGTTGACAGCACGGGCAAGCGGTGGATCCCCCTCGTTTTCCCAGCGGCCTGCGCGTGCAAACCTTTCCCACTCGCTAAAGCGGCGCGAACAGGTCAACACGAAGGTGACGGCCATGTTGGCGACATCATCATTGAGCACATCCGGGGTATTGGTGACAATAACACCGCGGGATACAGCATGGGCCGCGTCGACGCCGTCATAACCGACTCCGAAACTCGAGATGATCTTTAGTTTGGGCAAAGCGTCAATCAGCGCAGCGTCGGCATTGCCCATGGTGGCAACAGCTTCGATCCTGTCTGCAACA
>CAJICM010000214.1_pt1 | contig 11867 bp, 9 predicted proteins | sample 9199691 | NCBI WGS metagenome assembly CAJICM01 (sample SAMEA7708338, study PRJEB35096) | sediment metagenome | biome: marine neritic benthic zone biome [ENVO:01000025]; feature: sediment [ENVO:00002007]; material: shallow marine sediment [ENVO:03000034] sea grass bed [ENVO_01000059] ...
ACCTGTTACAGCGCAAGGGACGTGCAGGATCGGATAGCCGAAGCATTTTCGCTTTTTGCCTCATCAAGACCCCGGCCCGTCTACCTCGAAATTCCACTGGATGTGCTCAAACAACCTGCCGGCGATGGCTGGCAACCGCGTCAGCTTGCCCCAAAACCGCAGGCCACGCCGGACCAGATCTCAGCCGCTGTTGCCAGGCTGTCTTCAGCAAAAAACCCGGTTATCATTCTCGGTGGCGGCGCCCGTCATGCAGGTGCGGCGGCCGCCGGAATTGCCGAAAAGACCGGCGCCATAATCCTGACGACCATAGCCGCCAAGGGTGCTGTCCCGGACAGCCATCCATTGCTGGCGGGCGCCCTGTTGCCCAACCAGAGGGCAACAAGATTAATCATGCAGTCAGATGCCATTCTGGCAGTTGGCACGGAATTGTCGGAGACAGATTTGTGGTATCAGACCTTCGATATAACGACCGGCCTTATTCGGGTTGATATTGACCCGGCCTCACTGGCGCGGCCCTATCCGGCCGATCTGCCGGTCACCGGCGACGCTGCCGCGACACTGTCGGCCATTTCGGCAGGCTTGCCGGACGCCAACAAGGCGGCCGCAAGATCGTCTGACGTTACCGCCTTGCGGGCCGCTTGCGCCGACAGTCATGACGAGCTTCGCAAAACCATCACCACTGTTCTCGACACCGTTCGCGCAGCGCTTCCGGCAGACACGATAGTTGCATCCGACATGACGCAAATTGCCTACGCCGCCAACGAAGTATTGAGGTTTAACCAACCTGACTGTTACCTGCATCCGGCAGGGTTCGGTACGCTCGGCTATGCCCTGCCCGCCGCAATTGGTGCCCGTGTGGGTTGTCCCGACCGACCGGTTGTCGCCATGGCCGGCGATTACGGCGTACAATACACCATCAATGAACTCGGCACAGCCGCCGAACTGGCCAAGCCGTTGATTGTGCTTTTGTGGAACAATGATGCCCTGGGGCAAATTCGCGATGATATGGTGCGCAAGGGCATTCAACCCAATGCCGTCACCCTGATAAATCCGGACTTCGCCGAATTGGCCAGGGCCTATGATTGCGATGCCATAAGGCCGCAGACACTCGATGATTTGACCGCTGCAATCAAGACTGGCCTTGCAGCAGACAAACCAGTCGTGATTGAAGTTCGTCCATCCATCGTAAAGGCTTGAAGAATTTGGCAACCGCCCACAATTGCGCAGTTATATTTGATGTAGACGGCCCACTGCTGCACCTGCGAAAACCGGAAGAGGACGCCTTTTTTGCCCCTCTCGAACAGTTGTTTGGCATTACCGGTCTGTCGCGCGACTGGGACAGCTACAATGTGCGCAATGATCACGATATCATCCATCAGGTGCTGCGCGAGCATTTTGGTGATCAATTCGAGCGCTCGCATTATCAGGCCTTTGTCGATGCCTATGACGCGGAGTTGAAGAACGGATTCCGCAGTGGCAGGCTTGAGGTCAGCCTGGTCCCAAAAGCGCCCGATATTGTTGCCACCCTGGCGGCCACGCCGGGACTGGCTCTCGGTATCGCTACGGCCAACCTCAGATGTGCAGCCGAAATCCGGCTTCGCGAGGCCGGACTCTGGAGCCATCTGAGTGCTTATCCCGGCACCGCCGACAAGAGCGGCCACAAGTACGAGGTACTGGCCCGGGTCGTTGCAAACCTGGGCCTTCCAGCAGATCGAATTGTCTATGTTGGCGACAACCTGAATGATCTCGACGCAGGCCAGCGAAACGGCACTCACTTTATCGGGTTTCATGTTCACCGCGACCGTCAACAACGCTTGTCTGACCACGGTGCGGAACATGTAACCGGTGATCACGACGAGACACTTGCACTGATACGCAGGATGCTCAAACTCGCTGTATGAACGTTGATCTGAATTTGAACGAAGACTGCATTGCCATGCTGTCGGGCGATCAGGGCCCGGCATTGCAGTTTGCCATGCAACTTGTTGAACGCGCCGCTGTCACCATGGGCGCCAATAGCCTTGTGCCTGTCACGTTTGCCCACATAGATGCGTGTTTCTATGCCGGTCGCGCCCATGTGGACTTTGCCCGGTTCATGCTTGAATCAGGAGCCAGATTTAAAATCCCCGCCTGGACCAACAATGGCCTGGTCAGCCTTGCTGATGAGAACATTCGCGATTCGCAAACTGAAACCGCCCGCGGCGCAAAAGAACTGATGCAGCTATATGCAGATCTGGGATGTCGCACCGTTTGGACATGTGCGCCTTATCAACTTCCAGGCGGACCTGAACTTGGAGATCACATTGTGGTCGGGGAAAGCAATGCAGTCAGCTTCTACAACGCCGTGGTGGGTGCCCGCACCAACAAGTATGGTGACTATCTGGACGTGGCCTGTGGTCTGACCGGCTATGCACCCCTGTGCGGCCTGCACACCGATGAAGGGCGCCGCGCCAGGTTGTTGTTTGATACCTCTGCCATCCCTGATCATCTGAAACAGCAGGACATCTACTACCACCTGCTGGGAACCACCATCGGCCATCAGGCAAGCAAAAAGGTTCCGGCCATCGACGCCCTTGATCCAGACACTGGCGAAGATGCGCTGAAGGCCGTTGCGGCTGCCGCCGCCGCTGCCGGTGGTGTCGAACACTGGCACGGTGTCGGGCGCACCCCGGAAGCCCCGGACCTGGAAACCGCCTTTGCGGGGCAGGAACCCGAGCAGGTTTTCAAGGTAACGCTGGACACACTGGCGGCAGCCCGGCGCAGCCTGACCAGCGCCAGCGACGGTCCGGTCGAAATGGTGGCTCTGGGTACTCCGCATTTTTCGTTTACCGAGTTTGCAAGTCTGGTTCCTATGCTGGAGGGCCGCAAGGTTCAGGCAGACACCAGGCTCTACATTTCAACCAGCCGCCACGTCCGCGACCTTGCTGCACAAAAAGGCTGGATCGATGTTCTGGAGAAAGCCGGGGCCCAGATCATTGTCGATACCTGCACTTACTTTTCGCCCGCTGTGCGCGGTTGCAAGGGCCGCGTCATGACCAATGCTGCCAAATGGGCATGGTACGCGCCGGGAATGCTCGGTGTCGAAGTATGCTTTGGATCACTTGAAGAATGCGCTGAAACCGCCGTCCAGGGAGAAGTGTGGCGAGACGAACGCCTGTGGCAGGAGTTGTCCTGATGGCAGTGCTGCAAGCCAGGGTTCTGCATGATGGTTGTGCTGCCGGAAAAGTGTTGTGGCTTGACGAACCCCTGAGTTTCTGGGGCGGATTTGATCCAGCAACCGGCATCATTATTGACGCCCATCATCCGCAAAACGGCAAGTGCCTCAAAGACACCATCCTGGTTCTGCCCGCAACCCGCGGCTCGGGCGGAACGCCCGGCGGCGTGGCCGAAGCCATCCGCCTCGGCACTGCTCCAGGAGCAATCATCATGGCAATTGGCGATGCAAACGTCATGATTGGCGCTGCTGTGGCCAGCAAGCTCTACGGTCTGACCTGCCCGGTCCTGGAAGTATCCGGCGATGCTTTTGCATCTCTGCAGCATGCCGGGTATATATCGATTTCCTCTGGAGGCCGGATCGCCATCTGACTGCGCCGGATGGCTCACAAAGCATTCGCCAATTACAGCTGTACGTTTGCAAGTTCGCTCTTGCGACGGAGCATGTAGTCCTGCAATGCCTCATCCACTGCCTCGTCCATCGATGGCTCTTCATAGGCTTCCAGCATCTGTTTCCAGATCACATTGGCGCGTTCAGTTGCATTCGCGGCCCCGTCTTCCTCCCAGGTTTCGAAATTGCGCCAGTCTGATACCATCGGATTGTAGAACGCCGTTTCGAAACGTTCCAGTGTATGGGGCTCGCCAAAGAAATGCCCGCCCGGCTCAACGCCGGCTATGGCGTCAACCCCAAGCGCTGCATCACTCAAGTCCATCGGCGCCAGGGCTGCGACCCATTGCCGGATCATTTCAGCATCGATCACGCACTTTTCCATGGAGGCCGACAAGCCTCCCTCCAGCCAACCCAGTCCATGATGCACGACATTGGCGTGCCCCATGATCACCGCCCACAAGGACATGGAGGATTCATAGGTTGATTGCGCATCAACGCAGTTGGAGGCATTAACGTTCGAGGAGCGATAGGGCAGTTTGAAGTAACGGGCTATCTGACCGCCGATCAGCACCGCTTTGACATATTCCGGCGTACCAAACGCGGGAGCGCCGGATTTCATGTCGACGTTGGACGTAAACCCGCCAAACAACACCGGTGCCCCGGGATTTGCCATCTGCGACAGCGCAATCACCGAAAGCGCTTCCGCAGTCTGCTGAACCAGTGCCCCGGCAATCGTGACCGGGCTCATGGCGCCCGCCAGTGTAAATGGTGTGACGGCAACCGCCTGACCATACTCGCCAAAGCACAACAGACCCTCGAGCAGTTCCTCATCCACCCGGCGTGGGCTGTTGACGTTGAAGGATGTCAGGAGCGAGCATTGCGTCTTGAGTTGCTCGAGATTGACCCCGCGGGCAATCGCCACCATCTCGATGGCATCGCGCGCTCGGAACTCCGATACTGTGCGCACAAACGCAGACCGGTCAGTATATTTGAAAATGGCATAGGCATTGTCCAGATGCCTGGTCGGCACCGGCAGATCCATCGGTTCCACGATCGATCCGCCCATGGTATGACATACGCCTAGCGCATGGTTCAGCTTTATAAGATCAACCAGTGCCTGATAAGTGCCCGGACGCCGGCCATTATCAATATCATTGATATTCGGTGGTGATCCCACGGTATTGAAGTTGATAAAATTGCCGCCCATGACCGTATTGCGGTCCGGATTGCGGCTATGCAAGGCAAATGTTTCCGGCGCAAGGCCCACAAAGTGTTCAACGGTTGCGCGGTCCATGCGGGCCACACCAGTTTCACGGTCAACCTTGCAACCATTTTTTTCGAGGATATCCAGACACCTGGCAGACATGAACTCTAGCCCGGATTCCTGCAACACCGTGAAGGCTGCATCAACCAGCCTGTTGAGATCTGTTGCATCAAGCAATTCTACTGGCGGCAGCGGATTGCGAAATACCCCGATCGGTTCTGGCAACTGACCTGTTGATCTGTCCGGCCTGGCGGCACCGCCTCGTGTTCTGCGTCTTCCACCCTGGCGTGCTGACATGACACCGTTCTCCAGCTGACAAATAGGCTCGTCGGTCGCGTTTATGACGCTAGGCCTGCGCAACCAAGCCAACTTGACCAATCAGGACAAATTCTTGACATTCAAGGACACACTTTGACAAATTCGCACATTGACAAATTCGCGCAATAGCGATGAATGCAGCCGACATCGTATTCGTCCTTCCACTTTCCGAGACCTGAATGAACCAAGCCGCCAAGCCAACTCATCTGGACCTACTAGAAGCTGAAAGCATCCACATCATGCGTGAGATCGTTGCGCAGCGTGACAGACCGGTGATGTTGTACTCCGTCGGCAAGGACTCCGCCGTGATGCTGCATCTGGCCATGAAGGCATTTTATCCTGCGAAGCCACCTTTCCCGCTACTGCATGTGGACACAACCTGGAAGTTCCGGGAGATGATTGAGTTTCGCGACAATACGGCGAAGCAGCTTGGTCTGGATCTGATTGTTCACATCAATGAAGAAGGTATCCGCGCCGGTATCAATCCGTTCACGACAGGGTCTGCCCGCTACACCGAAGTCATGACGACCGAAGCCCTCAAACAGGCTCTCGACAAATATGGTTTTGACGCCGCTTTTGGTGGCGCTCGCCGCGACGAGGAAAAATCCCGTGCCAGGCAACGCATCTTGTCGTTCCGCAATGCGCAACATCGCCGGGATCCGAAAAACCAGCGTCCCGAGCTCTGGCGCACTTACAACGCCCGTATCAACAAGGGTGAATCCATGCGGGTCTTCCCCCTATCCAACTGGACTGAACTGGACATCTGGCAATATATCCGCAAAGAGAGTATTCCCGTTGTATCGCTTTATTTTGCCGCACCCAGGCCTGTCGTAAGGCGCGTGGACGGCCTGATTATGGTGGATGACGATCGCATGCCGCTGAACGAAGGTGAAAAACCGGTCACCCGAATGGTGCGATTTCGAACGCTTGGCTGTTATCCGCTGACTGGCGCAACTGAAAGCAACGCGACGACGCTGGAAGACATCATCGCCGAGGTTCTGGTCACCACAACATCACAGCGCGCAGGTCGCATGATAGATCACGACCAGACGGCATCGATGCAAATGAAAAACAGGAGGGATATTTCTGATGCAAACTCCTGACCTTAAGGCAGCCAGTATCGAACCGTATCTTGCCGAGCAGTCTGCCGCGGACATGATGCGTTTGATTACATGTGGATCGATCGAGGCTGGCAAGTCCACGCTGATCGGCAGGTTGCTCTACGAGTCAGAACTGATATTTGACGACCAGTTGTCAGCGCAGGAAGCAGACCCGGAGCGTTTCGGCACACCGGGCGGCACGATTAACCTGGCACTTTTGGTAGACGACCTTTCCGCAGAAGGCGAACAGGGCGTCACCATAGATGTCGCTTATCGCACGTTCACCACGCCAAAGCGCAAATTTATCGTGGCAGACACCCCCGGCCATGAGCAATATACCCGCAACATGGCCACCGGCGCCTCGACGGCTGATCTTGCCGTGCTTCTGGTGGATGCAACCAAGGGCATCCTGAGCCAGACCCGTCGTCATGCTTACATCGTCACGCTGCTGGGCGTTCGGCATCTGGTTCTCGCCGTCAACAAGATGGACCTTGTAGGCAATGACGAGGCTACCTATCGCGCAATCGAACGCGACTTTCTCGCATTTGCCAATGAGATTGGTGCACAAAATGTGACATGCATCCCGATATCTGCGCTGACGGGTTGCAACGTCACCGAACCGGGAGACGATACTCCCTGGTACAATGGCCCCTGCCTGCTGCACCATCTCGAGACCGTCGATGTCGCTGACAACAATTATGATCAACCCGCACGCCTGCCAATACAGTGGGTGTGCCGGCCGGATCGCACATTCCGGGGTTTCGCAGGCACGTTGGTATCCGGGACCCTGAAGCAGGGCGACCGGGTCAAGGTGCTGCCGACCGCACGCGAAAGCACCATCGCCCGTATAGTCACCCACGATGGCGATCTGCAGAGCGCGCGGACCGATCAGGCCATCATGGTAACACTGGATGATGAAATCGATGCCAGCCGCGGCAATGTCATTTGCCCAGCTGACGCGCCGGTTGAGGTTGCCGATCAATTTGAGGCACAAATCCTCTGGATGGGCGATGATCCCATGCTGCCGGGCAGGCCTTATCTGGTTAAACTGGGCGCCCGCACGGTGCCGGCCAAACTCGCGCAACCAAAATATGAGGTCAATGTAGACACGCTGGAACACACCGCGGCAAAGACCCTGCAACTCAACCAGATCGGCATGTGCAATATCAGCCTTGATGAGCCACTGCCATTTACCAATTATACTGAAAATCGCGATCTTGGTGGCTTCATCATCATCGATCGGATCAGCAATGCGACGGTTGGCCTGGGGCTGATCAACTTTGCCCTGCGACGCGCCAGCAATATTCACTGGCAAGCACTTGATATCAACAAGACCACCCGTGCAGCCACGAAGAGCCAGCAACCATCTGTGTTGTGGTTTACCGGTCTGTCCGGCTCGGGCAAGTCAACTGTCGCCAATATTGTTGACAAGCGTCTCACGGCAATGGGCCATCACACCTATCTGCTTGATGGAGACAATGTGCGTCACGGCCTCAATCGCGATCTGGGCTTTACCGATGCTGACCGGGTGGAAAACATCCGCCGGGTCGCTGAAGTATCAAAGCTGATGGCCGATTCCGGACTCATCGTGCTGGTTTCCTTCATCTCGCCGTTTCGCGCAGAGCGCCGCATGGCCCGCGATATGCTTGAACCGGGCGAATTTATCGAAGTTCACGTCGATACCCCGCTTGAAGTCTGTGAAGCGCGCGATGTGAAGGGGTTGTACGCCAAGGCTCGCGCCGGCGAGATCAAGAACTTCACCGGCATCGACAGCGATTACGAAGTGCCTGAAAACGCCGAAATCAAGATCAATACCGCCGAGAAATCACCTGAAACAACTGCAGGTGAAATTGTCGATCACCTGGAAAACACCGGAAGGTTGAAGCCTGCATGAGCAGTCCGCATGACCCTGTGACGCTGACATGGCTGAGCGGACCGGACATCGATCGTCTGGCAATGACGGACGATGAGATTATCGCGGCGGTCGAGCAGGGCCTGATAGCACAAGGCACCCCCGGTGGCGCCGTGATCGAACCGCGCATGCATTTGACGCCTGATCCCGCCTTTAAAGGACATTTTAATGTCCTTCGCGGCTATGTCGCCCCGCTCGAACTGGCGGGCGTCAAGGTCGTCGGCGATTATGTTGACAATTACAAAAAGGGCCTGCCGTCCGAGATGGCCTTGCTCAACTTGTTCGACCCGCAAACCGGCATGCCCCGCGCCATCCTCGATGCGACCCTGATCACCGATGCCAGAACCGGTGCGTTGACAGCAGTCGGTGCCAAACACCTGGCTCGAAGGAGTTCAAAAGTTCTGGGGCATATCGGCGCGCGTGGTACTGCCTACTGGAACGTGCGGCTGTTGAACCATATTTTCGATTTTGACGAGATCAGGGTGCACTCGCGCCGTCCTGAAAGCCGCGAAGCCTTTGCAGAAAAGCTGGAGGCCGACCTCGGCAAGAACGTCATTGTCACCGACAACTGGCGGGATTGTCTGGAAGGTGCAGACATCATGGTCGAAGCCTCCAGGCTGGCCGAGCGCGAAGTGCTGTTCAAGGCGGATTGGGTAAAGCCGGGCACCTGTGTAATCCCTTATGGAACTGTCTCGGCGCTCGATATCAGGATGACGGACATCATGAACAAGGTAGTCATCGATGATTTCAGCCAGTTCCGTGCCGGAAATCTTGGGGCGCTCAGACCGCACATAGATGCCGGTCTGATAACTGAAAACAGCGTTTACGGCGAACTTTGCCAGATTGTCACCGGCGCAAAACCGGCTCGTGAACACGACGACGAAACAATTCTGTTCTGGCATCGCGGGCTCTCGATTTCCGACATTGCGCTGGGTGCCGCCATGTTGAAAAAGGCAGAAGTCCTCGGCTTAGGGCAACAACTGACTTATCGCTGAACATGCTTGCGCAAACCGCCCTTGCGAACCAGCTCGCAGGCGATGGTTTCCACCTCCCTGCCAATCGGCCTGTCATCGGCAAGAAAAGCTGACAATGCCCTTACCTGCTGGTGGGCCGCCGCTATCCGTGGAGCCAGATGCTTCGGCCTGGCCAGATCGATAGCCTGTGCACCTGCCAGCAGCTCATATGCCAGAACAAAACTCAGGTGCTCGCACAACTGCATCAGTTTCGATGCTGCCAGCGGCGCAAGTGTTGCGGCGTCCTCCACGCCACCAGCATTGAAACTTGCTACGACCGGCACTGGACTGGAAAGGTGAATGATACTGGCGCGCAGGGCTTCCAGGGGTTTGAGTAACGGCCCGAAACCTGCCCGGTCAGCCGCATCAGATGACAGCAGTGGCGCAAGTCCCGACATCTCCGGCGTACACAATCGATGAATGCGCGACACAGCATCGTTGGCCAATGTTGCCAGCGCCCGCGCCGTTCCATCAAGCGTATGAGCAAGCCAGGGCGTGTGATAATTTCCGGTCGAAACGATCCTGGATTCAGAAAGCAGCACAGCGGGATTGTCGGGTGCATGATTGATTTCAACAGCAACAGCGGCGTCCAGAATTTCCAGAGCTGCGAAAACACTGCCATGGGTCTGTATTGTCGAGCGCAATGAAATCGGATCCTGCAGACGACGCGCCGTTCCCTCCTTCATCAAGGCGCTGCCTTCCAGCAGGTCGCGCAACACGATCGCCGTTTCAACCTGGCCGGCTTGTGGTCTGACACCGGCCGTTTCAACCTGAAGCGGTGAGACATTGGCCCTGAAACCTTCCATCACGACAGCTGCCGAAATATTGGCTGCATCAAGCAGGTTGCGGGCAGACCGTGCCGCCAGACATGCAAGCGAAGCCGAGTGCGCCTGATTATTGCACAGCGCCAATCCATCTTTCGGCCCCAGCGCCATTGGCTTAAGTCCGGCCTTCTTCAACGCCTCCGAAGCTGCCATTCGCTCACCGTCAAGATAAGCTTCGCCCGCTCCGGTCAACGCATGCGCGATAGAGGCCATGACAACAAGATCACCGGCCCCGATAGACCCGATTGCAGGCATGACCGGTGTAACGCCCGCATTCAAGGCATCCACCAGCACATCGGCAACGTTCGGGTTCACGCCTGCCTCACCTGTCAAAAACGTGTTCAGTCGAACCAGCATGGCTGCCCGGGCAGCCGGCACGGACAGCGGTTGGCCTATTGCCTGTGTTCTGCCGTGCACCATTTTCACGGAAAAATCTGCCGCTTCATCAGCCGACAACCCGTCAGTTGCGCGAACCCCCAAGCCGGTATTCAGTCCGTAGGCGGGAGTATTGTTCTTCAGATATCGCTCTACGACAGCGCGGCCCGCTGCCATTTGCCTCCGGCAATCCTTGTGAATTTCCACCCGGCGGCCATCGACGGCAACTGCTTCTACATCGGCAATAGTCAATGTCCGCCCGGTCAGTGACAACGCCGCATCTTCGGGAGCTGAAACCATTGTGCCAGCCAACAATCGACCAAGATCGACAACAGCACGCTGGTGTGTTCCCGTCATAATCAGTTTGCCCGCCTGGATTGCTTCCACCTTGAAAGTCAATCGGCGACCGTCAACCTTGATCAGTTCCGCAGCAACATCGATCGGCAGGTCGGGTGTAGCAGCACCTACATGCTGCAGGTCGAAACCCACACCAACGCTTGCCTCACCTTCATCGAAAAACTGGCCCGAAGCATGATGACATGCCATTTCGAGGTAGCCGATGGTGGCGGGTGACGAGACAACATCGACGCCTGTATTGCCCAATGCGGAAGCCAGATCGGATGGCTTGGGTATAGCTTGTCCCTCGTGAATGACACCGGGTTTGGCTTTTTTCATGGATCAGGGCTCACGCAGGGCTGTCGTGCTTGACCGGCTTGCCGGGCGGCGACGGGCTTATCACACCGCCTGAGTCCTTGATAAATTTGTTGGAGCGCACCAGTTTGTCACGCATGTTGCGGGCAAAGCTGCCTTCAAGTGCCACGCCGATTTCGGCATTTCTTCTCACCAGTCCCCGTAACTGTTCCGCCTCTATGGCCCAGTACCGGGCGGCCTGATTTACCTTGACGGTCGCACTGGCGGGTTCGCCGCGCAGCGCCGTCATTTCACCAATAAATGCGCCAGGTTCGCAGACCGCAACTGCGCGACCACCGGAAATGACCAGTGCTTGACCCGAAGCCAGGTAAATCAGATGACGGACCGGTTGACCTTCCGTTGTCAGTTCGATACCTACGTCTCCCGAAATCCACAGACCACGGTTGAGCAGTTTTCGTCGGTCAGACAATGACAGGCCCGGCAGGTGGTTTTGCATGAAGATTTTCTCCTCATCGCTAAAGCGTGCCGAACGGTTCTGATGCCACGTGATGGCGAGTTGAACCGCATTGACCGCAACGAGCAGGCTTTCCCAGAAGACACCAATGGGATCTTTCAACCACAACAGCGCATAGGCAATTGCCACAAGGGCTGACAGAATGACGAATATCCGCAGCCAGATCATGCGCCGCATGAGCATCGAAATGACCAGCAGCATATAGGCGAAATGCCCCACCAGACCGCCGGTGGAGAAAGCAGATTCAAGTGTCAGTTCCACAAGATTTACCAGTCAAAGTTGTACAGGACTA
>CAJICM010000034.1_pt1 | contig 11830 bp, 10 predicted proteins | sample 9199691 | NCBI WGS metagenome assembly CAJICM01 (sample SAMEA7708338, study PRJEB35096) | sediment metagenome | biome: marine neritic benthic zone biome [ENVO:01000025]; feature: sediment [ENVO:00002007]; material: shallow marine sediment [ENVO:03000034] sea grass bed [ENVO_01000059] ...
AAACGGCTGCCAATTGATCCGCGCGGCTAAAGCGATAGTATTTATGACCAAACAAGACCCGATGAAAAGTGAGGAACGCCAATGCAGGGATTGATGCAGGACTGGCCATTGCTGGTGCACACCATTCTTGATCACGCTTCGAGATGGCACGGAAGTCAGGAAATTGTCTCGCGTCGTGTTGAGGGTGACATTTCACGGACAACTTACAGGGAACTGGATCATCGGGCGCGCGGATTGGCCTCAGCGGCTACAGTCAGGCTCGGTCTGAAGCCGGGAGATGTCGTATGCACCATGTCCTGGAATGGCTATCGCCATCTGGAGACCTGGTACGGGTTGATGGGGTTGGGCTGTATTGTCCATACACTCAACCCACGCTTGTTTGCAGATCAGCTTGCCTATGTGGTCAATCACGGTGAAGGCAAGTGGATTTTCCTCGACCTTACTTTTTTGCCGATCCTCGAAGGCGTGCAGGACAGGTTGCCCAATGTGAAGGGGTATGTCGTCATGACTGATGCTGCACATATGCCTGAAAGTACCACGCTTAAGAATGTTATCTGCTATGAAGACATGATAAGCGAAGGTGACCGTGCAATGCCATGGCCATCTCTTGATGAAAAAACCGCTTGTGGCATGTGCTACACGTCCGGCACCACCGGTAATCCCAAGGGTGTGATTTATTCGCACCGCTCCAACGTGCTGCACGCAATGGTCAGCGGTGGCGGAGATGCCTTGTGCATGGCCAGCACGGATGTGTGGATGCCGGTAGTCCCCATGTTTCACGCCAATGCCTGGTCGCTGGCGTTTTCCGTACCGATGTCCGGCGCCAAAATGGTTCTGCCCGGACCGCGCATGGACGGCGAGGCTATCTACGAATTGCTGGATACCGAAAAGGTGACCGCGACCGCCGCGGTGCCGACCATTTGGCTGATGCTGTTGCAGTATCTCGAACAGAACCCGCATTTGAAGCTGCCGCACTTGCAAAAAGTGGTCATTGGCGGCGCGGCGTGTCCGGAATCAATGATGAAGGCATTTGAAGACAAGTATGATACGCAGGTAATCCATGCGTGGGGCATGACCGAAATGAGCCCGCTGGGATCGCTGGGCACCCGCAAAGGGGGGCTCGATCACCTCGGTGATGACGAATGGTGGCAGATCAAGCTGAAGCAGGGCAGGCCTGCTTACACGATCGAGATGAAGATCACCGATGACGAAGGCAACACGCTGCCGAACGATGGCACCACATTCGGCCGATTGAAGGTGCGCGGGCCGGCTGTCGCCAAGAGTTACGCAAAAGGTGATGGTGCCGAGGTGTTTGATGATGAAGGCTGGTTTGATACCGGTGACGTGTCAACGCTGGATGAGTATGGCTACATGCAGATAACCGACCGGTCCAAGGATGTAATAAAGTCCGGTGGCGAGTGGATCTCATCCATTGATCTGGAAAATGCAGCGGTTGGCTGCCCGGGTGTTGCAGAAGCCGCGGCCATCGGAATGCCGCATCCCAAATGGGACGAACGCCCGATCCTCGTCATAGTCAAGAAGGACGGTGCCGATGTAACCAGGGACCATGTGCTGGAGCACATGAAGGACAAGACCGCCAAGTGGTCAATGCCCGATGACGTCATTTTCGTGGACGAGATTCCCCACACGGCGACCGGAAAGATTTCCAAGCTGACACTGAGGGAACAACTCAAGGACTATGTTCTGCCAAAGTAAGAAATGCTCCAAACCGTTTTAGCTGATCGCTTCGTAGTCCGTCTCCAGCGACAATTCGCCGTGCGCTCTCACCAGATTTTGTTCAATCAGGTGTTCGACATGGGCCAGTGTTGACAATGCCGCCGCTGCGTGAAGCTTTGGTTTGAGGCCGGCGTAGACCTTCTTCACCACACCCATGACGGTGCGCTCTCCCGAGGCGATATGCTGCAGCACGGCTTTCTCGCGCATTTGCCGGTGAGTGAGAAAAGCCCGGGCAAAACGTTGCGGCTCCTGTTTTGCAGGTCCGTGCCCCGGCAGATACAATCTGTCCTGATCGCGTGCGATGAGCTTGCGCAGCGAAGAAAAATAGTCCGCCATATGTCCATCCGGCGGAGCGATTACCGACGTGGACCAGGCCATCACATGATCGCCGCAGAACAGCGTGCTTTCCTCATTGAGTGCAAAGGCCATGTGATTGGAACAATGGCCAGGTGTAAATACGCTTTCCAGCAACCACCCGCTGCCTTCTATAATGTCACCGTGCTTCACCTGGATATCCGGCTGGAATTCATGATCGCCCGCAGCATCCAGCGTAATGTCACCTGAAGCGATGGCTTTGGTGGGACGTCCGGATCCATGCGGACCAAAACCGTAGGTCGTGGCGCCCGTTGCCTGCTGCAACCTGGCGGCCAAAGGCGAGTGATCTCTATGGGTATGGGTAATGACAATATGGGTAACGGTCTCACCGCGGACCGCGTCCAGAAGTGCTGAGAGATGGTCCTCGTCCTCCGGACCCGGGTCGATAATGGCGACGTTTCCGTTTCCGACGATGTAGGAGTTGGTTCCCTTGAAGGTGAAAGGTCCGGGATTGTTGCACATGATGCGGCGCACCTTGCCGCTGAGCCTGGCCGGCATACCCGGCTGTGCGTCAAATTCCTGGTCAAAGGACAATTCACTCATGTCGGTAGTTACTTTGTGCAGTTGCGGCGGAGCGAAAACGCAAATATACCCATGAACCAGCATTTCACATCCGTCAAACTCTGAGAAGGGTAATCCTAAATGTCCGCAATATCCGCCACCTCCCCGACACTCGCCGGCACTTTGCTTGGTGAGAATGGTCGCCTGAACACAGCCCGCATGGTGATGTTGGCAATTGCCGGCTCTTTTTTGCTGTGGGTATCCGCCAAAATCGCGGTACCTTTCTGGCCGGTGCCGATGACCATGCAGCCTTTCGCGGTGATGGGCATTGGTGCAGCATTTGGCTGGCGTCTCGGCATGGCCACAGTCGCACTTTATTTGCTGGAAGGGGCGCTTGGCTTGCCGGTTTTTTCCGGAACACCTGAAAAGGGCATCGGGCTTGCCTACATGGCCGGGCCGACCGGTGGTTACCTGGCCGGATTTGTGCTGGCTGCAGGGGTTACCGGCTGGCTTGCAGAACGCGGATTCGACCGCAACGTGCTGACTATGATCTTGGCGATGACCGCAGGTACCGTAGTGCTATATGTCATGGGCGTTGCCTGGTTGAGCCACCTGATCGGGGTCGAAAAGGCTTTAACATTCGGCCTGTATCCGTTTGTACTCGGCGATGCGGCCAAAATCATACTTGCTGCGCTGGTCTTCCCGGCTGCATGGAAATGGTTGTCCACCAAGGGTTGATCTGAATATGCCTGAGGCATTCATCTGTGATTATGTGCGCACGCCGATAGGTCGTTTTGGCGGTGCACTGGCCGGTGTGCGGACCGACGATCTCGGGGCGGTGCCGCTGCGCGCCTTGATGCACCGCAACCCGTCGGTAGACTGGGCAGCAATTGATGATGTGATCTTCGGTTGCGCCAATCAGGCCGGTGAGGACAATCGCAATGTGGCGCGCATGTCCCTGCTGCTGGCAGGATTGCCCGATACCGTACCAGGAGCCACCATCAACCGGCTGTGCGGGTCCGGTATGGACGCCATGCTGACTGCTGCGCGTGCCATCAAGGCGGGTGAAGCCGATATCTGCATTGCCGGCGGGGTTGAATCCATGAGCCGCGCCCCGTTCGTGATGCCCAAGGCCGACACGGCTTACTCGCGTAGAGCCGAGATTTACGACACCACCATTGGATGGCGTTTCGTCAACAAGTTGATGAAACAGCAGTACGGTGTGGATTCGATGCCGGAAACAGCAGAGAACGTGGCCGAGGATTATCAAATTTCACGTCAAGACCAGGACGCGTTTGCGCTGCGCTCACAGGCCAAGACCGGCCGGGCGCTGGCATCCGGTCGGCTGGCCAGGGAGATCACGCCGGTAACCATTCCACAACGCCGCGGTGATGCGGTTGTCGTAGACGTCGATGAACATCCGCGTCCTGAAACCACTGTTGAGCAGTTAGCCAAACTCAAGGCACCGTTTCGCGACGGTGGCAGTGTGACCGCAGGCAACGCGTCCGGTGTGAATGATGGTTCAGCAGCTATGATCATCGCCTCTGAAGCGGCCGCAAGGCGTCACGGTCTTGCGCCCGTGGCTCGAATTCTGGGTGGCGCTACCGCAGGGGTTGCGCCACGTATCATGGGAATTGGTCCGGTGCCGGCAACGCAAAAACTCTGCGCACGCCTGGGCGTCAAGCCGGCGGATTTTGACGTGGTTGAGTTGAATGAAGCCTTTGCCGCACAAGGTCTGGCCGTATTGCGTCAACTGGGCCTGCCCGACGATGGCGAGCACATAAATCCCAACGGGGGAGCCATCGCAATTGGCCATCCCCTGGGCATGTCGGGCACCCGTATCGCCGGGAGCGCTGCGCTTGAGCTAAATGAAAATGGCGGCAAGCTTGCGCTTGCCACCATGTGTATTGGCGTCGGCCAGGGTATTGCCTGCGCCATCGAGCGGATTTGAACCTATTCCGCCGCCTCCATATAGTCTTCCAGCGGCGGGCAGGCACATACCAGATTGCGGTCGCCGTAAACATTGTCCACCCGCGCCACCGGAGGCCAGAACTTGTCGTCACGCTGTGCCGGTAGCGGGAAATAGGCTCGCTCTCGCGTATACGGCCGGTCCCAGTCCTGGAGCAGGGCATGGTGGGTATGCGGGGCATTACGCAGGACATTATTGACCTTGTCAGCCTCGCCGGATTCGACTTCGGCGATTTCTGCCCGAATGGAAATCATGGCATCGCAGAAGCGGTCGAGTTCCGCCTTGCCTTCCGACTCCGTCGGCTCGATCATCAGGGTTTCCGGCACCGGCCAGCTCATGGTCGGCGCATGGAATCCATAGTCGGCCAATCGCTTGGCGACGTCTTCCACGCCGATGCCGGTTTCCTCCTTCAGGTCGCGCATGTCGATGATGCATTCATGCGCAACATACCCGCCGGGACCTGTGTAAACGATCGGGAAGTGCTCCTTCAGGCGATTGGCAATGTAGTTGGCATTCAAGATGGCAACCTGGGTCGCACGCGTCAGGCCCTCGGTGCCCATCATGGCTATATAGGCCCACGAGATCGGCAAGATGGAGGCTGATCCCCAGGGTGCGGCTGAAATCTGGCCGATGGTTGGTCTGCCGTGACTGGCCGGGTTGACACCGCTTACCACGTCGTGGCCTGGCAGAAACCGGGCCAGGTGCGAGCGCACACCGATTGGACCGACGCCAGGCCCCCCGCCGCCGTGGGGAATGCAAAACGTCTTGTGCAGGTTCATGTGACAGACATCGGCGCCGATCTCGGCCGGCCGCACCAGTCCGACCAGCGCATTGAGGTTTGCACCGTCCAGATAGACCTGCCCGCCATTGTCATGGATGGTCGCGCAAATGTCCTTGATGGCTTCTTCGAACACGCCATGTGTAGACGGGTAGGTGATCATCAGAGCGGCCAGATTGTCCTTGTTGGCCTCGGCTTTGGCTTTCAGGTCGTCAACGTCGACATTGCCGTCTTCATCACATTTGACCACCACGACTTTCAGACCCGCCATGACGGCGGACGCCGGGTTGGTGCCGTGCGCCGAGGAGGGTATCAGGCAGATATCGCGCTGGCCTTGTTCGTTGGATGCGTGATAGGCACGTATGGTCATCAGGCCTGCATATTCGCCCTGGCTGCCGGCATTGGGCTGCAGGGAAACCGCGTCAAACCCGGTCAGTTCGCAAAGCCAGCTTTCCAGTTCCTCAAACAGTTGCTGATACCCTTGCGCCTGTTCCAGTGGCACAAACGGATGCATGTTCGAAAATGTCGGCCAGGTCACTGGAATCATTTCCGTCGTTGCATTGAGCTTCATGGTGCATGACCCCAGCGGGATCATCGAGCGATCAAGTGCGATATCCTTGGATTGCAAATGGCGCAGATAGCGCAGCATCTTGGTTTCCGAGCGATGCATCGAGAAGACCGGGTGAGTGAGAAAGTCCGACTGCCGCGCAAGGTCAGCCGGAATACATTCGGTCAGCTCCTCGTCTATGACATCCATCGGCCAGTCGACCAGGCCATTGGTCTTGAAACAACCGAGTAGCCGTTCAACTTCTGACCTGCGGGTGGTCTCGTCAAACGAAATGCCGATGTGGTCGGCATCCACGTGACGCAGATTGATGCGCTGTTCGCGGGCCTTTGCCACCAGTGCGTAGGCGCGCGCAGGGGCTCTGACCGTAATGGTGTCGAAAAACGCGTCGGTGGTCACTTCGTAGCCCCATGTCTTGAGGGCATGGGCTGCAATTTCGGCATATCGGTGTGCGCGTGCAGCCATTTTTTCAATGCCGGTCGGGCCCTGATAGACAGCGAACATGCCGGCGATAACCGCCAGCAGCACCTGAGCTGTACAGATATTGCTGTTTGCCTTCTCGCGGCGGATATGTTGCTCGCGGGTCTGCAGCGCCATGCGCAGGGCGGGGCGTCCTTCCGCATCAACGGAGACGCCGATGACCCGGCCGGGAATGGCTCGCTTGAACTGGTCACGGGTTGCAAAAAACGCCGCATGCGGTCCGCCATATCCCATCGGCACGCCAAACCGCTGTGCCGAGCCCAGCGCAATATCGGCGCCCAGTTCTCCCGGTGGCGTCAGCATGGCGAGTGCAAGGAGGTCGGTTGCCATAATGGACAATGCGCCTTCGGCCTTGAGAGCTTCAATCTCTTTCCGGTAGTCGCGAATTTGACCGCTGGAACCGGGGTATGACAGCAGCGCGGCGAACACCTTGCCGGCATCCAGATCGGTTATTGGATCACCCATAACCAGTTCAAATCCAAAACCGCGTGCACGGGTTTTCAGCACGGCAACGGTTTGCGGATGGGTATCCTGATCGACAAAGAACACATTGCGACCGGTTTTTGAAACGCGGTGCGACATAGCCATCGCTTCTGCGGCGGCTGTGCCCTCGTCGAGCAGGGAAGCACTGGCCAGTTCCAGACCAGTGAAGTCGCAAACCATCTGCTGGAAATTGAGCAACGCCTCAAGCCGGCCCTGGCTTACTTCAGCCTGGTAGGGTGTATATGCCGTATACCAGCCGGGGTTTTCCAGGATATTGCGCAGGATGACCTTGGGTGTGACGCAGCCATAGTACCCCATTCCGATCATCGAGGTGAAAATCTGGTTTCGTGCAGCTACCTTGCGCAAGTCAGACAACGCATTGCGCTCGGACAGCGGCACCGGTAGATCCAGGGGTTTTCCGGCACGGATATTCTTCGGTATTACCTTTTCCGTCAAATTGTCGAGAGAGGTTGCGTCGACAGCCGCCAGCATGTCGGTCAGTTCATTTTCTTGGGGGCCAATGTGACGCGGGATGAAGTTTGCGCCAGATTGCATATCGGTTAATCGAGTGCGTGTGTCAGCCATGATCAGGACATTCCATTAAAGACAAGGGGGTGGGCTAAGTTTGCAGGGACAGGAGATTTGAACGGACCTGTCCGCCGTCAAGGCAACTACCCTTCTTCTGCGACGAACGCCTGGTAGGCCGCTTCGTCCATCAGGCCGTCCAGTTCGGACGGTTCGGACAGTTTGAGCTTGAGAAACCAGCCTTCGGCTTCGGGAGACTCATTGACTTTGCCAGGTTCACCTTCAAGGACTGAATTCACTTCGATCACTTCGCCGGATAGCGGTGCATAGACTTCACTTGCCGCCTTTACACTTTCCACCACGGCGGTTTCATCACCCGGCGCGACCGTTTTGCCTATTGCTGGCAATTCAACGAACACCAGATCTCCAAGCTGTTCCGCCGCGTGCTGTGTGATGCCTATGGTTGCCACATCGCCATCAACGCTTATCCATTCGTGTTCTTTTGAGTATTTTACGTCGCTCATCAGATATTCCTCCGGTTTGTTTCTATTTCTTGAATGACTTGGCTACAAATGGCAGCTTGACCACTTGCGCCGGCAGGGATTTACCACGCACGACAAGCTCAAGCGCTTGTCCGGGTTTGGCAAGTTCCGGCGGTACAAACCCGAGCGCGACAGGCCCGGCCGCAGATGGGCCGAAGCCTCCGGACGTGATCACACCGACTTCCTTGCCGTCCGCTACGATGATGGTTCCTTCACGTGCCGGTGCACGGCCTTCAGGCTTTATGCCGGCAATCTTGCGAGATGCGCCTTCAGCAATTTCGCGCTGAATGCGCGCTGCGCCGGGAAATCCGCCCTCAGTTCGGCGATGTTTCTGGATCGACCACAACAGTCCGGCCTCGACAGGTGAAACAGTTTCGTCCAGTTCGTGGCCATACAGGGACAATCCCGCTTCCAGCCGCAGAGAGTCGCGGGCGCCAAGGCCGATGGGCAACACATCCGGGTGAGCCAGCAGGGCACGCCACAGGTCTTGCGCCTTTTCGTTGCGCACGGTGATCTCAAAACCGTCTTCACCGGTGTAACCTGAACGCGTGGCATACATTGCCGCGCCTTCGAAGTCGAAGGGCGCGCCATGCATGAACTTAAGCGCGGCAACACCGTTGATGATCGATTCAAGAACTGCTTCTGCACGTGGTCCCTGCAGGGCCAGGAGCGCCCATTGCGGCAGCTCTTCGACGACAATGCTGTCGGGCAGGCGGGATCTGAGGTGGGCAAAGTCAACCGCCTTGCGCGACGCGTTGACCACCAGATACAGGCGGCCTTCTGTACCGGGAAAGGCGGAACGCGATACCATCAGGTCATCGATGATACCGCCGTCATCGTTCAACAATTGTGTGTAGCGCTGCTGGCCAGGCTCCAGTGATGCCAGGTCAGCAGGTACCAGCGCCTCCAGCGCTTTTGCGGTGGTCGCATGATCCGGGCCTTTCAACCAGGCCTGTCCCATATGCGATACGTCGAACAACCCCGCCTTTTCGCGGGTATGGGTGTGCTCTGTAAGGATACCTGACGGATACTGGACCGGCATCAGGTAGCCGGCAAAAGGCACCATGCGGGCGCCGAGCTCTTCATGCTCGGGTGTCAATGGTGTGGTTTTCAGATCTTGTGGCGCTTTGCTATCAGACAATTTCCATCTCCCGGTCCGTTCTCAAAGGTTGGCTGCGCCCACGACATTGACAGTCGCGTACGCGCCCCCTCTGTCCGTTACCTGAGAGATTTCACTGACCATGCGGTGACCAGCTTACGCCCTTCGGTGAGTGGCATTTGCGCCACTGCTCTCCAGAGATGTGCCGTCCCTGCGGTCCTTTTGCCTGAGAGTTTCCGGGGCGGTTGCTCCTTCGGCGCCGGACTGGGTTGTCCAATCTCTCCCGCAGGGTGGTACGAAAGTGCGGCATTGTGTGCCCGTTTCCCCATGAAATGTCAAATTGCTTGCGCATCGTGAAATGTAATTGATGTGAACTATTTGAATTTACGGAAAAACCGGGTCCGGTCAAACATTTCCTCCAAGGTCTGCATGCGTTGTTTCGTGTTGCTCCAGGTAAGAGTTTCGATCGATGCAATCATGGTCTCGATCAGCAGCAGGGTCGTTGCAGAAGAGTCCCAGGCCGATGGCACCTCGATATGCATGCCAAAACTGTGGTCGGCAATCTTGTCTACGGGTGAGCGCCACTGATCGGTGAACAAGATAATGTGCGCGCCACGCTCCTTGGCCATCTCGGCAAGCCGCAATGTCGAATTTTCATACCGGCGGATGTCGAACAGGGCCAGAACATCACCATGTTGCATGTTCAGCAAATAATGTGGCCAGGCATTTGAGATTGACTGAACATTGGTCACGTTCGGGCGAATGACTTGCATGTGCAGAAAAAGGTAGTCCGCCATCATTCGGGTGATGCGCCCACCGGCGATGAAAAGATGGCGATCCGGGTCGGACAGAAGCAGGCAGGTCTGATCAAACGCTTCGTGGTCGATTTGTGCCAGTGACTGGCGGATGTTGTCCAGGACCGCGTCGGTAAATCGGTTGAGGATGTGTTCGGTTGGGGCCTTCCCGGCCCAGCTGTCGTGCTTTGTGATCGGGTTGGAGATACGCGCTTCCAGTTCGTCGCGAAGGCTGGACTGAAATTCGGCAAATCCTGCAAAGCCCAGCTTTTGCACCAGTCTGGCAACGGTTGGTGCGGACACACCGGCCTTGGTGGCGACATTGGTGATGCTGCCAAGCCCGGACACCGGATAATTTTCCTGCAGCGATCCGGCCAACTGCCGCTCCGCGCGTGTAAGGCTGTCAAATTTTGCTGTCAGCAGATCTGCAACATTCGCTGATTTTTGCACCAGGACCGACCTCCGCATCTGAAAAACCGAACACAAGCAAAAGCCTTTTGAAGAATTATTCCCAGAAACTGTATTGACAAAGTCACCCGTTGTGTAAAAATTTTTTCAGAAAATCGGGAGGGGTATGATTTTGGCTCGTTTGGCAGTCCAGGCTCGAGACGGTGTGTTTACCGCGCCTGATCCACTTGTGGTCAATGCCGGTGGTGTCTCACCCGTGATAGTCGTGTGCGAACACGCATCCTGTTTTATTCCGCCAGAGTTGCATTCACTTGGGTTGAGTGCCGAGAACCTGAAAAGTCACATTGTGTGGGATCCCGGCGCAATGGCGGTCGCAAGTGCGATCAGCAGCCGGCTTGATGCGGTTCTGGTGGCCGGTCAGGTTTCACGTCTGGTCTACGATTGCAACCGTCCTCCAGTTTCGCAAGACGCCATTCGGGCAAAAAGCGAGATGTTTGACATTCCGGGCAATCTGGCACTGAGCCAGGCGGAACGCGATGCACGCATTGCCCTGGTTTACGAGCCGTTCCGTACTTGCCTTGAAGGCGTAATATCAAAGCACCAGGCTCCTCGTGTCATCGTCACCATTCACAGCTTTACGCCCGTCTACCATGGCGAGGTCCGAGCAGTTGAGGTGGGTATTGTGCATGATCAAGACTCGCGGCTTGCGGATGCCATGTTGACCAACGCCCATCGGCACACGTCACTCAATGTGCTGCGCAATGAGCCCTACGGCCCGGATGATGGTGTAACCCACACGTTGCGCGAGAGCGCCTTACCGGCAGGTTTGCACAATGTCATGATTGAAATCAGGAACGATCTGCTGGCCACGCGTCAGGAACAGGACGCTATGGGAGCCATGTTGTCGGGGTGGATCATTTCCGGCTTGCGTGAACTGGGTATCGCGATCCCCGGTGAGGTCGCCTGATGCCGGATATTATCAGGTCATATGTTCGCATTGTCGATGGAGTGAACCGGCGTCTTGGGCGCATCATTATGTACTTCATTTTCGTGATGATCAGCATTCTGTTGTGGTCATCGTTTTCCAAGGCAACCGGCCTGCCGTCCCTGTGGACGCTGGAGATGGCGCAGTTTGCCATGGTTACCTACTACATTCTGGGCGGCCCATATTCGATTCAGATGGGCAGCAATGTTCGAATGGATCTGTTTTATGGCAACTGGTCGATCAGGAAAAAGGCCTGTTTCGACGCTGTCACAATTGTCTGTCTGATAACCTATCTGGGCGTGCTGTTGTATGGTGCGATAGAAAGCACGGCCTATTCCATCGAATACTGGGAACGCAGTCGCACGATATGGCGACCCTACATGTGGCCCATAAAGACGGTGATGTGCATCGGCATTCTGCTGATGTTGCTGCAGGCGGTCTCTGAATTCTTCAAGGACATTGCGCGAATTCGCGAGGTGCAGATCTAGATGTCCCAGGACCTGATTGCAATCTTGATGTTCTCCACCATGATGCTGATGCTCATGACCGGACAGCGTGTGTTTGGCGCCATCGGTTTCGTTGCTGTCAT
>CAJICM010000322.1_pt1 | contig 11784 bp, 12 predicted proteins | sample 9199691 | NCBI WGS metagenome assembly CAJICM01 (sample SAMEA7708338, study PRJEB35096) | sediment metagenome | biome: marine neritic benthic zone biome [ENVO:01000025]; feature: sediment [ENVO:00002007]; material: shallow marine sediment [ENVO:03000034] sea grass bed [ENVO_01000059] ...
CATCGATACCAGGCCGTTAGACCAATGAGGTGTCAGGGCTTCATGCAGGCCCAGTTTTCCCAACGCGGCCTGAACATCTGTCTCGATGATGTCACGCGGCGTGCGTCCGGACAGCAGAATGTGCAGGATGGCGATCAGCCCTTTGACGATCAACGCGTCGCTGTCGCCTCGGAATGTCAATACCGCACTGTTCCCGCAACCGTCTGTTTGAGACAAAAGCCAAACCTGGCTTGCGCACCCTTGCACCTTATTGGCCGGGGAACGGGCCTCGTCTTCAAGCGGCTCCAATGACCTGCCCAGTTCAATCACGTATTTGTAGCGCTCCTCCCAATCGTCGAGGAGCTCAAAATCATCTATCAGCTGATCGAAACTTGGTTCGTTCAAGGTAAAAGGCTCCGCAAAACTCAGAACATTTTCAATTGGATCATTCGATAGCGGGTCAAGCCTGTGATAACAAGCCACCGGTCTACGATGTCGAATCAGTATTGGATGATATGGGTAGCAAGACCAGCAAAAAAAAGGGCCGCAAAGCACTTAAGGGCAGGCATGCTTTGCGGCCGAGTGGCCCGGTTGGGTTACCGGGTGGGGTATGTTGCGGAATTTGTCTGGAGGCAGCGGCCGTTTGGTGAGTTACCTTCCTTCAACTAGCCCTGCTGGCTCGGTTCGGGGCCACGCCAGTCTGGCAAAATGTCTTCAATGCGCAGTGTATTGGTGCCGGTGTCCGCTTGAGCAACCTTCCGGGTAGTGCCGGTAACAATCGTGTCGTGCCAGGAAGACGAGTTGAGAATGTCCGGAATACTCTGCAATTCTGCTGCACCGGGTTCTGCGATGCCGTTAGCTGCGTCGCGCTCCCCTGCCGCCGGCATGGCGTTCTGCAACCAAGACGGTTGTGTGTTTGCAAGCGGTTCACTGTCCGTGGCCCACTCGTATGCCAACCGGAAAGCGTATCTGGCTTTAGCTTGTGCGATAGTTGCAATATCGCTCATTGCTCTGCAGGTCAGCGGCTGACGCTCACAGAACGAGGTCAAATCAGTGAATGTGCCGATTGCCACAGAAGTCAATTGATGCGTTTGAAGTTCCGCTGCGATTTGCCCGTTCGATGAAACGCGCTCGTCTTGTGGCGGCATGGGCGCCAGTATCAAAGCAGCCAGGCCCACGATCATAATTCTTGTAATACCCATTTTTTTCCCCATGACATTCGGTTGATCCAAATATTCATGATTCAATAATGGGACGTTCGCGTTTCACCGCGATGAAATCGCCGGGCAGCATTTGATTCAAACTTTAATCAAAATTAAATGGAATTTTAACCAAGTTACATCCTGACATCTGAAAGTCAGCAGAATTCCGGCATTTCAGCGAATTGCCGGAGCAAATTTGTCCGTGTCGGGCAAGGCTGTGTTAACCCACTTATGCCATCAATGGATACCCAAACTGATCGGAATAGCAAACAGCGCACAGGAGGCCAGATGAACCGGGACTATGACGATACTGGCGAAATGCGCGGGCAGCGCCGTGGCGTCCTGGTCGTTGGGTCTGGTCTGGCAATTGCCCTGGCGGGTTCGGTGTGGATGAACTTACTGTCTGGTGAGCATCCGGTTTTTGAACGTGCTGCACATGCGCCGGCGCCGGTCATTGAAGAAGTTCTACATAGCGGGCCAGCGGGACACAGTTCGGGTTATTATCCGTCGGCCAGTGTAAATGTCCAGATCAAGTCGGCATCCGGGAGACAGATTGCCTCAGACCCGATGGCGCAACTAATCTTGCAAACCGGCATTTCCGGCGAACCTGAGTTTACCGGTTTGCAAACTACTGAGCGGGAACCGTCGTTGGTCCTGCTGGCTCAGCGGGAACTGGCGTCGTTGGGACTGTACAATGGTGTAGCGGATGGCCTGGCTGGCGCAGATACCCGCGAAGCAGTGCGAAAATACCAGGCTCTCAACGGCCTGGCGGTAACCGGCGCAGTGACGCGACCGGTTCTCGATCATATTCAGTTTGCAAGTCGGTTAAAAGACGCCGGTAACACAAGCCTTGTGGTTCACAAGGTTCAGTCTGCGCTGGCAAAACTGGGATATTCCCCGGGAAAAATCGACGGTCGACTGGGCGCGCAGACAATGATAGCAATACGCACGTTCGAGGCAGACAGGGGTTGGCCTATCACCGGCGAAATGACTGACGCTTTGCTGCAGGAACTTGATGGTGCATATGAACAGGCTGGCGTTGCAATTCGTTGATTCACCTGGGTTGCTGCATGGAATTCTCAAATGTCAGTGAAGTCTGATATTTGGGTCGCGGCTTATCGCAAGCGTTGTGATTTGCAGGGGTTGCCGTGCGTCATTGTCCGCAAAGGTGCCCAGGAAGCAGGAACCATCTACATCTGCATTCGAATCAACAGAAACGAAGTCTGGCTTATGGGTCCACCAGCCGGACCTTTGCTTGATGAGCTCGGTGAGCGAATTTTCGAACCACGCTTTGAAACGGCTGTACCTGAAAACCAGATTGATGACTATCTGGCCAGACAAGCTCGATATGACCCCGATATTTGGATTTTGGAGGTGGAAGACAGGAAAGGCGAGGCATTCCTCCGGTAATGTCGAACCCTGCCTGGTTCGTCATAATGCCCTGCATATTGCCAAGGTTAGTCAATTTTTAACCAAACCAGTTGCCTAATTGCAGGCACAGTTGCAATCAGAGGCCACAAGGTGCCAAAGGCAATGACAAACATATTGAACTTTTTGACAGCACCCCGGATCAGTGGGGCTCAAAAACCGGCGCCTGAGGGCGATTGTGAAATCATTATTTTCCCCGGTGTTCGCAGAGAGCGTTGTGACGGTTCTTTAGCTCATCCGACACGCATTTCCAGTGCCGATCGATCAATCTGACCGCACGTCGCCAATTGCGCTGCCGAACAGGGGCAAAAAACCCGGGTAAACAAGTACCGGTCGGGACAAGCCGCTTCGGGGCTAAGATCCTGTAGCGACATGGGTTCATCTGAGCCCGCAAAATTGCTCTGTCGCTTTGAAAGCGATCAGGCTTATGACCTCATGTTAATTCAACCAAGGGTCCCGACCCTAGCTGGTGGCCAAAGAACACGATGTGTTTTGCAACGCCTCCGCTGACCTTGCTGCTTCCAGCCTATTTGCCGCCGCCGATCGAATGACGACAATCCCGGTTTGAGTACCTGTCAGCACCGTGATGGAATTGATATTGCTTCCGACCGAATTCGCAGCGTTCACAATTGCTTCCGGGTCCGGGTCGTCATCATACAGGTAAAGGCTGAATTGCTTGCGAGGCGCCTGCTTGTCGTTGAGTGTATAAATGGTACCGCCTCGCTGGTTGTAGACCTCCAGCGCCCAGTATTGATCCGGTACCCGGGCATTGATGCGAAGTGGCCCGGTGGACAGGTCGAACAGGCAAACTGCGTATGTCAGTTCATTGGGATACTCTGCTATACTGGCAGCAGCCGTTCCCGGCGTAGCCCGCGCAAGCGTATTGATGCCGTTTTCAGCAAGAATGCCGTCCAGTTTGGTCTGAAATTGTTGTGAGGGCACAAACAGGATGTAGCACAAATGCGCTGCTATGGCGGTAAGTACCGAAAATGTAACCCAGAACGTTCTAGTCGATGTCATGAGCACGATACTCGCTTTAAACTGGGTAGTCCAAGAGCCCCGGCGCCACTGGGACCCTGGGCGGTAATTGTATCACCGTCATACAGACGAAAAACAACACGCGGACTGTCGGCGTTTGACATTTGCAGCCAGTTGCCTGGCTGGGGCGAGGCGGACAACCTCACAATGACTTTTCTGTCAATTGAAATAGCATCGTCCTGGGTAACCAGTTGCTGGGTGTTACTCGCGTTTCCGGTCAATGAGATTGTCCACCGCCGCGCAGTCGGTCGTTCAACCGACAACACGTAGGTGCAATCTTCTACCAGCTTGTCGCCACTATCATCCTTGTCCCGGTAAAAAGTTAGCACTTCACTGAAATGTTCCGGAAGCTGACCGTTGGAGGTGAATTTCGCTTGCGTGTAAGGGTTGTACGCCGGATTACCAGCGACTGGCCAATTCTGCCAGTTGCCATACTGGTCCGTGAAGAGGCGGCTTTGTTCCGTCGTCATGTAGCGCGCGCTAGCAATGCCGACGGTAACACCAACCAGAACACTTACTGCAAATCTGACTGATGGGTTCATATCAATTCAACACTGGTAGATGACCGGGTTTCAGATGAAAGCAGCTCCATCTCAAAAGCCAGTTCAAACATTTTCGTATCTGCATAATTTCAGATGGGACAAGGTGTGACGAGAATCACGCTGTACCACCAGAGGATGACTCTAACGTGAATCCAGCAGTTTTCGCAATCTCTCAGAGTTACGTCTGCGAACGGATGCCCGACGTTGCCTCTTCTTGGCTCGACGGGATTTTGATAAACGTTTTGCCTTTTTTCTTCTCTTCTGCTTAACAACCCGGGCCTTGTTGTCTCTGTTCTTGAAGAGCGTGAACATGTCTCTCAACACATTGACAACCGCATCTTCGCCAGAGCCATCGCTGGAACCTTCAATTTGCAGTTCTTCATCAGCCTGAACAGCAGCCACCTCTACTTCTGGGCCGCCAATATTATCCAGAGTATTCCGGTTGCTTTCGAGGAAGGCATAGTGCTCTTCTTCGGCGGGCAGGCCCAACAGCGGTATCGGTCTTTTGGCTCTGTCTGCCCGCAGCATGTAGGCTTTCCAGGTGCGCGCCGGAATTGAACCTCCAGTAGCTCTGCGGGTTGGTGTGTAATCATCATTGCCATACCAGATTCCGGTCACGTACTTGCCGGTGAACCCTATAAACCAGGCATCTCGATAACTTTGAGTGGTTCCGGTCTTGCCGGCCGCCGGCGTATAGCCGAGATCCGCGCGCCGCGCGGTGCCGGATTTGATCACCTGTCCCATCATGCGGTTGAGGTCACTGGCTACAGTTGCAGGAATCACCTGACGACTGGGTGGCGCATTACGTCGGCGCTCATAAATGACTTCACCGGAAGCACGCCGGATTTCCAGCACCGTGTGCGGATTACTCAATCTGCCGCCATGGGCAAATGTCGCATACCCGCGGGTGATGTCCAGGACTGTCATGCCATTTGCACCGAGAACCATGGAAGGCACAGACAACAGCTCGGCCTGCACCCCAACGCGCTTTGCAGCGTCGATAATTTTTTTGCGGCCGATCTTGGTCATGATCCGGACGGGCACGGTGTTGTAGGATTTCGTTAGCGCCGTAATCAGGTTGGTGCGGCCGGCATAGCGATGAGAATAATTTCGGGGTGACCACCTGCCGATGGAAATGGGTCCGTCAATTATTGGCGTTTCAGGTTTCATGCCATCCAGCAAGGCGGCAAGATAGACGAAAGGCTTGAACGCTGAACCTGGTTGACGCAATGCATCGGTTGCACGATTGAACTGGCTTTCTTCATAATTGCTTCCGCCCACGATGGCTTTTACGGCCCCTGAAGGTGTCATTGAAACCAGTGCTGCCTGGCTCGCATTGTAGCGAGGACCCTCGGTCTGCAGCATGTTGGCAATTTCCAGTTTCGCTGCCTTTTGCATGGCCAGGTCAATCGTGGTCTTGACCTCGACTACATAATCATCGGTCAGGTTTTGCTCTTCCATGACGGCGAGCGTCTCCTTGTAAGCCCAGTCGAGAAAGTAGTTGGGGCTCGCAAAGATGTCGTTGTCGATTGCTTTTGCCGGGTTCTGGCTTGCCTCGAGAAATTGGCCTTGAGTGATGTAGCCAACGTCCAGCATGCGACCCAGAACGATATTCGCACGCGCTATTGCGGCTCTGCGATTAACGTGTGGTGCGTAGGTGGAAGGTGCCTTGAACAGTCCAGCAAGCATTGCGGCCTCGGGCAGATTCACGTCACGGACGGATTTGCCGAAATAGAATTGTGCTGCGGCCTCCATGCCGTAGGTGCCGGCGCCCATATACGTGCGATCGAGGTACAGTTTTAGAATTTCCGCCTTGGTCAGGCGCGCCTCAATCCATAGAGCCAGAAAGGCTTCATGAACTTTTCGGCGCAAGGAGCGCTCCGGCGAAAGAAACAGGTTCTTGGCAAGTTGCTGTGTCAAAGTCGAACCACCCTGAACCACATATTGCGCTTTCGCATTGGCGACCATTGCGCGGAACGTACCAAACACATCGACGCCGAAATGCTGGAAAAAGCGGATATCCTCAATTGCAAGCACCGCCTTCACAAGGTGTGGAGGTATCTCTTCCAGCGGAATTGCATCGTCCTGCAAAACACCACGTCGGCCAATAATTTCACCGTTGATGTCGGTAAAGGTGACCGCATACTGGCGACCGGAATTCCAGATGTCGTCGGTTTCATTGAGCGTTGGCAACGCCACGGTGATAATGCCAATCGCAAATACCGTACCAAAAGTTGCCGCATCATCAAGTAGATCGACGATAAAGCGTTTGATGCCAGTAACTCTGAATCGCATCAGGAAATATGAATAGGTAACCCAACCACGCCTGAGTCCATCGTACAACTCGAAGGCGTAGTGCGAGAACACCTCATCCAGTTTCATGAAGAACTGAAACAGTTTCTTTAGGGCTGAGTTGTCAGTCAATCTTTTGCTTCCGCTAATGTCAGGTGCCGTGATGCGCCATCATCAACAAGCATTTAAAATCCAATAGTGTTCTTGTTTGAATTATTGAGCAATTTTGGTCCATATGGATATCTGCTCGGGATTCCCGTATGAACCTAGCTTAAAACAGACGATTGAACAACTTGCTAGCTTCACAAGAATTTGAGCAGCGCATGAACAAGTCCTCCGCCCCGTTCTGGGAAACCAAAAAACTCCAGGATATGTCACTCAGGGAATGGGAATCTCTGTGTGACGGCTGTGGCCGGTGTTGTCTTGTGAAACTGGAAGATGAAGACACCGGCGACATATTTACAACCGATGTAGGTTGTAGGCTACTGAATTGCCAGACATGCCGCTGCAAGAGCTATGCAAACCGGCATGACATCGTGGATGATTGCATCAAACTGGATCCGGGAAATGTCACCGAGCTTGGCTGGCTGCCGGCAACCTGTGCCTATCGGTTGATCTGGGAGGAAAAACCGCTTTATGCCTGGCATCCTTTGATATCAGGCAATCCGGAGAGTGTACATGAGGCGGGCTTTTCGGTGCGCGGCAAGGTGACAGGCGAAGACAGCGTTGCGCTGGAGGAACTACCCTCGCGGATACATGATTGGCCTGACCTTTAGACTATCCGGATTGAACCGGGTTATCCCTTCTGGCGGAAGCATCGCGAAACCCGTGCCAGTGACGTGGCTGTTATGGCGGGCCTCCGGTTGATCCCGCACATTACCTTGTCTAGTCTGCTGGTTGACCAAGATAAACCGGCTGGTGGTGATCAATGAACGTTGAAGATGCAGTGCGCGAGCGATACAGCTGCCGCGCCTTTCTCGCTGACAAACCGGTCGATCGCCAAACCGTCGCAGAACTCCTGGATATCGCATCAAGCGCGCCGTCTGGCGGTAACTTGCAGCCATGGAATGTCATAGTATTGAGTGGAGAGCCGCTTGCGTCTCTGGTTGCTGATGTGAAGGCCCGCTTTGCTGATCTGCCGAAAGGTGAAGGCGGCGAGTACAGAATTTACCCTGAAAATCTCAAGGAACCCTACTTTTCGAGGCGTCACAAGTGCGGAGAAGATCTGTACACAACCATAGGTGTAGGTCGTGACGACAAACCGGGTCGCATGAAGCAGTTCCGCCGCAATATTGAGATTTTTTCTGCACCGGTGGGGCTGTTTGTCTACCTGGATCGCCAAATGCAACCTGGCCAGTGGTCAGATGCGGGCATGTTCATCCAGACGCTGATGTTGGCCGCGACCGCGCGCGGGCTGGCAACCTGCGGACAGGAATTTTGGGCGATGTGGCACAAATCCGTCGCACGCTATACCAGACCACCGCAGGATTGGATGCTGTTCTGCGGCATTGCGCTCGGTGTTCCCGATCCCGATGCGGCGGTCAATTCCTTGAAAACAGACCGGGCGCCGGTATCGGAATTTGCGCGATTTACAGGCTTTTAACGCATGAATTTGAGTGTTCATCACGTGTTCATGTGCAATACTGCATGGTCGGGCTCGAAATCGGAATTCCGTGAAGAGAGCAAATTGAAAAACCAATTCACAATATTGATTTGCCTGATAGTGGGCACATGCACTGCTGGCGCTTTGGCGGTCGCAGGGCCTGTGGCGTCGATGACGCAAGCCTCCGTTCCGGAACACATAACCAAAGACGCAGACGCTGACGCAACAGCCATTATACTTGTAGCTGGCGCATCCAGTGCCAAACGGGCTGCCGAGCGCGCCGTTGGCGGCCGCGCCGTCCGGGTCGTCAAGAAGGGCCGTAATTTTGTCGTAACGGTAATTTCCGGTGGTAACGCCAAGCGTTGTATTGTGGATGCGCAAAGTGGACAAGTTCGGGGGTGCCGTTAATTTGCAACGGCCAAGCAGTCTGAAGATCTGAACAAGCGAGGATGGTGTGCGTTTACTGGTAGTTGAAGATGATCCGGATCTGAACCGGCAATTGGTAACAGCGCTTGGCGATGCAGGTTATGCTGTTGATACGGCAACTGATGGCGAAGAAGGTCATTTTCTCGGTGATACGGAACCATATGATGCGGTCATTCTTGACATTGGCCTGCCTATCATGGATGGCGTCAGCGTGCTGGAAAACTGGCGCCGCGACGGTCGCAAGATGCCGGTACTCATTCTGACCGCCCGTGATCGCTGGAGTGACAAGGTCGCCGGATTTGACGCTGGCGCCGATGACTATGTTGCAAAACCCTTTCACATGGAGGAGGTGCTGGCCCGGGTTCGCGCCTTGTTGCGCAGGGCATCTGGAAACGCGTCGTCTGAATTAACTTGCGGAGATTTGGCACTTGATACCAGCAGCGCCCGGGTCACCGTGGACGGCAATGCGATAAAACTGACTTCACTGGAATTTCGCCTGCTCAGTTACATGATGCACCACAAGGGTAAGGTCATTTCCCGAACCGAATTGGTGGAGCACCTTTATGATCAGGATTTTGATCGCGACTCCAACACCATAGAAGTGTTCGTTGGCAGGCTTCGCAAAAAGCTGGGCATAGACGTGCTGAAAACTGTTCGTGGTCTTGGTTATTGTCTGTCAGAGCCGGATGATCAGTCGTAGTTCACTAGCCTTCCGGCTGATCGCGGCAGCCTCTGTTGTCAGTCTGGTACTGCTGATTGCAGCCGGTATTCTGCTGAGTTCACTGTTTACCGCCGCTGTTGAGCGCAGTCTCGATGCTCGCCTGCAAGCGGTGATGGATGGCCTGCTGGCATCTGTTGAACTGCAACAGGAAGTGCCGACGATTAGCAATGTGCTGGCCGACACACGGTTCGAGATTCCGTTGGCAGGGTGGTATTGGCAGATCTCGTCTCTCGACGGTGACCCGAACCGACAGGTGACGTCGGCATCGCTGCTGGATGAAAGGTTGCCTCTGACCCAGTTCATGACCCCGGACCGGCGGCCCGGTAACCGTATGAGTGGGTACCTCAAGGACAAGTCGGGCAACAGCTTGAGGGTAATAGAGCAGCGCTTTACCCTGTTCGGAAGCAAGGAGCAGTACTCCTTTCTGGTCGCCGGAAATTTCGATGAGCTGCAGACAGAAGTATCTGCATTCAACAACGCGCTGATTGCAGTTCTTGGATTGCTGGGTGTCGGGCTGGTCGCAGCCATCCTGTTGCAGGTGAGATACGGGTTGCGGCCGTTGTCCGACCTGCAGAGCGAACTTTCAGAGATACGTGAAGGAGAAAAGCAACGTATAGCAGGTCGCTATCCTGATGAAATACAAACCGTAACTAATGAGCTCAATCTGTTGCTGAAGTCCAATACCGAGGTGATCGAACGGGCACGAACCCAGGTCGGCAATCTGGCCCATGCATTGAAGACTCCGTTGAGCGTCCTGACCAATGAAGCAGGAATTCATGGTGGATCACTGGGCAAGAAAGTATCCGAGCAGGCAGGAGTCATGCGCGATCAGGTGTCGATGTATCTTGACCGCGCGCGAAGGGCCGCGCGGGCCAAGACTATCGGCGCAACTACTGACGCAAGCGACGTCGTGCGATCGATTGTGCGCACATTGGAACGTATTCACGTGGACCGGAAGATTACCGTCAAGGCCAAGTACGATCACGATATCCGGTTTCGCGGCGAGCGCCAGGATCTCGAAGAGATGGTTGGCAATCTGCTGGACAACGCATACAAGTGGACTGTTGGCGAGATAGTTGTGTGCGTTCGCCGATCACTGTCTCCCATCGACCAGAGGATTGCCTGGATTGATGTGTGTGTGGAAGACGACGGACCGGGCTTGCCGGACGGCGGGGCTGCTTTGGCCCTGGAGCGTGGCAAACGGCTAGATGAAACCAAACCTGGATCAGGGCTGGGTTTGTCGATTGTCAGTGAAACAGCCTCCATGTACGGCGGAAAACTTTTCCTGAACAAGAGTGATATCGGCGGGCTCAATGCAATACTCACGCTACCGGCTGCACGGCGCAGTGATGACTAGAGCGATGCAGCCTTTGAATGAATCAAAACCGCACTCTATCCCTTTGTTGTCGCATTTCTTTTTCACAAAACCGATATCCACTTTTGTGAGAAATGCCCTAGGAATCGTCCGTCTCAGAATTGCCTGGCAGACCGCGTTCGCGATAGGGTGTCCGTGAGTAGTACGCGCGATAACACTTCGAAAAATGCGACGGTGAGGAAAACCCGCACGCCAGTGCCACATTGATGACAGACATGCTGGTTTGCAGCAGCAGTGAGCGCGCTTTCTTCAAACGCAGTTCCAGATAATAGCGTTTTGGGGACCGATCCAGATAACGCCTAAACAACCTTTCAAGCTGGCGCGTCGACAATCCGGCTTCCTTGGCCAACAGGCTGGGCGACAGGGGATCTTCCAGATTGTTTTCCATCTGTTCGATGATACCAACCATTTTGGGGTGGCGCGCGCCGATGCGGGCTGGCAGCGACATGCGCTGATGTTCGCCGGGTTGCCTGATGGGTGAATGCAGGATGTTTTCAGCAACCGCTGACGCGAGCATGGCGCCGTGCTGCGCGGAGATCAACGACAAGATCAGGTCCAGGGCCGACGTACCGCCAGCTCCGGTAAAGCGGTCACGATCAACCTCGAACAAAGCGGAGGTCACATTGATATCCGGAAATTCTTCAATAAAGCCCGGCTGATTTTCCCAATGGATCGTGCAGGTGTATCCATTCAGCAATCCTGCTGTGGCCAGCAATTGAGCGCCGGTGCACACAGCCCCGATGTCGGTACCTCTGCGGGCCTGTTTTCGCAGCCAGTTGAACAGGGTCTTGTTACCGTAGCGGTGTACATTTGTTCCGCCGCAGACGATAACCGTTGCATGCTCCGGTATCGCCTCCAGATTACCGTCGGCTATCAGAGTAATATCACTGGATGCCGTTACCGGCTCGCCATCGGTCGAATGAATTGACCAGCTGTACAGCTCTTTTTCGGATAATCTGTTGGCCAGACGCAGCGGATCAATTATCGAGGTCACGGGCAACAAGGTAAATTCCGGCACCAGCACCAGGGCAATGCGCATTGGCAAATCTCTAGATTTGTCTCCGAACATGAGCCTCAGGTTTTCCTCGTTCTGTGAGCAAGGTTGAGGGGCGCTCTGGTCAATCCATTTATCTGTCCCGAACCGTTACTGATGGCACACGCAAACCGCAATGTGTGGA
>CAJICM010000112.1_pt1 | contig 11772 bp, 11 predicted proteins | sample 9199691 | NCBI WGS metagenome assembly CAJICM01 (sample SAMEA7708338, study PRJEB35096) | sediment metagenome | biome: marine neritic benthic zone biome [ENVO:01000025]; feature: sediment [ENVO:00002007]; material: shallow marine sediment [ENVO:03000034] sea grass bed [ENVO_01000059] ...
GAATACCGGGTCGTCAGGATAGAGATAGCGCAACTCATCAAGTGAGAAATCAATTTGTGCAAACACATTTGCAGTTTGCTCGACAGCGCTTTCATGTCCTTTGAATAATCGCAGCATTTCTTCTGGTGGACGCAAATACCGTTCTGCATTGGGCTCAAGCCGGGTGCCGATGGAGTGCAGGGCCTCGTGTTCGCGGATGCAGGTCAATACATCCTGCAGCGGGCGGCGGTCCGGGTGATGATACAGCACATCGCCAATGGCTAGGAGCGGCACTTGATGCTTGCCCGCAAGCTTTGCAAATACGGATAATCGGCGTTGATCACTGCTGACGTAATTGCGCATGGCAGCAACATGCACATGGCATGGGAAGGCAGTGTTCAGTTTTTCAAGGCAGGCTTGAAATGTCTTGTCTGCACGTTGTGCTGCCAGTGCCATTAACAGGCCGCTGCCATGGTCCAGCAGGTCTTTCAGGTACAGCTCACACCCGCCTTTTGTGGTGCGTCGCTTGCCGAGAGTGAGCAACTCGCAAAGCTGTCCCCAGCCAGAACGGTTTTTCGGCCAGACGAGAATATCCGGTGTGGCATCGGCAAACCTCAATCGGCAACCGGGCGCAAAGGCCAGGCCCGCTTCCTTTGCAGCCATGTGTCCGCGCACAACTCCAGCCAGCGAATTGCGATCAGTAATGCAAAGTCCGCTGAGCCCCAGTTGTTTTGCCTGCACAACCAGTTCTTCGGGATGGGATGCGCCGCGCAGGAAAGAGAAATTGCTGCTGCATGCCAGTTCATAATACCGGGTCATGAGAACAGCCCGTGCATGTACCAGTGTGGTCTGGTGGTCTCGCGTTCGTAAAGTCCGTATCGAAACAGCCAGAAGCGATACCCTTGAGTGTCCTCAACGCGAAAATAATCCCGGCTCAGACTGGCGCGTCCATCGCGCCACCATTCACAGGCGATCCGCTCCGGTCCTTCTGAACGGGCAATTTCATAGAGTACCTTGCGCCAGCGAAATCTGCTCGGCGGGCTGTCCGGCACCTGTGCAACAGCCTCTATAGGTTCAGGCTTTTCCAGCAATACAAGAGGGCGCGTCGGCGTTGTTACAGGACCGGGCAATGCCACCTGGTCCGGGTCGGTTTTTCCGTCCCGCCCGGAAACGGGCACAAGCGCAAACCGGCGCTCTGGAATGTGCGTATCAGCAAATGAAAACTGCAAAATCCGGTCCGTACCAAGCCGTGCGCCCAACCGGTCTACAAGCTCTGCATATCGATCATCATTACTGGTTCGCTCAACCAGGTCATGCTGGCTGCCGTTGAACAGGCTGGCTTGCAGAATATTGAGCTGCATGATGTCGAATCCGAAACCCGCATCGACATCCGTGTGCAGGCTGGCCAGGCGCTCATGAAACAAGGCGGCAATGCGCCTCGGATCCCGCAACGGATTGGCTGCATGAACTTCAAGAGACTGGACTTCACCATCAACCCGGAACAGTTTTACCTGGCATGTTCTGACGCCGAGATTGCGGCGTTCCAGCAGGGCAGTGATATTGCTTGCCAGGACACCAATGCAGCGCTTGACGTCATCTTCATGCACGATCGGTTCGGCAAAGCGTTTTTCTGATACAAGTTCAGGGACCGGCATAAGGGGTGAAATGACCTCGTCCAGACGGCCTGATGCCTGATCGAGCCTGTCCAGCAGATGTTTGCCGAAGCGTGTTGTCAAAGGCGCGCGCGGCAGGTCGGCGATGCAGCCAATGGTTTTGAAACCAACCCGGTCAAGTCCTGTCACAAGGGATGCATCCAGGCGTAGGGCAGCAAGCGGCAGGGTGCTTATGGCTTGTGTGTGCTGACCACACGCGATAATGCGTTCAGTCCCGTGGCGCGCCATTGCCCATGCCGCACCGGCAGTATCCGCCAGGCAGATACGAACGCTAAAGCCTTGGGCCGTAAGTCGTGTTTCGATGTCGGCAATGAAGCTTGCTTCTCCGTCAAACAGATGAGTACATCCGGTGACGTCCAGAAACAGGCCGTCGTCGCCGTCCAGCGCAACAAGCGGGGTGTAGCGTTCACACCATGCTGCAAGTGAGCCAAGCAGCCTGTGCTCCTCATCCCGGTCTCTTGTATGATACTCAAGCTCGGGCACAAGCGCGCGGGCATCGCTTAGGCTTTGTCCGTTGAATATGCCGAAATGTGCTGCGTATGCTTCATGTGCCACGACGCGAACGGCATTCTTTTCCATATCCGTAACGACAATGGGCGGACTGTCAGGACGCGCGTTCAAAATCCACGACTTGCCCCATTTCAGCCGGGCTATCCGGTCTGTGGGCAGATGTGTGAAGGCGACGGACAAGATGCGCTGTTTGTGTTTTCGGTGTGTCATCCTCAGATGCGCCATCCTCAAAGGCTCGGGTTTCCGGGTTCCACAGTAAAGTCCATTGCCCTGTCTGGCCGTGCCGGTTGCGCTCAAGTGTCTGCATATGGCGCGCCTGTCCAAGGCCGTGTTGAAAGTCAGGTTCGGACCCTGAAGGCATGATCTCGACATGCCAGCGGGTTGCGGCAGCACTGGCTTCTTCTTCTCCGCTCTGCCGCAAGACGCATACGAGCACGCCGCTTTCTCGTGCTCGCAACATCAACCGGCGTGTAGCGGTCATGTCAAAGTGCCTGGGGTTGCCCTTGACCTGAAAGATAACAGCCGAAAGGTCGCTGCATTTGGCGGCTTGGTCAGCTGCCCACAAGGCATCCTGCAAGGTGATGGGGCGTACAAAAACCAATGTTTTCGGGTCGATACCATGTTCACTCAAGCCGTCCGGAAAAGGTAAACCGGAATCAATGGATGCTGCCGGATCAATCACCCAGAAAACCCGGTGGCAATTCGACTTGCCGAACTGTGCAGCCAGCCCCAGGGCAAACCCGGCAGCACAGGCGAAATCGCGTGCTAAACTGCACCGTACCTCGTGCAATCCATTTGTCCGGAAACCACCATTCAGGTGATGGTCCAGGGTCGGGATTTCAAATGAAGCACGGGTCTGTTGCGCTTCGTCCCTGGCGCCGGGTGAGGCGCTGTGAACTTGATTGATTGCAGACCTTGGCCTGCTTAAACGAGCAATCGACGCCATCCTCCTGTTCCTTTAACAATAAATGTTCTTGATTTGTTCCAGTAAAGCCAAGCGTCGGCAATGAGTCAAGAGGGCAAGCAGATTTACGGGGAAGTTTTCAATCAGGCGCAGTGATGGTGGCCGTAATGGCTTCAGCCAAAGCTGCCCACAAGGGCTGCATCTTCCTGGTGCCCTTCGTCCTCAGTTGCAGCATCGAGATATTCATGTCAGCAGTCGGAAACAGCGAACCCGTCAGGATATCCATTTCCTTTCGGGCAACATTGTCGGCCACCAGGGAATGCGGCAGCCAAGCAACGCCAAAACCATTACGGACAAAACCCATGGCTGCATTTGTAAGCCCTGCTGTGATGTCGTGTGAAAATTGATGCGGTGTATGAGCCAGCACATCATCCAGCAGAACGATACCCAGAAAGTTGTCGCGTGGATAATCGATCAACGGGATTCTCTGTGCTCCGGGCAAAATCGACATCAATGAAGATGTCAGTTCCGGCGCACAAACAGGCACCAGACTATCCCTGGCAACCATGGTTTTCTCGACGAGGTCACTGGGTCCGATGACCGGACGGTCTCTCGTCTCGTAGGCAAGCATGAGTAAAACTTCTTCCGTCATCAACATCTGGAAGCTTTGATTGTGGTTCTCAGCTCTCAGGTGCACCCTATGCTGACCAAGGTCGCCTTTGATCTTGCCCAGGGCGTTAGGCAGCAACTTCGAGGCAAGAGCCTGCACAGTTGCAATCGTAATGTCCCGGGTATTGCTGGGCCCGGTAACAATATTCTCACGCAACCGTTTCAGCCCGGCAAGCGTACTCTCGATCTCTTCCCGGTTGGCTTCAAGCGCGGCAGTTGGCCGGGCAGGGCGAACGCTGCGGTCAACCAGGCCAATTCCGTGTTGGGCTTCAATGGCTTGCAATCGACGCGAATAGGCCGGTTGCGAGAGGTTTCTGCGCCGCGCTGCAAGTGTGATGTTGCGCACTTCAATCAGGGCCAGAAGGTCTTCGAGAGACTGCTCATCCATACACAATAAAATGCAGTATGTGCATGCTATCTGTCAATTATTGCATTGGAAAGCAAATTGCCTGCATGTTAAGGCTCTGGCCAACAGATCAGGCCAAATTTCAAAAAGAGGGAACTGTCAGTGTCCGTAAACGACAAGATTGTCTCAGACCTTGTGGCCAACAAGGTTGAGTTCGTAACCACCGTGCCCTGCAAGCAACTTGCAGGGGTGATCGACAAAATTGAGCAAAGCAAAGACATCTACCATATTCCCTCAAACAAGGAAGACGAGGGCATGGGTCTGTGTGCCGGCGCCTACATGGGGGGCAAGCGTCCAGCCATCATCATGCAGAACACGGCTATTGGCGTAACCGTCAACACGCTGGTGACCTTGACCCAGTACTACCGCATGCCACTTCCCATGCTGATCAGTTATCGCGGCGAACTGGGTGAGCCGGTTGCCTGTCAGGTTGAAATGGCTGTTCACACCAAAGCGCTACTGGCACAACTTAATATTCCAACCTATCACTTCCATCACGAGGATGATGTGAACGAACTGGACGCCATCCTGAAGCACACTTTCATGTGCAACAAGCCGGTAGCCATTCTCACTGACGCCACTTTCTGGAAAGGATACTGATCATGATCCGCTCTGAAGTATTGAAAGAACTTGTCCCGGTCATATCCAACCACTTCGTCGTGTGTAATATCGGCCTGCCCAGCCAGGAACTGCATATGCTCGATGACCAGCCGACCAATTTCTACATGCTGGGCACAATGGGCTTGGCATCCTCGATCGGTCTGGGACTTGCATTGGCACAGAAACAAAAAGTGATTTCCATTGACGGTGACGGATCTGTCCTGACCAACTTTGGCACCTTGCCAACCATTGCCAACAATGTTGCCGACAACTTTATCCTGCTGATTATCGACAATGGCAGTTATGGCTCGACCGGAGACCAGCCGACCTATGCCGGGAAGAAAACATCGCTGACGGCTGTTGCGACAGCCTGCGGTTGTGAAAACGTCATCGAGTGTCAGGCAGAAGATGCCGCGGCAACCGTGCAGGCTGCACTGGACAGCGACAAGATGACGATCATCGTCTGCAAGTGCGAATCCGGCAATGTGAAAGTCCCGGTCATCACGATGGACCCGGTGGTCATTCGTGATCGGTTCATGAAGGAACTTCAGGCCCGTAATGGTTAGCGGTCGTCTCCTGCTGTGCTGAAAATACAGAGTTGGAGAGTCACGCTCGACCAATCGGTCGGGCGTCAGCTTTTCTGGAAAGCTAAACAGGTTCAATTCCTGCTTCTTTCAAAGCAGTCTTTTGACCTCACACACATAAGCGCGCAGTGGAACGGAGCCGCTAACCGGGTCGATGTCACCGTGGCCTATCACGAGATTGAAATTTGCGCTGTCAGGGCCAAGCGGTTCAAATCCAGGAGCATCGATTTCAGGGCAAGCCTGCCACCACCCGTGCTGTCCACAGACCACCTGGGGGTCCAAGGCCTCGTCGATACGAGCACGCGCACGCACCCTGCCATTGGGGGTCTCGATGCTGACCCAATCTCCAGGCGCGATATCGCGGACCGCCGCCGTCACGGGGTGGAGATCAACTTGGGGATCAGGCGCCCGACGTCGCAGGCTCGGCAAGCCGCGGTGTTGGCTTTCGCAATACAGTGAGTCTTTCGCACAGGTGAGGATCAATGGATAGCTCTTCACAAGGTCCGGCCTCGAATTGGGTCCTACCAGAGGTTCCTCATAGTCCGGCAGCGGCGGATAGCCTTGCTCCAAAAAAGTCTCTGAATAGAATTCCACCTTGCGTGATGGCGTGTTGAAACCGAGCGGTACGCCGTTCGCGCGCGCGGCATACTTTTGATGTTGGGTTTGCAAGGGCACGCGCACACCAGCCGGTGCTTTGCGCAAGGTCTCCAGTGTCACCCCGCTTGGCGCCAGCTGGTGGCGGTAAGCGGCATCGATGTCGCCATCCCAAAATTCAGCGCCGAGGCCCATGCGACATGCCAGATCAAATACAATCTGAATATCGGATCGTGATTCTCCCCGGGGCTCAACAAGCTTTTTACGCAACTGTATTAAGGAACAAGCCGTTTCACTGGTCTCAAACCCGATTTTCAATCCTTCGGACTCGAACGGACTGGTAGTCGGCAGGACAATATCGGCCGTTTCTGCACTTGGATTCATGAACAGATCGACATGGACATGAAAATCCAGGGAGACCAGCGCCTTGTGCCCGCGCTCGCCGTCTGCATGTGCAACGAGCATGTTTGAACCGAAGCTGACCAGGCCGCGAACCGCATAGGGTTCGTGATCCAGAATTGCTCGATATATGTTTGCCGAAGTGACATGGTCGAAACGCGCCGGACCGAGCGGCCGGTCTTCCAGCCCGAGGGTTTTCGCCCGCTGTTGAGCAGACAGCATATCGTCGCCTTGGATATTACTGCTGGGCGCGGCGGGAAACTGGACGTTGCCGCCTTTCGCATCGAAATTACCAGTGAGGGTGTACACCAGGCCGATCGCCCGCGCGATCTGGGTCGCGTTGGATTGTTGTTCCAGGCCACTCCAGGCCATGTAGGCAACCGGTCGCGACCGCCATAGCATTTCTGCAGCTTGTACTACTTTGTCGGCGTCGACGCCTGTGAGCCGTTCGACTTCTTCCGGACCATAGCGAGCACAAAGTTCGGCCGTAAGCTGGAAAGCCGGCTGACAGGCGACAGGTCCCTGTGAAGTTTCAACATCGAAGCTGCCGAAAAGCGCCAGATTGGCCGTATCTGCTGCATAGCTGCCGAGGCCTGGGTTATAGGCAACTGGCCGTCCCTCTGTTTTATTCCAGGCAATATAGTTTTTTGCCGAGCCGGACGCATCGACTTCCTGTTCACGGAGAAATCGGCCAGTGTCGGTGCGGACCAGCAGCGGGCCATTGGTCCAATTGCGGACGAAGCCTTGATCGTACAAATCCCGGCCAATCATCACATGGGCCAGACCGAGGGCTAGCGCGCCGTCGCTGCCAGGCCGGACCTGCAACCATAGGTCAGCCCTGCGCGCCAGGCCGGCGTGGCGAGGATCAATGACGATCAACCGCGCACCGGCTTTCTGTGCAGCAACCGTTGCCGTTGCATGGGCAATCCGGGACACGGTCGGATTGTACCCCCACAGCAGGATACAGCCGGCATTGTCCAGATCAGGCATACAGTCGGCCGGCAGCCCGGCTCCAAAAGTGTAGATGTTGGCGAGGTATCTTCCCCACCCGCAAAGTTCCATCGAAACAGATTGATTGGGGCTGCCAAATGCCTTTCTCAGGCGGCGGACCCACGCAATCGAATCTGACAAGGCAGACGTGGACGGAGACGCCGTGTTGAAGACCACGGTTTCAGGTCCGTAACGTTCCGACAATGTGGTCAATTTGTTGGCAATTGTATCGAGTGCTTCATCCCAGCTGATCTGCTGCCAGCCAGCATCAGCATCACCTTTCGGCCGCGTCCTCTTCATCGGGTAAAGCAATCGGTCTGGATGATAGACAAGCTCCGGCGCAACTTTTCCTTTGATGCACAGTGCCTGGCCGGTTGGATGAGATGGATCGGGTTTCAGAGCAACAAAGCGACCGGCTTCGAGCGTTGCGATCGCACCGCAGCGTGAGACACACAGCGCGCAGAAGCTGGGAACCTGTTCGGTTTTTGGGGTTTCGGTAGACATTGCAACATTACCTTGGACTGTAGCGTGGTGCAGATAGACCGGTTTGTTATGGTCGGGCAGATTAGCACACTATTGCCGCGAAATGATCTGAATGTCCGCTGGCGGCAAGAACAGACTCTGTCCAGGTATAAAGGCGACCGCGGCATTGTTGGCGGGTCTCAAGCATCCTTTCTGCTCGCAGCAAATCCGAACATCAGCTAGTAGCGTATTCATAAGTCACTATCGGTATTAGAAAGTTGAAATCGGAGCTGTCCCAGGTGCTTGGTGGTTTGATAATGGTATTGCTGGAGTTGATCGATCTCCTGTCTTCAGACATGGGCACAACATCGCTTTGTTTGCTTGGATAATGACCAATGACGACCAATCGTTCAGCCGAAACAGCGTTTCGCTCCTTTCCCGATAACTTTCGTGCTGTCGTCGTCGGATCAACCGGTGCGATTGGCGGTGCTGTCATGCAGGCGCTTAACGCAGACCCGCGTTGCGGAGAGGTTGTTGGTCTGGCCCGCTCCACCGATCCGTTGGTAGATTTTGAAGATGAAACCTCCATTGAACGAGCGGCGGACAAGGTTGCCGGGGATGGCGACATCCATCTTCTGTTTGATGCAACCGGCGTGCTGCATGATGAAAAGGCCAGTCCGGAGAAATCGCTGAAGCAGATCACCTCAGCGTCGCTGCAACATTCATTTCAGGTCAACACTCTAGGTCCGGCCCTGTTGCTCAAGCACTTTCATCCACTGTTTCCGCGTCACCACAAGAGCTGCTTTGCCACCTTGTCGGCAAGAGTGGGCAGCATCGGCGACAATGCGCTGGGTGGCTGGTACGGGTATCGTTCATCGAAGGCGGCGTTGAACATGATTATCAAGACCGCATCCATAGAGATCGCTCGTAGCCGGCCCCACGCGGTGTGCCTTGCACTGCATCCAGGTACGGTCGAAACCCCGTTATCTGCGCCGTACGCAGGCAATCGCGGTGGGTTTTCGCCAACTCACGCTGCGCGTATGTTGCTCGATGTGATCGACAAGGCAGACAGTAGCAAAACCGGCACATTTCTGGCCTATAACAACGAGGAGATTGTCTGGTGACGCAATGTCGATGAGATGGCATGGTCAGCGGCTAAATGGGATTTCGCAATGATCTTGAATCGCAGATTGATTTTTTCCGGCCTGTTGGCGCTCGCCGCTTGTTTGCCGGTCACCGTACTGAAGGCCGACTACAGCTCTGGCTTTCAGTTCAGTTTCAACGGATTTGACGGTAAGCCCCTGCCATTGGGCAAGTTCCGCGACCGGGCCCTGCTTGTGGTGAATACCGCGAGCGAATGCGGCTATACCGGCCAGTATGCAGGGTTGGAACAACTTTGGCAGGACTATCGGGACAAGGGCCTGACTGTTGTTGGTGTGCCGTCCAACAACTTTGGCGGCCAGGAGCCACTCAAAGGTCAGCAGATCAAGAATTTCTGCACCCTGAACTATGGTGTAACGTTCCCGTTGGCCGACCGCACGGACGTCATAGGGCGAAACGCGCATCCCTTCTACAAGTGGGCGCTGAAGCAGAAGGGGCCGAAAGCCAAACCGCGCTGGAACTTTCACAAGATACTGTTGAATCGCAAAGGTGAAATCGTTGCAACATTCGCAACTGGCGTGGAACCGACAAGCGATCAGGTTCGCCGCGCCATAATCAATGCATTGGGAACCGATTCATGAGCGACGTTTGCTGGTCTTGGCGGGTGAGGACACCCGTAATGGGAATTCTTGCATCGCTGGTCATGTTGTTGATGTTCGCGACATCGGCATCTGCCAAGCAATCCGGATGGGAGGCGCTGAAGAACGGAACAGCATTCGTCGTCATGCGGCATGCCCTGGCTCCTGGAACGGGCGATCCTGCAAACTTCAGGATTGGCGACTGCAGCACCCAGAGAAACCTGTCCGACGTGGGGCGGCAGCAGGCACGCGAAACCGGCGAGTTGTTCAAGGCCAAGGGTATTGAGGTCGCTGGAGTCTGGTCCAGCGCCTGGTGCAGGTGTCAGGAAACCGCCCGATTGCTTGGCCTGGGCGAGGTAGGAATTCTCGAGCCGCTGAACTCGTTCTTTCGCCGCCAGGAAAGGCGCGGGCCTCAAATGGAAGCGTTAAGAAACTGGCTGCAGGCGCACAAGGGAGGCTTGCCCTTGGTGTTGGTCACCCACCAGGTGAACATTTCTGCATTGACTGGAGTCTATCCCAGGTCGGGAGAGTTGATCTTTGTTGAGCCTGCCGACAACGGTGCGCTGAGAGTTGTCGATCGCGAAGTTATCGACCACTAACGCCGGCGAATGAGCAATTCTGTGCAGCGAGGTACAACTGAACAATTATGCTGCAAGGCGGGATCAGCACTTGTCACGCGGCCGAATTTGCTCATTCTGCAATAGTCGAACGAAAGTAAATGGAATTTCAAAATGCAGGCGGGCGACAATCACGCTGCGCCTGAACACCCGCTACCGAAGCCTATATCGATCTAACGGAGACATGCGTGTCCGCAGGTAATGCTGGAAATTTGAACAAGGCAGGGCTCAGAGTCGATTCCGCAGCAGGAAAAGGGCTGAACGACAAAGCCATACAGCGTTCGCAGGGCGAGGTCCGTATCTCGTTTAAATCAATTGATGATCGATCGGTATTGAAGGGGTTATACCAGCAAGGTTGCCTCAAAGTCCGCCTGCCAAGACAGGTTTCCAACACCCATGAAGCCGTATTGATCAACACGGCAGGTGGATTGACCGGAGGCGATATGCTGATTGTCGACGCGGCATGGGAACCTGAAACCTGCGCAGCAATCACCACGCAAGCTTGCGAACGCATTTACAAATCTACTGGCGCGAATGCTGGCGTCGCAGCCCGGTTGACTGTCGGCGATCGGGCAATTGCTCACTGGCTGCCACAGGAAACAATCCTGTTTGAAGGCGCCAGGCTTGATCGAAAAATGCATGTTTCATTGGCGAAATCAGCCGAGTTTATTGCATGTGAAGCTGTAATAGTCGGTCGACCTGCCATGGGCGAGATTGTGAACATGGCCAGCTTGTCAGATGAGTGGATCATCGAGCGGGATGACAAAGTTGCTTTCATTGATCGCTTGAAGCTGACTGGCGATTTGTCTGCATTGCTGGATAAGACCGCAACCGCAAACCAATCGCGGGCATTTGCCAGTATTATTACCGCTGGGCCGGAGACTAACCGTCATTGCAACTTGGCACGAGCAGTGATTGACGAGCATGATGTCGTTGGGGGCAGCAGCGATCTTGATGGTGTGTGCCTCACAAGAATTCTTGCATCAGGCGGCCATGAACTTCGCAAGGTAGTGATGCCGATACTCTTATCCTTGTGCGGTAAGGATCTGCCCCGGGTATGGACATGTTGATTGTACAAAGGAGAGCGCAGTGAATTTGACACCGCGTGAAAAGGACAAGTTGCTGATTTCCATGGCTGCGATTGTTGCCCGCCGCCGTCTGGAGCGCGGGGTCAAGCTGAATTATCCCGAAGCCGTCGCTCTTATTTCGGATTTTGTCGTGGAAGGGGCTCGTGACGGCACGAGTGTCGCGCAATTGATGGCGGATGGCGCCAAGGTCATTACCCGCGATCAGGTCATGGAAGGGGTCGCCGAGATGATTCATGATGTGCAGGTCGAGGCGACATTTCCCGATGGTACAAAGCTTGTCACCGTGCACGAACCCATCCGTTAAGAGAGGTGATTGATCCTATGATACCCGGTGAGTATGTCTTGCAGGACGATGAGATCATCCTGAACGAAGGTGCCGTGAGCGTCTCGCTCATGGTGGCCAATGCTGGCGACCGGCCGGTCCAGGTCGGTTCACATTACCATTTTTTTGAAACTAATCCGGCACTCGAGTTTGATCGGGAAAAGGCCCGCGGCATGCGGCTGGATATTGCGGCGGGAACAGCTGTCAGGTTCGAACCGGGTCAGACCCGGGAAGTC
>CAJICM010000364.1_pt1 | contig 11769 bp, 13 predicted proteins | sample 9199691 | NCBI WGS metagenome assembly CAJICM01 (sample SAMEA7708338, study PRJEB35096) | sediment metagenome | biome: marine neritic benthic zone biome [ENVO:01000025]; feature: sediment [ENVO:00002007]; material: shallow marine sediment [ENVO:03000034] sea grass bed [ENVO_01000059] ...
ACTTGACTTTGCCGGTGTGCCGCATAATCCAGACCCTGTTAATGAGTTCGTGATCCAAGCCAGCGCCAAACCTGCAATGAACAGATGGCAATTTGTTGACACGGCGTGATAACCAAAGGGCTATTTTGGTATTGTCCGGCGCGCAATCCCCAGTTAGCTTTTGCGACATGAAAATACGATTGCTACCCGTTCTGCTGGCTGCCTCGTTTGGGCTGACAGCCCTGACTATTGGCCCTGCTGCAGACGCCAGGCCCAAGGTGAACACCAAGACGCAGCATTACCGTGTGGACGGATCGGATGCAGCGGCAATCGTGTCTTCGATGATGCGCAAACACAGGCTGCTTGGTGGCAAGGGGCGGGTAGGTCGCACCAAGATGAAGCGTCGCGTCAACTGGCAATTTTCTGAAACAAAAAAATCCTGTCGCGTCAAAAGCCATACAATCCGGCTCGATTTCACCACGCAGTTGCCGCGTCACCGCGCTGAAAAGCGATTGCGCGGCAGCTTGCGCAAGCAGTGGCGCGCCTTTGCCAAGCGTGTAAAGTGGCATGAAGCGCAGCATCGCAAGATATGGCTGAGCTGCGCCCGCAAGGCTGAAAAGCAGGTCAACAAGGCGCGGGCCAGAACATGCGGGCAGTTGATCAAGAAACTGGAGCGGATCTACAAGAAATCAAACGCGGCCTGCAACAAGCGTCATGCCAGATTCGACGCCAAGGAAACCCGCGTGCTCGGGAAACATCCGCTGATCCGCAGGGCAAACCTCAGGCAGTGAGAATATTAACGATGAAACCCTTGGCAGCACTTGCCGCAACCCTGTTCCTCAGCCTGCCCGCGCAGGCTGAACAGCAGTCGCGAGTGATGCTGCTTGAGCAGGTAAAAAGCATCCTCGAAGCAACCAAAGGCAGCTGGATTGCCTTTCGCATATATGAGGGCAGGCAGTATTACTATGTCACCCATCTTCTATCGTGGCGGTGTGGTGTCAGGCAGCTGCGTTACTCGGAAAACTCCGCTGCGCTGGACAAGAGCTGGCCGTTGCCAAAGTGCAACAAGCTGTTGCCGAACAATATTCCCAATGACGCGACAATTCACAACAAGCCAGCGAAGATCGGCACCGTAAGGACGCTGGCCATACAACTGGAATACGACGACGGTACAACATCGCCAGTGCGCATTTACGAGCCATGTGAAGATGTCGGGGACGCTACCTGCGGGTATTTGAAGGAAGAGCGGTAGAAGATTATTGGGTAACACCTGATTGTCATCCTCGGGCTTGTCCCGAGGATCCAGATGGCTAGGTTTGTACCCCGATGATATATTGTACTTACATTCTGGCACCGAAGAAAAATGGCACACTTTATGTTGGTGTGACCAATGATCTGCCCAACCGAGTACTGCGGCACCGGGCCGGCACCGGCAGCACTTTTACAAGGCGCTACAATGTTCACCTGTTAGTCTACTATGAACAGTATGATGATGTGCGTGATGCCATACAACGCGAGAAATCGATCAAACGGTACCCTCGAGCGTGGAAAATCAACTTGATCGAGGAACGCAACCCAAACTGGAAGGATCTGTTTGCGCACTTCTCTGCATGATGATTTTTCGGAAGCCATGGATCTTTGGGACAAGCCCAAGGATGACATACAGGAGGACATTGCTCACTCAACATAAACCTCAGCTTCCGCTTGATCTCTGCCCCGTTTCAATCGTAGAAGCTTGTGCCATGAGTGACGCACCCGACATGCCGCTTCGCGCGGCCATCCTTCCCGTTACGCCGTTGCAACAGAACTGCACCATCTTGTGGTGCACCAAAACCATGGACGGCGTTATCATCGATCCCGGCGGCGACGTCGACAACATTCTGCGTGGCGTAAAGGAAACCGGAATCAAGCCGGTCGGCATCTGGCTGACCCACGGCCATTTCGATCATGCCGGCGGTGCGGCCGAATTGAAGGAAGCTCTTAACGTACCGATCACCGGCCCGCATATCGACGACAAGTTCCTGCTCGATGATCTTGCCAGTTCGGGTGCGCAATACGGTGTGCCGGGCAGGGCGGTGACACCGGATACCTGGCTCGATGAAGGCGATACAGTGACGGTCGGCGAAGTCTCGTTTGCGGTTCGCCATTGCCCAGGTCATTCACCGGGCCATGTGGTGATGTTGAACGAGCAAATCAGATTTGGTCACGTCGGCGATGTACTGTTCCAGGGCTCGATCGGGCGCACGGACTTTCCCTATGGCGATCATGATGCGCTGATCAAGGCAATCAAGGAAAAGCTTCTGCCGCTGCCCGATGACTTCACCTTCATTTGCGGTCACGGGCCGGCCAGCAATATCGGCAACGAGCGGGCGAAGAACCCGTTCTTGCAGTAGGTATTTTCCTGTAAACCAATATAACAATACCTAAGCTCCATCTTCGAGGCTATTTCGAAAATAGCAATAATATCAATATTTTAAAAACGTGTTCTGGAATCCAGAGTCAAGCTCCGGAATGATTTGCGTTGATGGTTTTGCGGTTTGGAGCAGTTGCGCCAAACCACACTTGTTACTTCAGGATGAAGGTCACTTTCAGCACGACGCGGTACTCGGAGACCCGGCCCTTCTTGACGATAACGCGCTGGTCCTTGACCCAGGCGCCGGTGACATTTTTCAGTGTTTTTGAAGCGCGTTTGACACCCTTGCGTGTGGCATCTTCAAAACTGTCTTTGGATGAAGCGATAATTTCCGTCACGCGAGCTACTGACATGTTCAACTTCCTTTCCCTGTCGGGAATTCAACTGACGCTCCCCAGCGCATGGCAACAGTGTTGCATAGCTGCATCAGCCGGGGAAAGGGTCTGCATCCGGTACAAAATGAAGTGCTGAGTTGGCGGCAACTGGAACTGACTATTTCGCCTTGCCCCGATAGGTCCGGGTGCCCGGCCGTCCGCCGGAGGATTTGCCCTTCGGGGCCGGTTTGCCTTTGGGCCATAACTCTTCCGGCGCGACGATGCGGGAGGATTGGGTTTCTCCCTTACGACCAGCTTTCCTCGTGTAGCCTTTGGCTCCACTCGCGCCGTTCTCGGTGCCTCGCGGGCCGATCTCCATGCCGGTCTGTTTAGCCAGCGGATCATCCATGACGGCCAGTTCGGTTTCGCGCAAGCGCTTGATTTCGTCGCGCAGGCGGGCGGCGGTTTCAAATTCCAGGTCTGCCGCGGCAGCGCGCATTTTCTTTTCCATGTCCTCGATGACTGTCTTGAGGTTGTGGCCGACAAAGGCGCCTTCCTCCTCGGCCAGGCCGGTGCCGTGAGTGGTCTTCACCCGGACATGGTCGCCTTCGTAAACGGAGTCCAGAATGTCGGCAATGTTGCGCTTGATCGATTGCGGCGTGATGCCGTTGGCCTCATTGTAGGCCATCTGCTTGGCCCGGCGGCGGTCGGTCTCGTCGATGGCGCGCTGCATCGACCCGGTTATGGTGTCTGCATACATCAGCACGCGCCCGTCGACATTGCGTGCGGCGCGGCCGACAGTCTGGATCAACGAGGTCTTGGAGCGCAGGAAGCCTTCCTTGTCGGCATCCAGAATGGCGACCAGCGCGCACTCGGGAATATCCAGGCCCTCGCGCAACAGGTTTATGCCGACCAGTACGTCGAATGCGCCGAGACGCAAGTCGCGGATAATCTCGATGCGCTCCAGCGTGTCAATGTCCGAGTGCATGTAGCGCACGCGAATGCCCTGTTCATGCATGTACTCGGTGAGGTCTTCGGCCATACGCTTGGTCAGCACGGTAACCAGTGCACGGTAGCCGGCCCTGGCCACGTCGTGACATTCGGCGATCAGATCATCCACCTGGGTGGTGACGGGACGGATTTCCACCGGCGGGTCCGTCAGACCGGTGGGCCGGATGACCTGTTCGGCGAACACGCCGCCGGTTCGTTCCATCTCCCAGGAACCCGGCGTTGCCGAGACATGGATGGTTTGCGGGCGCATGGCTTCCCATTCCTCAAACCGCAAGGGACGGTTGTCGATGGCCGACGGCAGGCGGAATCCGAATTCGGCCAGCGTGGCCTTGCGGTTGAAATCGCCGCGGAACATGCCGCCGATCTGCGGCACGGTGACGTGGCTTTCATCGAGGAACACAAGGCAGTTGTCGGGCAGGTATTCAAACAGTGTCGGCGGCGGTTCGCCCGGCGCACGGCCGGTGAGATAGCGCGAATAGTTTTCAATGCCGGCGCAAGATCCCGTTGCCATCATCATTTCGATATCGAACAGGGTGCGTTGTTCCAGCCGCTGGGCCTCAAGTACCCGGCCGGCGGCGTGGAACTCATCCAGCCGGACAGCAAGCTCGCGCTTGATACGCTTGACCGCCTGATCCAGCGTCGGCTTGGGGGTGACATAATGCGAGTTGGCGTAGATCTTGATGTGCTCAAGTTCGGCTGTTTTCTGGCCGGTCAGCGGATCAAACTCGGTGATGGTTTCAATCTCGTCACCGAACAGCGACAGCCGCCAGGCTCGATCATCGAGGTGAGACGGGAAAACCTCAACCGTGTCACCGCGCACCCTGAAAGAGCCGCGGGTAAAGGACTGATCGTTGCGTTTGTACTGCAGGGCAACGAGGTCACTCAGCAACTGGCGTTGCGCAATGCGCTCGCCCAGCTTGAGCTGAAAGGTCATGGCGGAATAGGTTTCCACGTCGCCGATACCGTAAATGCACGAAACTGACGCCACCACGATAACATCATCACGTTCCAGCAAGGCCCGGGTTGCGGAGTGGCGCATGCGGTCGATCTGTTCGTTGATCGAGCTTTCCTTCTCGATATAGGTGTCGGTGCGCGGAACGTAGGCTTCCGGCTGGTAGTAGTCATAGTAGGAAACGAAGTACTCCACCGAGTTGTCGGGGAAGAACTGCCGGAACTCGCCATAGAGCTGGGCCGCCAGGGTCTTGTTGGGTGCCAGGATCAGGGCAGGGCGCTGGGTCTCCTCGATGACCTTGGCCATGGTGTAGGTCTTGCCCGATCCGGTGACGCCAAGCAGCACCTGGTCGCGTTCGTCGGCGTTGATGCCGTCGACCAGTTCCTTAATCGCAGTTGGCTGATCGCCCTTGGGTTCAAATTCCGACACGGACTTGAGCACAACGCCGGATTCGGTTTTTTCCGGGCGTTCGGGCTTGTGCGGCACGAATATCTCGGGCGTTGGCAGGTCTTCCAGTTGCGGGCGCAGGAATTCCAATCCTTGTCTCGGGTCGAATGGCTTGTCGGTCTTCGACCCGCCGTTCTCCAGCCGGTTTTTGCCCCTGGATTTTTTCTGTTCCCGGGCCGCTTCCAGGCGCCGGGCCTCTTCCTGCCGGGCCTCCTGCAGTTTCTTCCCGGCAGCGGGATCCGGGCGGGCGCGCAAGGCTTCCGACAGGGGTTGTCCGGTTACCGGATCGAAGGCGGTGCTGTCCTTTGCGCTCACGCCAGACCGGCTGTCGCCGGCCGGCTCCGCGGGGGCGGCCTTACCGGCCGGCGCACGGTCGTGCTTGCCGGACTTTGTCCGCAGCTCGTCCGCCGTCGGAATGGCGTCATAGCCTTCCAGTGGTTCAACCGGGGCTTCCCGAAACCCGCCGCTTTGCTTGTTATGACCCATGTTTGTGCTCGATCAACTTGTCCACCTGCACTTCGTTTCGGTGGGCCGATCGCGATGCCCGGAGTTGTTGCTGTCGTTATCTCGAACTGCTGTTCTCGTTAATGTGAGAACATAGTGCATTGGATGCGCCGGTTAAAGACAGCATAGTGGCTCTGCTGACAGTTTTGCAGAAGGAAATCGGTGATGAAGACATATCGTGCAACGGGCATGGCAGTGGCAGTTGCAATAATTGCAACGGGTGCACTGGCACAGAACCGGACCACACCGCCGGCGGAAGCCAAACCGAAAGCTGCCCTCGAAGGCACCATGACGACCAAGCGCATGGGTGAGATCATAAAGCGGCTGGACCCGGAAGCGCGGAAATCCGCCAACGCCGACGCCTGGCAGTTCCGTGTCGAAAAGGTGCCGGTTGTTGTTGTTACCGATGCCGGCAACAACCGGATGCGCATCATGATTGCCTTGAAAAAAGCAGACAAGATATCGCCGGCCGAACTGCTGCGCCTGTCGCAGGCCAACTTCGACACCGCACTTGATGCGCGCTATGCCATTGCGCAGGGGCTGTTGTGGTCGACGTTCATTCACCCGTTGAGCGAGTTGCACGAGAAGCAGTTTATCGCCGGCATCGGCCAGACGGTGAATGCGGCAACGTCTTACGGCACCAGCTATTCATCAGGCCTGTTGAGCTATGGCGGCGGCGACAGTCGCGCCATCATCCAGCGCGAGCTGATCGACAAGCTGATCAAGAAGGGTCAGGAGATCTAGAGTAACGTGGCTTCACTTGAACCGGTAAAGTTGCTCTATCTCTTTAGAGGCGATCGATGACCCTGTCATGCATCTGCACAGTTTTGGTGAAGTTGCCATAGACCGTCATTTCGAGCGGCTTCCTGTCGGCGGCGAACAGGGGCGAGCCCGCAACCGCGAATGCAGCCATGACGCCGAGAATTGCGGCAGTGGAGATGATGCGTTTGATCAGCATGTCTTTTTCCTCCTAAAACGTGTTGGCGTCTTTGACACCCGGCAGATGGCGCGGGTTCGGCGGAAGTGCGGCGAATGTGTGTAGTTGTATTACAATGACGTAATCTTGTGCATTCGCGGTTTCAGCCGCTTTGTATTCCAGTCGCCATATACAAGGACCGTGCGACCCGTCTGTGCGGTGTTCGATTTGTCAGGGCGCTTGCGTCAGGGCAAGCCTTCATGGACAGTTGACCGGCTGGCAGGTGAAAGATGGAGACTGACATATGGCAGGCGTAAAGGACAAGGTGGCGCTGGTAACCGGATGTGGCAGTCCAGGCGGTATCGGTTTTGCCTGTGCGAAACTGCTCCGGGAAGCCGGTGCGAAAGTCGCTGTCACATCGACAACCGACCGGATCCACGAGCGCGCAAATGAGTTGGGACCAGATGTGTTTGCCCACCCTTGCGACCTGACGGATGTGGCTCAGGTGGATGGACTGGTAAGCGCGACCGAGCCAGCGCTTGGAGCCATCGACATAGTTGTCAACAATGCCGGCATGGTCCAGACCGGCCATGATGAACCGTCGCGGCTGATACAAGACATACCCGATGAACAGTGGCGGCGTGGCATGGATATCAACCTGACCACCGTGTTCAATGTCACTCGCCGGCTGGTGCCCTCGATGATCGAGCGTAACTATGGCCGCATCGTCAACATGAGCTCTGTGACCGGGCCGCTGGTCTCCAATCCGAAAGCCACAATCTATTCCGCCGCCAAGGCAGCTATCGTGGGGATGACCCGCGCCCAGGCGATTGAACTGGCGCAGTACAACATCACCGTGAACAGTATCGGGCCGGGCTGGATCGAAACCCCGTCATCATCGCCGGAAGAGGTGTTTGCCGGCAAGCAGGCGCCGGTCGGCAGACCGGGCACACCGGAAGAAATCGGCCACGTAGCGCTGTTTCTGGCGAGCGAGGAAGCAAGCTTTGTAACAGGCCAACTGATCGTTGCGGACGGCGGCAACACCCTGATGGAATACAAGGGACCTGCCGAAGGTTACTACTGATTGCAAACCTGTACGTGAACTGATTTCAACTTCAAGGTTTACGGGAAAGTCGATTCTTTTCAAACGGTTGTGCCTGTGACCGGGGACGTTGAATCAACGCCTATTTGTCTGGAACGCTGCGAGGGTTGCCTTTGGCATCAACGGCGACCATGACAAAATCCGCATCGGTGACCTTGACCTTTTCGTGCGTGAGATACCGTTGCGCCCAGGCTTCGACCTCTATGGTCATGGACGACCGGCCCACCTTGGAGACATTGGTGTAGAGCTCCAACGTATCGCCGATTTTCACAGGCAGCTTGAACGACAGTGCGTTGATGGCAGCGGTAACCACACGGCCCGTGGCGCGCTCGCCCGACCTGATACCGGCGGCCAGATCCATTTGTGCCATGACCCAGCCGCCGAAGACGTCACCGGCTGCATTGGCGTCGGCCGGCATGGCAGGTACACGCATGGTCAAATCACCCTTGGGGCGGGGAGTGGAAGAATCATTGCTCATGAAACGAAACTATTGCCGCGGATTGAACCGGTGTGCAAGCGCTGCCAGCACAGCCATGATGATCATCGCCCAGAAACCGACATTGATCCAGACGTCCTGGGAATAGCCGACAGCTTGCGAGGCAAGAGCGCCAAGGGCGATCTGCAGGAAGCCGGCAAGGCCGGCTCCGGAACCGATGTTCTTCGGGTCAACGGATATGGCGGCTGAAACTCCGTTGGGAATCATGATGCCGTTGCCGAATGCGCACAAGGCCATGGGCAGGAACAGCATCGCTGGATGGAAGGAACCGGACAGGGCGAAAGCCAGCATCAAAACCGCACCTGCCAATGTCAGCAAGTTACCGATGCGGATCATGCGGTCATTGCCAACCCGCACCGAGTAACGGCCGGAGATGAAGTTGCCGGCCATGTATCCCATTGCCGAACACATAAACCAGGTACCGTACTCGACGGGTGAGTAGCCGTGCACCGTGACCATGATGAACGGCGCAACCGCGAGATAGCAAAAAAATACAGCGCTTCCGAAAGCAACGGTTGCGGCGTAGCCCCTGAAGGCCGGGTTTTGCAGCAGGGTGGAGTATAGCCTTGTGCGGATCAACCGGGCATCGGGCTGCAGTGACAGATTGGTCTCCTTCAGACGGAAAAACACGGCCAGCAGTACCAGCAATCCTATGCAAGCCAGCACTACGAATCCGGCCCTGAAGGAATACCATTGCTCCAGCAGGCCACCAATCAAGGGAGCAATCATCGGCGCGAGCACCCACGCCATGGTAATGTAACCGAGCACGGATGCCGATTGTTCTCGGGAAAACAGGTCGCGGACAATGGCGCGTGACAGGATCATGCCGGCAGAACCGCCTATGGCCTGTATTCCACGCGCCACGATCAGCATCTCAACGGATGTCGACAGTGCGCAGGCAATGCTGGCCGCCACGAACAAAGCCAGTCCGGCCAGCAACATCGGGCGGCGGCCATATCGATCAGACAAAGGACCATAGATCATCTGGCAAACGGCAAGACCGGCCAGATAAACCGTGAGCGTCAGTTGAACGACACCGGATGACGCCTGGAAGGTTGTTTGCAGGCCCGGCATGGACGGCACCAGCATGTTCATCGCCAGCGGGCCGATGGCCGCCATGGAGATGAGGATGCCGTATGGTGCACGCGGTTTTGCAACGGCGGACGCTGATGCAGTCGAAGAATTCATGGGTGGACATAGAACATTAATTTGGATCGCTGCGACACACCATACACGCGGGAAGGCCATGTGTGTGGGGCATGCCTGAAGGCGGGACAAATACGAAGGCGATGGCATGGTACTGCTTGACACAACACACAGTGTTGTAATGTAGGGGACATGAAAGCACCCACAATAAGCAGTCGCGATGCCGGCAGTGTCGCACAAGGCCTGGTGGCCATGTGGGTTGCAGTGGCTTCGTTCTCAATTGCCGATGCGATTGCCAAATGGCATGGGCAGGAAGGATTTGCTGCCGTCCAGATCGTGTTTTTCCGATACTTCTTCGGATTGGTTCCGGTATCGATAGTGCTTTATGCGGCAGGCATTCACCAGGTGCGGACGAACAGACCTCTGGCGCATATCTTCAGAGGTGTGTTGATGTCGTGTGCGCTGGCGCTGTTTTTCTGGGGTTTGAAATACATACCGCTGGCTGAAGCGATTGCTGTCGCGTTTGCCGCTCCCTTGTTTATTACAGCGCTGTCTGTACCGGTACTGGGTGAACGGGTAGGTGTGGCCAGATGGCTGGCGGTTGTTGTCGGATTTGCCGGTATGCTGGTCATTGTGCGCCCGGGTGCAGAAGCATTCAAACCGCAAATGTTGATATTGGTCGCTGGAACCTTGGTATTTGCCCTGGGTATCACCTATACGCGGCGTCTGGCACGGACCGAAACCGTAACCACAATGTTTACGTGGACGACAATCGTGGCCACGACATTGTTTGCACCGTTGGCCTGGTGGACCTGGCAGGTGCCACAGGCTGATCATCTGACGGGATTTGTGGTGCTGGGATTGATTGGAGGCATGGCACATTTTCTGGTTATTATTGCCTATCGCAATGCGCCGGCTGCTGTCATTGCACCACAGGAATATATGGCTCTTGTGTGGGGCGCCATTATCGGCTGGATTGTATGGTCTGAAGTGCCGTCATGGTGGACATGGCTGGGTGCTGCGATTGTGGCAGGCGCTGGCGGGTTCATCGCAGTACGCGAAACACGCGCGGCTCAAAAGCAGGTACCGGTCGAAGAAAACAAGGAGATCACTTGATGGAAGGTTTGAGAACACCAGATGACCGGTTTGAGAATTTGCCCGGATATGATTTTGCTCCGAATTATGTCGATGATCTGCCGGGGTATGAGGGGCTTCGGGTACATTATCTGGATGAAGGCCCGATAGAATCACTGCAAACATTCCTGTGTCTGCCGGGCGAACCGACCTGGGCTTACCTTTATCGTCACATGATCCCGTTCTTTGCCGAAGCAGGTGCGCGGGTAATCGTGCCAGACTGGCTGGGCTTTGGTCGCTCAGATAAACCGGACAAAGACGCGCTTTACACGTTTCACTTTCATCGCGACATGATGCTGGCACTGATCAACCGTTTGGATTTGTTCAACATCACTTTGGTTGTTCAGGATTGGGGTGGCATTCTCGGGCTTACCCTGCCACATGAAATGCCTGAACGCTTCGACCGCCTGATCGTCATGAATACTGCAATGCCGGTTGGAGAAGACCTTGGGCCAGGTTTTCAGGGCTGGAAGGACTACGTTGCAAGCCATCCTGATATCGACTGTGCGGCTTTGATGAAACGCGCGGTGCCACATCTGAGTGACGAAGAGGCTGCTGCTTATGAAGTCCCTTTTCCGGATCAAACCTACAAGGCAGGTGTGCGGCAATTTCCGAAATTGGTCATGATTGAAGCCGCGATGGAGGGCATAGAGACCACGAAACGGGCCCGGCAGTTCTGGCAGGAAGAGTGGCGTGGCGAGAGTTTCATGGCTGTTGGCGCGAAGGATCCGGTGCTGGGTGTGCCGGTGATGAGCCAGCTGCAGCAGATAATCCGCGGGTGTCCTGAACCGATGGTTCTGGAAGATGCGGGCCATTTTGTGCAGGAGTGGGGTGCGGAGGTCGCTCGCGCTGCATTGGCATCCTTCAAGGCATGAATTTGTGATCGACGTAACAATTGAGGCCATGGGTGCGCGTGGCGAAGGCGTTGCATGCATTGAAGGTGCCCGCGTCTATATTCCCTATGCATTGCCGGGCGAGCAGATACGCGCTGATGTCAAAGGCCAACGGGGTCGATTGATCAACGTACTGGGGGCATCGCCAGATAGGACCAAGCCGCCTTGCAGGTACTTTGGCAGCTGCGGCGGATGTCAATTGCAGCACTGGTCGCAGCAAGCCTACACACAATGGAAGCGACAGCTGGTTGTGGATGCCTTGTCTCGCAAGGGAATTGTCGACACACAGATTATGCCGATGATTGACGGCCATGGGGCAGGCCGTCGCAGGGTTACCTTGACAGTAACAGGCGGTAAAGCCGGGTTTGCAGCGCATCGTTCGCATCGCCACGTGCCGATTGACAATTGTCAGGTCCTGGTACCTCAACTTGCGCAAGCATCGAGGATTGCCACCGAACTGGC
>CAJICM010000011.1_pt1 | contig 11768 bp, 9 predicted proteins | sample 9199691 | NCBI WGS metagenome assembly CAJICM01 (sample SAMEA7708338, study PRJEB35096) | sediment metagenome | biome: marine neritic benthic zone biome [ENVO:01000025]; feature: sediment [ENVO:00002007]; material: shallow marine sediment [ENVO:03000034] sea grass bed [ENVO_01000059] ...
ACTTCTTCGCCAGCATTCGCCGGACATAGATATTGAACACACGGGTAACCCGGGGCGAGTGCTGCTGGATTACCTCATCTGCTGCCTTTTGATTTCGGCTATTCATACTCGCCTTATAGAATCACGACGCGACAAAGTCATCCATACAACGGACAGATGTGGCTCCTTCGGCACGGCGGATGGTCGCAGCAAACCGGTCAGATAGCGATATCCTGGGTCAGCAAATCGCTGGAAATCCGTGCAGATTCAAAAATCACCGGCAGGCCGGAACCAGGATGGGTTCCGCCGCCGACCAGGTAAACCCGCTCAAGATCCTCATAACGGTTATGCGGCCTGAAACACAGCATCTGGGTCAAGTTGTGACTGAGATTGAACGTGGCTCCCTTGTAGATCTGCATGTCGGCTTCCCAGTCATCCGGCGTCACCACCTTTTCAAAGCGAATGCGGTCACGAATATCCGGGTAGCCAGCCAGCTCCAGTCGATCCAGTGTCTTTTCCCGGAATGTCGCGGCTTCCTTTTGCCAGTCGATATTGTCGGTACGATGCGGTACCGGCACCAGGACATAAACCGTCGAATGTCCTTTGGGCGCCAGTGTGTCGTCGGTGATAGAGGCGTTCTGCACATAGAAGGACGGATCTTTTGGAATAACTTTTTTCACCTGGATCTCGTCAATGTTGCCTTCAAAGTCTTCAGCCAGAACAATGGTATGATGCGGGACGTGATCCAGACTGCCCTCAATACCGAGATAAAGCATGAAAGTTGAACAGGAAAACTCCTGCTTCTCGATCCAGCGATCATTCCACTTTTTTCGCATTTCATTTGGTACAAGCTTCGGCATGACATGGGCAAAGTCTGCGTTGACCACAAGACCATCCAGATCAATCGTCTCCTTGTTGGTAGTAACCGAAACAGCCTTCTGGCCATCGAAGCCTATGCCGGTAACTTCTTCCTGCAGTCGCAGGTCCACACCCATTTCCACGGCAATATCAGCCATGCGCTGCATGACGGCGTTGCATCCACCGACGGGATGCCAGATGCCATATTCATGCTCAAGAAATGCAAGAATAGTGAAGAGTGACGGGCATTTGAACGGCGACATGCCGAGATACTTTGCCTGAAACGAAAATGCCCTGCGCACACGCGGATCCTTGAAGTAACGCTCAAGGTCCCTTTCCAGCGACATGTGCGGGTTCAGTTTTGGCAACGCCTTAACAACATTGGGGCGCAGGAAATCGGCAAATTTCAGAAACGGATTTTCCAGCACCCCCCGGAATACATCCAGCTTTTTGCGATTGTCGCGCATATAGCGGTCCAGGTTGGCCGCATCCGACGGCGAAAGCTTCGCAATTTCAGCTTTCATTGCCTCTTCGCCGGATACGACATCAAGATGCCCACCCGCCTCATGAACGACACGGTACATCGGATCGACACGCTTGATGGGTACTTCACGCCATAAATCATACCCACAGAAAGTAAAAATCTCCGACAAGATGCGCGGATACAGGAAAAAGGTCGGGCCAATATCAAAGGTGTATCCGTCCTGCTTGATAACACCAGTCCGGCCCCCCACAGTTGCCTGACGCTCAATCAGGGTGACGTCGTAACCCTTGCGTTTGAGGATCATGGCTGTCGCAAGGCCACCTGGCCCGGCACCGACAATTACAATACGTGGAGTTGAAGCTGGCATTGGAGAACTTTGTACTTCTGCTGTTAAAGCGCTGGTCGAGCTACCGGATCATGCCCACCCCTGAACGAACCGGCTATAGAGAATGGCTGGGGCTTCTTAACGCCAAGAAGGACATAATAGAACCCCAATGTTCTACGACGAATTGCCGCTTGCAGATTATCCCCAGCGTAAAGCCTTTTGGTATCGGTTCCTTCAGCTTCGGGTTTTCTTTTCAAAGCAAACCGTTTACCTGTCTATCTGGCATTGCGGCGCCGGACATCGCCGTGCAAACATCCTGATCCAGCAAGGGTATCGTCAGCGCCATGTCGGCCATCTCCGTCAGCCAGCTTTGCAAGTCCTATGATGACCGTCAGGCCGTAGATAACTTGTCCTTCGAGGTGCAAAAGGGCGAGACCTTCGCTCTGCTTGGACCCAATGGTGCAGGCAAAACCACGACCATTGAAATTCTCGAAGGGTACAGGAAGCCCGACAGTGGCATGATTTCCGTTCTCGGCCTGAACCCGCAAACAGATAGCGCCGAGCTGAAGCGCCGAACAGGTCTGGTGTTGCAGACGACAGCGCTTGAACCGGAACTGACGATAAGGGAAACCATTTCCGCGTTTGCCAGGTTATACGAAACGCCGCTCGATATTGAAACCGTGCTGATTGATGTCAATCTTGCCCATCTGCAAAACAGTCGGGTGGGCAATCTGTCGGGCGGTCAGAAACGGCGGCTGGAAATTGCCCTTGGCATCATTGGCAACCCCGAACTGATGTTTCTGGATGAACCGACGACCGGACTTGACCCCGAGGCACGGCGAAAAATATGGACCCTGATACAACGTCTTAACGGCAATGGGTGCACAATCGTTCTGTCGTCCCATTACATGGATGAAGTAGAGGCTCTTGCGAACCAGATGGCGATCATGGTCGACGGACAAATCGCAGCGGAGGGCCGACCTCACGACCTGCAGCGTCGGCATTGCACCAACACGACGATACGGTTTGTGGTTGGTGACAAACTGCCCCACGGCTTCCCGGCCAGACTTGTCGCCAACACGGCAATACGAGATGGCCACGCCGAGCTTGTTGTGGAAGACCCCACGTCTGTATTGAGCGTACTGACACCATGGGCACAAGACACCGGATATGATCTAAGCTCGATTTCCGTCACCAGACAGAGCCTTGAGGACATCTATCTGCAACTGGTTTCGCGACGCAAAGGCAATCTGCAAGGCAGCAAACCATGATGCTGATCCAGGAAGCCATACATCAGCTACGCCTGTTTACCCGGCGGCCCGCCGCAGTTTTCTTTGTTGTTGCAATGCCGCTGGTGTTGCTGATCGTCCTGACCCAGTTGTTTGGCAATGAGAAGATCCAGGGGCTTGGCCTCAATACGGCACAGTTCTACACCCCGGCGCTTGCGGTATTTGGTGTTGTGATGGCCTGCTTCACCTATCTGGCAGTGTCTACTGCAACGGCCCGTGACCTGGGAATACTGAAACGGGTCCGGGGCACACCAATGCCACCGTGGGTATACATATGCGCCCGCATCATTGCTGTGTCGGTCATTGCTTTTATATCTCTGATACTGGTCATAGCAACGGGCGCGTTGGCTTTTGGGGTTGAAATCATTTGGGACCGCGCGCCGGCGGCAATTATTGTGGCCGTGTCAGGCGCATTGTGCTTTGCATCGCTTGGCATGATGGTCACTGCATTGTTTCGATCCAGCGAAACGGTTCAGGCAGCAAGCAGCGCTGCAATCATGCCACTTGCGTTTGTTTCGGACATATTCGTGCGCCCAAGCTCTGAGACATCCGAATGGGTGCCGCTGATAGGCAACCTTTTTCCACTCCGACATTTTTCAATCGCGTTCCAGCGGGCGTTTGACTATGCCTACGAGGGCACTGGATTTGCCCTGCCGGATGCTGATGGTATCGTCTATTCGATTCTACCGCATATGGGAGTAATGGCCCTTTGGGGTATCGGCGCCGCAATTATCGCTGCCAGGTATTTCCGTTGGGAACCACGCCCCATCTAGAGCGGCATGGGTTCATCTGAACCCACAAGGTTGATCCAGGTCATGGATTGTCAAACCGACAGGACCTGTCAGCGAGGAAGTCTTGAACGAGGGACCCGTCATATTTGATCCTGTTGTCAATTCCGATGGTCGCCAGTCTCCGACGGCAGCCGCCATCCAGCGTGGCACGGGCAGACTGTTGCTGAGTGCAGGATTTGCCAGTGTTTCCGAGTTGTCACTGGCTAATGGACGGCGTGCAGACCTGATGGCCATCAATGCCAAAGGCGAGATCTGGATTATTGAAATCAAATCCTCACCGGCAGATTATCTCTCGGACCATAAGTGGCGCGACTACATGGAGTACTGTGACCGGTTTTATTTCGCCATCCCGACCGACATGGATCCTGGCCTGATAGAGGAAACCGCCGGCCTGATGATTGCCGATGCCTGGGGCGCCGAGATCGTACGCGAAGCAACTGAGGAAAAATTGCCCGGCGCAAGACGCAAGGCTGTCACATTGCTGCTTGCCCGAACGGCGTCGTTGCGCCTGCAATCGACAATCGACCCCAATGCAAATGAGTTCTAAAGCGGTTACTGCAGGCCGCCGGGCAATATGCGGGTTCGCAAATTCGCATTTGCCTCATCGCGGTGCGCGTTTGGCAAGTATGCGTTGCAGGGTCCGGCGGTGCATGTTGAGACGTCGAGCGGTTTCCGAGACATTGCGATTGCATAGCTCATAAACCCGTTGAATGTGTTCCCAGCGCACCCTGTCCGCCGACATCGGGTTTTCAGGCAGTGCCGCGCGTGCATCCGCCTGGGCCATCAACGCCCCGTAAACAGCATCTGCGTCTGCCGGCTTGGACAGATAATCCGCAGCTCCGATTTTTACCGCAGACACCGCCGTGGCAATGTTGCCATATCCAGTCAGAACGACCGCGCGAGCTTCCGGGCGCACGGTATGAAGGGATTCAACTACGTCGAGGCCATTGCCATCTTCAAGCCGCAGATCAACAACCGCATAGGCTGGCGGGTCGCGTTTTACTTCCGCCATGGCTTCTGCAACAGACTGTGCCAGGCGCACCTCAAACCCGCGCGTTTCCATCGCCCGCCCGAGCCGCTGCAGAAATGGCCGGTCATCGTCCACCAGCAAAAGAGTCTTTGGCCCGTCGATTTCATTTTCACTCATTAATTCATACCCTTGATGCCAAAAGCGTGCCTGGTGGAAATATAATGCCTACTGCTGCCTAGTTCTTACAACAATTTGATCCAACGTGGCAAAAAATCACAAGTCAGCCTCTGTGGCTTGTTGCACCTCCACTATCTCGCGCGGCCAGACAATGCGGACAACGGCGCCCGTTTCAGGTCCTGCACGGTTAGCAAGATTAACCTGCGCACCGGAGCGTTCCAGTAACGTCTTGGCAATGAAAAAGCCAAGCCCCATGCCACCATGACCTTCCCTTCTGGTCGGTTCGTCATCACCAAAACGGCTGCGCGTGGTAACATACGGGTCGCCGAGGCGGTCCATCACGGCTTGGGAAAAACCCTTGCCATCGTCCGAGATAGTGAGGCTGACTTGCTCCTTCGACCAGGAAATACGCACGGTCACATTGGTCTTTGCGAAATCAACGGCGTTCTCCATCAAGTTCACCAAGGCATATTTTATCGCTGTATTGCGCATCAGAACCGGCTCGACGAGCGGATTTCCATTTCGGTCCGACTTCGGTTGGACATCAAACAGAATGGCGACATCCGGCGAATTCAACGGCTGCGCTATTTCTTCTGCCAGCGCCGTCATGCGTACAGTCTGCATCATCGCATCGGACTGGTTGTCCCGTTTTGACAAGCGGGAAAGGATTTCGCGGCATCGTTCTGATTGCGAAACCAGCAAATCAAGATCCTCTGCGTACTCGCCGTCCAGTTTGAGCTCCCGTTTGAGTTCCTTGGCAACCAGAACAATTGTGGCCAGCGGTGTGCCCAGCTCGTGGGCAGCGGCTGCAGCCAGCCCGTCCAATGCCGACAGTTGCTGCTCATGAGCCAGCGCCACTTCTGTCGCTGCCAGGGCATTGGCCATGTCACGGGCTTCGGCCGCCACCCTGTTGACGTACAGGGTCGAGAAAATAATGCCACATATCAGCGCCACCCATAATCCGGTTTTATACAGGTTCGGCAGCGCGAACGGCTGGTCAGGATGCCAGGGCAACGGCAGATGAAAAACTGCAAGAAACGATGTCACGGCCACCGCGAGGCCGGCCAGCAGGACGGTGCGCGGTTGCGACAACGTTGCGGCAGAGACTGTAACCGGAACAATAAACAGGAACGCGAACGGGTTGGACAAGCCACCGGTCAGATACAACAGTGCAGCCAGTTGGAAAATATCATAGGCCAGCAACAAGGAAGAATAACGCTCATGCAGGCGAGCCGTCACACTCCAGCTGAGTGACAGCAAAATGTTTACCCAGGCTGACACTGCTATGAAAACGGTGCAGAGCCAGATCGGCAAGACGAAGCCCATGCCGAAATACACCCACAGGACTGCAGTTATCTGACCGGCAACCGCCAACCATCGCAGACGGATGGAGGTTCTAAGCCGCAGGCCTTCGTGGGTGAAAAATGTTCCGGGGATGCGCGAAGTCGGGCCAATTGCGCCCACTAATACGTCGGAAACCGTGCTGGACATTGACATTTGCCTTTTGCTCAAATTTGCCGGCGACCCGGCATTGCCTGTATGCAACGTTAGAGCATTTCCGGCAAAAGTGGCCACCGGTTTTGTAAAAACGACGGGCGACCCGGCGATCCTTGCACCACGATGTTGTGACTTGTTGCCGCTTTGCGCTGAATGCGCAGACGCGTATGTATACCTACATGAAACGATCTACAGCCATTCTCGCACTGTCATGTCTGCTTCTGGCTACCGGCATCGGTGCAAGTGCACTTCTGTTTGCGCCTGACAATTCAAACACCAATGTGGTCAGTTCGGGAACTGCCCTGGTTGGTGGACCGTTTGACGCAACAAATCAGGATGGAAAGCGGATCAGCGACAAGGAATTTCTGGGCAAGCACACGCTGTTTTATTTTGGCTACACGTTTTGCCCGGATATTTGCCCAGCCGAGTTACAGGTGATTTCCGCTGCCCTGGGCGAGATTGAAGGTGCACAGGAGAAGTTCAATCTTGCCTTCGTCACCATTGATCCTGCACGGGATACTCCGGAAATCATGAAGCAGTATGTGGCGCACTTCTGGCCGGGTACCATTGGTCTAACAGGATCGGAAGAAGACATCCGGAAAATTGCGTCGGCATACAGGGTTTACTACAGCAAAGCCGAGGGCGAGAGTGGCGATCAGGACTCCTACCTGATGGACCATTCGAGTATCATCTATTTGATGGGACCAGACGGCAAATTCGTCCGCCACTTTCCGTTTGGAACTTCTGCTGATGATATAAGGAAGGCCCTGGTCGCAGCCACAAGCAGTTGAAAATTCTCAAAATTTAAAGTGGTATACTTTCGACTCAATGTTACCGTGAGCGATTGCCCTTGCGCACCAAATCATGTTATTTTGCAGCGCAGCAATACAAATCAAGCGCATACTGGTGCATGGTGGTATATCAATGCTTTACATGATGTATGAAATGAATCACGCCGCGATGGCGCCGCTTCGGATGGCTGCCAAGTACGGCCACCATTTCTGGACCAATTCTGCGAATCCGATTGCGGACACGGAACTCGGCAGGTCATATACTGCGTCACTCGAGATGTTTGAACGTCTCACCCGCCGGTATGGGAAACCGGAATTTTGCATTTCAACAACACAAGTCGAGGGAAAAACCTGTGCGGTAAATGAAAATGCCGTTTGGGAAAAGCCGTTTTGCCGGCTGCTCCATTTCAACCGCAGGTTTGACACCGCTCCCAAGGACCCGAGGCAGCACCAGAAAATACTTATAGTTGCTCCCATGTCCGGGCATTACGCAACGTTGTTGCGCGGCACGGTTGAGTCCATGCTGCCGCACGGTGATGTTTACATTACCGACTGGGTGGACGCACGCGATGTGCCGACCTCAAAAGGCAGTTTCGATATGGATGACTATATCGATTATGTCATCGACATGATCCAGCACCTGGGCGAGAACGTGCATGTCATGGCGGTGTGCCAACCAACCGTCCCGGTGCTTGCCGCTGTATCACTCATGCACCAGCGACAGGACAAGTTGCTTCCGGCGTCCATGATACTGATGGGCGGTCCAATCGATACGCGCCGCAATCCCACGACCGTGAACGAGTTGGCAACCGAGCGTGGAACGGACTGGTTCAAGCGACATGTCATTGTGCGGGTACCGTTTCCAAATGCCGGCTTCATGCGCCGGGTCTATCCCGGCTTCCTGCAACTGTCGGGTTTCATGACCATGAATCTCGACCGGCATCTTGATGCGCATCGCGAGTTGTTCCGGCACCTTATTGAGGGTGACGGTGACTCAGCTGAAAAGCATGAAGAGTTCTATGACGAGTATTTGTCGGTCATGGATCTGACGGCAGAATTCTATCTGCAAACTGTCGACAAGGTATTCGTGAAGCAAGCTCTGCCAAAGGGCGAGTTTACTTATCGTGACCAACTGATTGTACCTGCCGCAATAACCCGGACCGCGCTCATGACGGTTGAAGGTGAAAGGGATGACATTTCCGGTATTGGGCAGTCGGAAGCAGCCCATGAGCTTTGTACGAGCCTGCCGGAAGAAATGCGCGACCATCATCTGCAGGAAAAGGTCGGCCATTACGGCGTATTCAACGGATCGCGGTTCCGGGCTCACATTGTGCCACGTCTCGTTGCTTTCATGCACAAACACAATCCAAAAGCTGCGCGCGCTCAAACAAAACGTTTGCAGTCAGTCGGTTGACCTGAGCGAACTCGCATCGTCCTGCCTTCACGACCGCCAATGAATGCGGGGCACAGCGTTCCAGGGCGAATCAGCTATTATCCGCACATGTCATTTTCACCTCTCAAGCGACTGTTTACATCTGGACCCGACAGCCTGGACGGTCCTGAACACCTGCTGATTGACGGTCGCAAGGTAACAGTGCGCTATCGTGCAAATGCACAAGCCAAACGAATCATCATGCGCATGGAAAAGGATGGCCTCGGCATTGTGCTAACCGTACCGCCGGGCACCAGCGGGCAATCCGCGCATCAGTTCGCACAGGCTCAGGCGGGCTGGATATGGCAGAGGCTTGCAACGGAGGGCGAGGAAAACCCGCCCGCGACACTGGATGGATGCAGCATCGTAATTCGTGATACCGAGCATGTAATTGAAACAGCGCCAGGACGTGGTGCGCCGGTTCACATTCGCGATCTGCCGTCACCTCGCCTGATGGTTCGCGGCGATGCTGCCTACATGCGTCGCCGGATAACGGATTTCTTGAAACGCGAGGCCCGGCATGATCTGGAAAAGGCTTCGCGCGGTTATGCGGATGCGATGCAGGTTGAGTTCAAGCGGCTCAGCGTACGCGACACCACGACCAGGTGGGGATCATGTTCCAGTACAGGGACGCTTTCCTATTCCTGGAGACTGATCATGGCTCCGGCAAAAGTTCTGGACTATGTATGCGCTCACGAAGTTGCCCATATCGAGGAAATGAACCATGGCCCAGAATTCTGGAAACTGGTTTACAGGCATTGCCCGCACACAGACTTCGCCAGGAATTGGCTGAAACGGCATGGTCACACCCTGCACAAATCACCGGTGTGAGCTGCATGGCCAGAGCGATTCAGGTCTCGATTGAATCGAAACGCGCTCTATCCCTTTGTTGTCGCATTTCTTTTTCACAAAACCGGTATCCACTTTTGTGACAGATGCTCCAGGGTCGTTGCAGTATTGCCTTCTCCACCTCGTAGGTGGATTGCCACTCCAGGCTGGAACATCCATCACCTTGTTTGCAGTAACTGATCAAGGCGACGCTGATTTCTGCTCTTTTCCATCTGCCGCCGCTGCGAACGGGTCATTTCATGATTGGTCTCAGGTTCGGGATCAGGTGATGTGAAAATATTTCGCAGGCTGTCGACAATCCCGCCGCGATCGCTCCAGGAGTCGTCATCGGCATAGGCAATGGCGGGTCCATCCGGCTGATAGAAACCTGGTAACGGCACCGAGTCGAGCCGGGTATGCGCCGGGTTCATGACGTTGGCAAAAATCCGCGCCGGCATGGACCCGCCGGTTACTCTGTTGGTGGACGAATTGTCGTCATTGCCAACCCATACCCCGGCGATGAGGTGAGACGTATAACCAATGAACCAAGCGTCGCGATAATCCTGTGTAGTTCCGGTCTTGCCGGCTGTTTCGTGACCTATGACACGGGCTGCTTTTCCGGTGCCCTCTTCGACGACCTTGCGCATCATGTAATTCATGGCGCCAAGTGATTCAAAAGAGATAACTGACCCCGGCCCTCCACCGTTTCGCTCGTACAGCACATTGCCATCACGTGTGGTAATGCGATTGATAATATGCGGCAGCACACCACTTCCACCATTGGCGAACGGCACATAGGCAGCGGTCATTTGCAGCAGCGACACCTCCGAGGTTCCGAGCGCCAGAGAAGCATTGGCCACCAGTGGATAAGAGATGCCCAGCCGGCGTGCCGTCCTCGCCACATTGTCCGGCCCTACTTCAACAGCAAGTTTTGCAGCTACCGTATTGATGGATTTAGATAACGCGGTGGTCAGGGTGACCGGACCGAGGTGTTTGCGCTTGTAATTGTCCGGCGACCAGTCTCCAAATGTAACAGGTTCGTCAATCTTGCGGGTCTTTGGGGTCATACCGGCATCAATTGCGGTAAGATAGACGAACGGTTTAAAAGCCGAGCCCGGCTGCCGCTGTGCCTTGACTGCGCGATTGAACTGACTCTTGATATAGGAGCGCCCGCCTATCATGGCGCGAACTGCACCTGTCGTGTCCAGAACAACCATGGCGGCTTCAGAAGCTGCAAACTGCCTGCCGTTCTCGGCAAGTTCACTGCGCAGGGCCCTTTCAGCGGTAACCTGAAGAACAGGGTCAATTGTAGTTTCGACAACGACACTGTCGCGCAACTCACCTATGAGTTCAGGCAGCGTTGCATTGACCCAATCCACCACATAGCGTTTGGCTGGAATATAGGTTGATCCGGGGGCCCTGGCACTCACGCCGCGGGTCGCGTTCGCTTCAGCTTTGGTGATAAAACCGGCGCGCACCATATCCGACAATACTTCGCGAGCACGAGCATTCGCGCGCTTGGTACTGGTAATGGGGTTGTAGCGACTTGGCGCCTTCAGAACCGCAGCAAGTACCGCTGCTTCCGACAGATTCACATCGCGGGCAGATTTGGAAAAGAACCTTTGTGCCGCCTTGTCGATACCTGTAGCACCTGCACCGAAGTACACCCTGTTCATGTAAAGCTGCAAAATCTCGTCTTTGGAAAACTTGCTTTCCAGCCAGATCGCCAAAATCGCTTCCTGAACTTTTCTCTCAAGGGTACGCTCGGGTTTGAGAAACAGATTCTTGGCCAACTGCTGGGTAATTGTCGAGCCGCCTTGAACAGTGGCCCCAGCGCGATAGTTGGCATACAGCGCTCGCAAGATACCGAACGGATCAATGCCGAAATGTGAGTGGAAACGCCGGTCTTCGACTGCAATTATCGCTTGCGGGACATAGGGCGGCAACTCATCGATGCGGACCGCATCGCCAAAAAATGCTCCGCGCTCGGCCAGCACCGAACCATCTGACGCCAAAAGCATGATGCCGGGTTCGCGCTCGGGGATATTGAACAACCCCTTCTTGTCCAGGTTGAAGAACAGATAGCCTGTTGTTGCAAACACCGCCACCATTGCCCACAAGCCAACCATCATGCTCCAAGAAACAAGCTTGAAAACGAACGAGCGCTTGCGAGGCCGCTTTCTGCTTCGGCCTTTGGTATTTGGCCTGGCATCAGGTTTTCTCCGCGGAGCGGGACCGGCAAACATGGATTCACGCCGGCGTGGTGTGCGTCGTTTCTGTTTTTTTCTACCTATCCCAAACACACCAATTGCGTCCCTAATGGTTTGCCGGCAAACACCGGCTATAT
>CAJICM010000204.1_pt1 | contig 11732 bp, 14 predicted proteins | sample 9199691 | NCBI WGS metagenome assembly CAJICM01 (sample SAMEA7708338, study PRJEB35096) | sediment metagenome | biome: marine neritic benthic zone biome [ENVO:01000025]; feature: sediment [ENVO:00002007]; material: shallow marine sediment [ENVO:03000034] sea grass bed [ENVO_01000059] ...
GGAAAGTGCAGATTGCCAGCTCGTTCAATTTAGAACGTCAAACTTGAATCAGAGGGAAAAACTGATGAAGAATGTGTCATGTCTGGTGAGTGCGGTTGCTTTTTTCTTAATGGTGTGTTCGCCGACCCATGCAGCTCAAGAGGCTGAAACCAAGATGACCACGCCGTTGGCAGATGAGGCGAAGCCAGACATGACGTATGAACCAGAGAATGCTTTTGAAATGGGCGAGATTTCAGGAGCAGATGAATATTACCGGTTGTGTGCCGTCTGTCACGGTGAAGCGGGGCGCGGTGATGGTCCAATGGCGCGTGTGCTCAAGACACCACCACCCAACCTGACCTTGCTGGCAAAGAACAATGACGGCCACTTTCCATTCCTTCGCGTACTGGCGATGATTGACGGGAGAAACATGATTGAGGTGCATGGCAGTCGGGAGATGCCCGTATGGGGTGAATCATTGACCAGGGACTACGATCAGTTCATTGCCCGTACAATTGAGCTTGAAATGTTGCTGCATATCAACAGCCTTCAGGTGAAGTGACTGGTCGGTCAGCGTAAATGCTCGCAGCAGTCTGATCGCAACTCCACACCACTTCACCAGCGCGCGAGCGAGCTTGCCGAGTTTGGCACATTGGATACAACGCAATGCCGTCAGCGACCCGCGGTGGCGGCCCAAAAGCCAGGCAAGCCAGCATGAAACCATCAGTAATGAAATCAACCAGCGGGGTTTTGATGTCGCACTGCAAGGCTTTAGAGTCCGGTTTCATCAGATGCGCAGTTCTGTTTGGCGGTATGGATGAGACGTTTTAAGAAAATCCTGTTTGTCCATGATACAAGTTCGGAAGTTGCAGTAGAGACACTTCGCCTTGCCCTTGAGTTGGCTAAACGGAATGAGGGTCAGGTTGACCTTGTTACTGTGCTGGAACCGCCGCCCAATATCTTTGCAACCAGTACTTCCGAGTTGTTGCGCTCGCGCTGGGTCAAGGAATCAACAAGCACACTGGAACAATTGGCTCAGGCTGCTGATCCAGACGCCAATCTCAAGACAAAGGTACTGGAAGGCAGACCCCATATACAGACCATTCGGGAAGTAATGCGAAACCAATACGACCTTGTTATCAAGCCAATTGGTCCCAGTGGGTTCATGGAAAGATTGCTAGGCCGTTTTGACATGCGGCTACTCCGCCATTGTCCTTGCCCGGTGTGGTTGTCAAAAGGCGAAGCTTACGGGGCGTTTGACCAGATACTGGCGGCAGTGGATGCAAAGTTCGAGGCTTATGGAGGCGGCAAGTCAGATACCGAGGAAGCCGAGGATGCACTGAACAGGAAAATACTTGAACTGGCATTCTCCCTTGCCGCCGACAGCGAGGCATCGCTGCACATCGCACACGCGTGGTACCCACCGTTCCTGTCGATGTACGGTCCTGCGCGAGCAGAAATTCCAAAGCAAGAGATAGACGCCTACGTGCGTACAATACATCTTGAGCACACGAATTGGCTGAAAAGGCTGATGAAGCGGGCGAGGAAATGGGCAGGACAATCTACGCTGGCCGAAGGTGAAAGGCTGAGTGCTCATTTGCCACAAGGGGATGCCGGGACGGAGATTCCGAAACTGATTTCCGAGTTCGAGATTGACCTGTTGATTATGGGAACTGTTGCGCGAACCGGAATTTCTGGTCTGGTGATCGGAAATACAGCCGAAACCATTCTTGATCAGGTGACTTGTTCTGTGCTCGCAGTGAAGCCGTTCGGGTTTGTATCCGACGTGACCTTGAATGATTGATCCGTGCTGCAATGCAATCAACCTGTGAGATCAGGGTGATAGCGCAATTCTGGCACATCGCGATGCCGGTGGAGGAGCTGTCCAAGCCTTCAGCAACTGACATTTTATGGCGCCTGCTTGTCTCCCGTCAGCGCCTAACGGACAGGTTGGTTTGCTTGCTTAAGGGAGTGAATTTGGCTCATCATTGCTATCAAGGAGCAAATGATGAGACGAAAGAATGAACGCTTTACTGATGACGCTGATCGGGTCTTGAAGGATATCAAACGCCAGACCCGGCGTCGGTTTTCTGCAGAAGAGAAGATACGGATCGTTCTGCCCGACAGGCAATTGCGAAGCAAATGCCGAGAGGGAAGAAGGGATTGCCCAGAGCCAGCATTGTTCGTGGTCCAAAGAGAGCACGGAAGTGGGAAAGAAGCGGCTTGCTGGCGACACGATGCGAAAAGCCAATACCGACGAGGTAAAGGGCCTGTTGCCAGCTCCGTGCAATGTGTACTCTTCGACAGTCGAGATGCATGAGTTGGGTAGTGACCTCACTGGCGCTGGGATACCTCGCGACAAGACTACAGGTGTTCAACTGCATCGGGTACAGAATGAAGGGAAGGCAATCGTGAAACGCCTTGCACAAGTCGAGCCGCAGAAAGGTCTGTGTTGAAGCGGTTCTTGAAAGTCCTGCCGTTTGTCGCGCTGCCTGTCCTGTTTGGCGGATTCACGGAGCAGCAAATAGAAGAAGCACGGGTCACGACTCATCACCACCTCGAACGTTTCCGGGCCTGTCTGATGAAAGAAGGACAAACAATGCTCGAGCAGAACGATCTGAAATGGTCCGTCGAAGATGCTGTGGATTACTTTAAAGCAGCGTGCGAAGCCGAAGCGCAATATTTCAAGATTGCATTGTTGGACTACCTGTCTATGAAAAACCCGGAAGTCGCTGACGGGGTTCATTTGCGACAAACGGACCAGATCATCATGCAATGGCGCGACAAAGCCATGGGGGATTACATTGAGGCAAAGAGCGCGCGGTAGATGATTTGCATGGATGGAACGGGAAGGGCGGTTTTCCGGAAGGGAAAACGGCTATGTACACATAGTGAAGGCCGCCAAGGAGGGGTGACCAGGCGGCCTTCTTCAAGGTCATAAGCAGGGGAAACTCACAGGGGGACCTTGATAGTTTTATGAATTAATCAGGATTTGCGGGGCTTTGCATTGATTTGCGTCACCTGCCAGTGTCGGGAACTATGCTATAATGAATACGAGGAAAATGGATGCAATTGAGGATTGAAATCGTGCCTTGGGCGAGCGACGCTGTTTTTGATCTGCAAATAGTAGTTTGTTGAAGGAGATTTTAATGAAGAAAATAGTTGAGGCAATTTCGTCACTAACCGCATTAGCATTCGGCGGTTTGATATTGCTGGCAGCAATCAGTCCTGTTTCTGCAACAAAGGCCCTCAATGTTCCAGTAAATGAACAACGTCAGAGCAATCCGTTTGAAGAGTCTGAAGGAAATGCGGCGCAAATAAAACGCTATTACATTGCCATCACGGTCGAAGCAGGAACAAGTGATCTATGCTACTATCTAACGCGACAGTGTACCCTGCGTCACGGCTACGGTAACGGTGTTTTCCGGCTTTGTATGAAACGCGGTGGCTGTGGCTAGGGTCCTGACCCTACAGCATTTTTCACAAAAGTGGATGCCTGTTTTGTGAAAAAGAAATGCGACAACAAAGGGATAGAGTGCGGTTTTGATTCAATCAAAACCTGAATCGATTGTCGCTCTGGATCGTCGCCGGCTGATGTCTGGCTCTTCAGCCGGCGTAGGTGATTTTCTGCGCTGTATTGGCGACCCTAATTGACCCCACCAGAGATGATCTCAACATTGGAGCTTCCGGAGTGAACTTGTCTTAGTCGCTTGCCGGGGGTCCGAGAGACCTGATGGTTACCCAGATAGCCGTAATGGCTGTAGACGCCATTCGAACCCCGGTGTTGATGCAATACCGGAGTGTTGTGCCTGTAACGGCCACCATACTGCGGAGTGGGAACTCCAATCTCATAATACGCTGTGACGCCGGGGCCTTTGGCCTGCGCCCAACCGACATCTGTGCGCGCCAAATAAGCTGCTTTCCTGCAGGAGTGTATTGAATTCACCGGCTGTCTGTTAATGGTGCAGCGCATGGAGCGGAACTCGCCATTGGGTGTAGGAGCCACATAATAGCCCCTGGATTCCGCACTGACACCTACTGTCGATGTTCCTGTTGCAGCCAAAACGGCCACGCCAGCCATGAAATTTAGAATACGCATACTGAAATCCTCCAATTGATAGGCTTGCTACCAGCCGATCAGACTGTCTGTTTACTCAAATTGCCGCTTCAAGAACGTGGCAACTCTACGACAAAGACATTCCAGGTGCTAAGTCTTTTGGCTGTTTTGGTTAAGCCGTAAGTTGTGGCCACATCGCCGAGCGGGATGATGACTACAGGTGCCGGAGACCATTTCATCCCAATAACGGGAGTGCTGCCTCCATGGGCAATGACCATTGAGCTGACAAAACGGAGTCACGAAACCGATCTGACCTTAAGTTTTTCCAGCGGCATCCTCGGCAAAGTGGCGCAACCAAACTTGAGTGCGTGTTTTGTCGCGCGCTTCATAGTCTTGGACAGCTTGCCCGAGATCTCCTAATTCCGGTGTCTCCTTGTCAGCGCCGATCTCAGTCAACCTCATTGTGTACCATGCGGTTATCCCTCCCTCCGGGGCATGCGCGAACCTCGGAAAAACGGGTTCAGGGTTTTGCTCCGCTTTCCAGAGATCAGGAAGCGTCGGTTCGAGAACTAGCGCGCGGGCGAGACCGACGACATCAACCGCGCCGCTGGCCACGGCGTCTTCAGCCTGCGTGCGTGTCTTGAACCCGCCTGTCAACATCAATGGCTTGGTTGTCACCTTGCGGGCGCGCTTTGCGAACTCGATGAAATATGGTCCGCGCCCGGCTCCGTCGGAAGCGGATTTTGCTCCGGGGAAGTAAGTTCCACCACTTATGTCGATCAGATCAACCGAAGAGCGGTCCAGGGCTTCCACTACCTTGAGCGCGTCTCCTTCGTCCAGCCCGCCCTGCAGTTGGTCTGAGGAATTCAGTTTTACAGCGATTGGAAAATCGGGTCCGGCAGCGGCGCGGGCTGTTGCGACGGTTTCCAGCAAAGGCCGCATGCGGTTTGAGATCGGCCCGCCGTACTCGTCATTTCGTTTGTTGAACAATGGTGACAGAAACTGGCTGAGCAAAAAACCGTGCGCTGCGTGAACCTGCACTCCGCCGAACCCGGCCTGCTGTGCCAACCGGGCCGTCCTGGCAAATTCCGCGGGCAATCGATGAATTTCATCTGCAGTCAATTCCGCGCAGCGCAGACCCGGCAGATCGAGGGCGCTCGGGCCCTTGGGATTGCTGGTCGGCGCGAAAGCAAGTGCCCCGGCATGACCGAGTTGCAGCCAGAGCCCAGTGCCGTTTTTGCCACCCTGTCGGGCAAGTTCCCGGAACCGGGCAAGATCGGAAGCCTCGTTGAGTACCAGGTTGCCCGGTTTTTCGGGGTAAGAAGAATTGCCTTGCACCTCGCCGATTATGGATACGGCCACCCCGCCTTCGGCCCACCGTTGATACAACCTTATCTGTTCAGCCGTCGGATGACCGGTTCCATCGCCCAAGGAATCCGACATCGCCGATTTCGCAATCCGGTTCTTCAGGTTTACTCCACAAGGCAGCTTTAACCGCTCGAACAGAGATCCACATTGCTGCATTTGAATTTCCACGCCAAATCTTGTCGACTTTCATGTACATCCGCGAAAACTCGCGATACCCCAACATAACGCCGGGTTTGGGCTCTTTCGCGACCTGCTTGTTGTCGCATTTCTTTTTCACAAAACCGGCACCCACTTTTGTTCGAAATGTTCTGGAATAGATGCCGTGATTAATTATCCGAATTAACTATTCATGCGATTTGATTTTGACCGGACCGTCGCACTGCATACACTCCACCGACTGGAACTTTTTTGGTGGGCACGATGACTAATAAGAGATCACTTCGAGCCGAAGTGGATGAATTGCGTGCCGAACTGGCCAACCTGCGCCGGGAAGGTGCAGGCCCTGCTGCGCGATCGTCGCCGGACAAACCAGTCAACGACGCCAAAACTGCCAAGCCGAACGAGTCTGATGAGCAGGATGGGGAAGCCGGCAACCTCGAGCAGATGCTGAAGGATATGGCTGAAGTCGGAGAGAAGGAAATCGCCGAGCATCCTACACTTGCTGTCGGCCTGGCTTTCATTCTCGGTCTGCTGGTCGGCCGCCTGACAAAAGGGTAGGGTAGGATATGAACAAAATTGCCCGTAATATACACCTGTTGTGGCGCGCTGAACGAATCCTTGCAGAAGCCCGTCTTAAAATCTTAACCCGGAAACTGATCCTGGGCGTTATTGCCGGTATTGCCGGTTTGTTTGCATGGGGAATGCTAAACATTGCAGCTTACTTCGCGCTTGAGCCCGTCACAAGCAAGGCGTGGGCCGCTTGCATTGTTGGAATTGCCGACGTTGTAATTGCCGTCATTCTTATCGCCTTTGCTCAGGGCCTAAAGCCGGCGCCGGAAGAGGACATGGTGGTGGAAGTCCGGAATATGGCGTTGGCTGAAATCGAAGGCGAAGTGGAAGATGTCCAGCAAAAACTCCTTCAGGTGCGTGACGATGTCGAAGCCGTGCGCGAAAACATCACTGCGTTTGTGAAGCGGCCTTCAGACATCTTCTCACCTGCACTGATCGGCCCAATATTGGCGACGATCATGAAACTGCTCAAGGCAAAAAAGAGCTGATGAAAACGCACGGGGTATTGATTGCCAATGGTACGGGCTGCGCCCAGACTTAACCAGTTACAAAAGGCTGCCTGGATCACGGTGATCATTGGCGCGCTGCTCGCCGTCTTGATTCTTGGCGGGGGATTTTTGATCCCCATTGTCATTGCGGGACTTTTGACCAGCCTGACAAACACCGCCATTATTAGGCTGGAAAAGGTCGGCCTTCCGACCTGGCTGGCAACTCTGGTCGCTATCAGTGCAGGGTTAATCATGCTGCTGCTGATTGGCGCAATTGTCCAAAGTCAATCTGGCGATCTGGCACAGGCGTGGCCGCAATACACGCAGCGAATAAACAGTATTCTGGCTGACGCAGCAGCCTGGACCGGCCCACAAATTGCCGGGCGCATAGAGACGGCTGTGGCGAATTTCGACGCCGGAAAAATAGTGGCCAACTTTGCGAACAAGGCTGGCAGCGTATTCAGCGACATTGCCCTGATCCTTATCTATACCGGTTTCCTGCTCGCTGAACGCGGCATGCTGAGGGCCAAATTGAGCCTGCTGGTGCCCAACGAGGCGGACAATCGTGAGCTTAATGAGGTAGTGACGTCCGTCAGCCAGGGAATTCGCCAGTATCTGTCGATCAAGACCATGGTTAGCGCGCTGACCGGGATATTTACCTACGCGGTATTGAAAATCTATGGGGCGAACTTTGCCGAGCTTCTCGGATTGTTTGCCTTCCTGCTGAACTTCATACCGGTTATCGGCTCCGCAATCGCAGTTGTCATCCCGGTCATTTTGGCGCTGGTGCAGTTTGATACAATCGGCCCGGCTCTGCAGATTGCGGCTCTGCTGGCTGCTGTGCAGGCATGTGTGGGCAATATCATCGAGCCCAAGCTGATGGGCCGAACCTTGAATTTGAGCCCGTTCGTCATCATGGTGGCGCTGACTTTCTGGACGACAATCTGGGGGATGGTAGGTGCATTCTTGAGCGTTCCCATTACAGCGTCTGCGGTGATTGTCTGCCGCAACATCCAACCCTTGCGATGGATCGCAATCTTGTTGTCGGCGGACGGCAAGCCTGACCCTGCCAATGAGCCCGCCGAAACGTCACGGTTCAAAATAACATGGCCTTTCAAAAAGGCCGATGTGGAGACGCAGGAACTCAAAGCCCTGCGAGCCGAGCTTGAGACCATAAAGCAGAGCAAGGCAAAACGAGCTGGCACGACACCGGCCAAGAGGCGCAAGCCGGCAGCCAAGCGAACTGTAAAAAACCCGCGCAAACAACGTCGCTGATCGATACTGTATGGAAGATTTGACAACCATACTCAAAGATTGGGCCAGCCAGCTTGTCAATCCTCTGCGTGCCTGGTTCGACCAGTTGGACCAGAAGACCGTGATCCTGGCGGCGCTTTTTGTCTTGCTGGTGTTTGTCATTAGAAAACCCCTGGCCGGGGCTACGGTCCGGTTCAGCACGTTTGTCGGCGAAAAGATCGGTTTGAAGATCTCAAAGGATGTGCAAGACACCATCATTCCGACCATTGAGGTTTTGTTTGTCTCGCTTTCCCTGTTGATCGGTGTTGACGCCTTGCAATTGCCGGAGATCATCGGTGGGGCACTAGAGAAAATCCTGTTGTCGGTGGTGGTTGTCTCGATTTTCACGGCTTTTTACAGGCTGACTGACGTCTTTGCCGCGCCTTTGTCTCGCTACCGCAGTTCACAAACTGCGATCCAGCTGGACTGGCTCGTCATGCTGGGCAAGATCGCGGTCAGCGTGCTCGGAGTGGCGGCCGTTCTGAAAATCTGGAACATCAACATTGGTCCGGCTCTGACTGGAATGGGTGTGTTGAGCGCCGGTGTCGCGTTGGCTGCCCAGGATCTGTTCAGAAATCTCATCGCCGGGTTCACCAATATGAGCGAAAAGAGATTTCAGGCCGGAGACTGGATTCGCGTCGATGGTGTAATCGAGGGTGTCGTCGAAAAAATGGAGTTTCGCTCAGCCCTGATACGGCGCTTCGATACGGCGCCGGTGTACGTGCCAAACGCGGAACTGGCAAATTCGCTGCTGATTAACTACAGCAGGATGCCGCACCGTAAAGTCCGCTGGACGATTGCAGTCCCGTACTCAACTACAACAAAGCAACTTGCTCAAATCCGCAGTGCCGTTGAAGATTATATTACTGGTTCCGATGATTTCGTTCCGGCCGACAAGGCAAGAGTTGTCGTGAGGGTAGAGGCGTTCAGCGCATCATCGATTGACCTGCTGGTTTATTGCTTTACGCAGTCGTCAGACTATGGTGACTACGTTAAGGCGCAAGAACGGCTTTTGCTTCGGATCAAGGAAATCGTGGAGCAGGCAGGCGCATCCTTCGCGTTCCCCTCGCGTTCGATTTACATGGAGAATGCCGAGGGTGTGGGAGCCGATCTAATCCCGCCAGGCGAAGAAGACAACGCCGTATCATCACCCCCAAGGTCCAGCAAGAAGAAATGAACCCGGTGCAGCCAGTGCCGGGACAAGCATCCCCGAGGCTGCCGGATGGCCGCAGAGCAAAATTTCTTCCTTTGGTGGCAGACTTCACCTACGATTGGCTCTAATAAGAATGCCCTCTGGGAAATGCCGGTTGAATAATATTGCCGCCTGAGATCTACCAGCAACCGACACGGAAGATGATGGAACCGATACCAACGAAGGCCTGCCTGTTGCTGCACAAGAAATCCTGCATGCGTCCGGAAGTGAAGGACGCCATCAAGAACGTGCAAGGGTCGGGAGTGGACCTTATGGTGCGCATTCCCTGGCGCAAACGAGATATGAAAACCTTTATCAAGGAAGCAAAGAAGGTTGGTATTTCACGAATCATTGCCGGAGGCGGAGATGGCACACTGAATGACGTGGTCAACTGTTTGATGAAGAAGGGGCGTGCTGAGGATTTTTCTCTCGGCGTGTTTCCGCTGGGAACGGCTAACGACTTCGCGCGCGGGGCTGGAATTCCGCGAGACGACCTGTCAGCTGCGCTGCAATTGGCTGCGACTGGTATGGCGACACCAATTGATGTTGGTGAGGCTAATGGCAGGTTCTTTGTGAATGTAGCAAGCGGCGGATTTGGTGCGGAAGTCACGGCGACGACCCCCAAGCAACTGAAGGCCGCACTGGGTGGTCTGGCCTACTCACTAATGGGGATGGTAAAGGTGATGAATCTTCAGCCCTACACAGGTCGCCTTATCACCGCTGACGGCAAGTCCGAGGAAGGTTCAATGGTCGTCATGGCAGTGGGCAACAACCGGTTTGCCGGCGGAGGCTTCGAAGTGGCTCCCAAGGCAGATTTGCAGGACGGTTTGCTTGATCTTGCAGCTATATCTTCTGCCGATGTCAGCAACGCCAAAGCTATTGCGGCAGAGCTGGAAGACCCGTTTAACGAGGCAAATCAATTCCTACTCTATCGTCAGTTGGACGGGTTCGTCATCGAATCAGACAAGCCTCTGCACATGAACCTGGATGGCGAGCCTTGTGTAGGCGATCGCTTCGAGTTCAAGACGCATCCCCGGGCGCTTGGAGTAGTCCTCGCAGACGCTTCAACCAGCTGAACCCTTGTCGTTTTGAAGCTTGAGAATGGTGGCGTTCAGTTCGCCACCGAGGATCACGATGACCGCCATCAGATACAAGAATATCTGAGCGGTCATAATGCCTGCGAGACCGGCAAAGGTTGCTCCATAGTCTGCGAAATTCTCCAGATACATGGAGAATAATGATGCACCGGCAAACCAGAACAATACCGTTGCCAGAATTCCAGGCCACAGAGCGGAGATGGGGCGGCTACCGGCAGGCAGCCACGCGTGGCAGGCAAATAGTGCAAAGGTAAGGGTGCCAATTGCCAGGCTGAAACGCAGGAACCAAATGCTCGTTTTGTGCTCTTTGAGAATCGGTACAAATTTCTCGGCATATGTCGAAATCAGGGGGACAAGAAACAGAAGTGAGGAAACCACAAGGAGGATAATTGCTCCAAGAAAGACGAACAGGAAACTCTGCATCCGGCAGTGCAAAATTGATCGATTTTCTGACACTCGATACGCACGATTTAGAGCTGTACGCACTGCTTCCACACCGTTGGACGCAAAAAACAGTGCCAAGCCGATACCAAGGGTCAGAAAGCCGGCATGTGTCTGGTTCAGAACCGAATTCACTTCTCTGGCGATGGGCTCGGCAATCTGATCAGGCCAGGTTTCGAACACCAGGTTAACAATGTCGGCGGCCCGATCCCCGTTGCCGAGAAATCCTGCTACCGATGTCGCAAAGATCAGGAACGGAAAAAGCGCCATGATAATTGACAATGCCACATGACTGGCCATTGCCCAGCCGTCGTCATTATTGAAGTGAGTGATGGTGTCTTTAAGTACTTTCGACATTTAAGATAACTATAGGTCAAAGCACTCTTGCAGGCAATTTGCCGCTTGTTGTACCGCCGCTCCGCATATCGGGCGCCAGCGCGCGTACAGGCGGCTCTTGCCGCCTGTTAGAACTTCGCGATGGACGTGACCGGCTCCCGGTTAGTGGCAACAATGACGACATCCGCATGTTCAATAAGCAGCCGCTGATTGACAGGTTTGGATACCCTTCGGTCATGAATGCCTCATGCGACACAACATTGATTTCCATCAAACAAGAATGCTTCAAGACTGCCCAGTATGGCCGGGTGATAAATACTTTTGACTGGTACCGACTCGACGTCGACGAAACGTGTGATCAGCTGAACAGCGGACGCGACGGATTGACAACGCCTGAAGCAACCGCACGTCTTGAGGCGCATGGCCGGAATTCAATCGTCGAGCAGGCGAGACGGCACCCATTGCGGATGCTGTTAGACCAGTTCACCGATCTGCTGATCCTGATCCTCCTGGCGGCGGCTGTCATTGCCGGATTGGTCGGCGAACCGCAAGACAGTATCGTGATCCTTGTCATCGTCTTTCTGAACGCCGTTTTTGGTGCTGTGCAGGAATTCCGCGCCGAGCGCGCCGTGGCAGCCCTGCGGCGCCTGGCGACGCCGGAAGCTGTCGTGGTGCGAGACGCTTCGGTGTGTACGGTCCCGTCTGAAAACCTGGTGCCGGGTGACGTGGTTCTGTTGGAAGCAGGTAATGCC